>Ga0181343_1000915_pt1 | contig 12140 bp, 19 predicted proteins | sample Su13VDMLBSD_FD_130110 | JGI IMG/M metagenome (GOLD analysis project Ga0181343, IMG submission 130110) | Freshwater viral communities from Lake Michigan, USA - Su13.VD.MLB.S.D | ecosystem: Environmental > Aquatic > Freshwater > Lake | place: USA: Michigan | collected 2013-07-15 | reverse complement strand
GTCGATGGGTGTGATTTGGAAGTAACCGCGGCGGCTGGTGAGGGTGATGCTGGTCGGGTTTTGGACGACAGTAATTCCAAGCGCCTCCAGCCTTTGGACTAAGCTCCCAACACCCGGGAAGTTGACTTCGCGATCCTCATAGGTCGGATTGGTGCCATTTGGGTCGATGGTGTATCTGACTTGTGCACGTCCCCAGGTGAACACCAGGTCGCCGAGCTGCTGCCTAAAGTCGCCGGGGTCGGCGTAGGTCTGTGGGTACACCTGCCGGATATCGTGCTGCACCGTCGGATCGATCTGGGCGCCCATCGTGTGGAGCCAGTCGAACATGATGAACGGGTTGGCCACGTTGTTGGCCTGGGCTGAGCGTTCCAGGGCCAGGAACGGCGATGTGTTGGGTATCTGCCAGCTCGGTGGGCCCTCGGCGAAATACGGCACGTCGCCTGGGAAGTACGGGAAGAAATGGTAACAGAAGCCACCGTTAGGCCAGCGAGTGGCCCAGGTGCCGTCCTGTCGGCGTCGGAAGGCTCGGACCTGCCCTGGGCCTACAAACTCCCTATCGCCACTGCCATCGGGTAGCTGGAGCAACACCTGCACGGTGGTGGTGCCGCAGTTGTGCACCCGCCAGCAGTCGTACCGCTGGTAAGTGTTGAGGATACGAAAGACGGTCAGGCCCTCGATGGCGATCTCGGCGACAGCCAGCTTGTGCTTGTGGATCCGACCAGGAGGAAGGGTGGGGTCGGAAGGCCCGAGGCTGCCGCGGACATAGGACGTCAGGCCTGAGCCGGCCTGAGGATCCCAGCCGAGGTGCACGTCGTACTGGATGCCGGCCACCTCACGGCGTAACAGCTCGAAGCTGTAGTGGATTTTTTCGACTTTGCAGGTAAACGGATCTCCTACGGTGCTGTGATGGTCGACGTAGACCTGGCCGCCGGCCACATCGAGGTGCTTGTTCTCTAGTTTGGACAGCTCGATCTGGGCGGCCACCTGGTTGTGCTCGTCTCGGTAGTAGCCGATGCCAGGGATGGACGGGTCAGGCACGCCTCCATCGTCATGCAGGCGCATAGCCGTCTCAGGATCGTTCCGGTAGACATACCAGACGCCGTAAGGGAACGGCGCTGACCATTGATCGAACGGGCTAAATCTCGATTGAGCCCACAGCGGACCCATCTCATTCAGGGCTGCATGGCATTTCGCGTCGAACCGGCTGTAAAGGACGTTCAGGTTGTAGGCCGTGAACATCTTGTCCTTTCTGTCGATGGCGTAGGGCATGGGTCGTCAGTAGAACCAGGACTCCTCGGAGGTCTGCACCGTTGTCGACATCACCGGGGTCTTTAGAGTCGTGCCGTTAGCGTTCTGCTCGACCCGTTGGCCAGGCCCGGCGATGAGCTGGGACCGTCGAACGGCCTCGATGAGCTGGTTAATGGCCCGGGCATGATCTGCCTTAAGACCGGTCTCGGCCAGTTTGGAGGGCAGTTGAATGGCCATGGCTGGTTAGATCTCGCAGAACTGAGCGAAGATCTTTACGGAGCTGTTGGATGCTTTGACGTACATCGTAGCGTCGACCCACGGGATCAGGATGAACTGCCCGGCTGGGATCTGGAACGAGTACGGTGAGGAAGGTCCGATAGAGACCGGGTTGACTAGGTCTAGGTTGACCACCAGGAGGCGATAGGGTGTAGACAGATCAGCGGTGAGGTCCAGAACCTCGTCGCTTGTACCGACCACCTGGGTCTGCTGCCCCATGTCGGTGCCGGTCATGTTGGCAATCGCGCTGTAGGACAGTGAGTTGATTACGGCGCCGCCCTTGGAGGCGTAAAGCCGCGCGGACATCTCGACTTCGTTTGCCATAGGGTTGGTGCGTTAAATCTCGCAGAAGGTGGCCTGGATGGTCACCGCGGAGGTGTTGGCAATCAGGTAGAGGTTCGTGTTGATGTACGGGATCAGCATGGTCTCGCCTGCTGGTAAGCGCATCGTGCCGGCACCCGCGGCGAAGCCAGAGGTGAACGACAGCTCGACGTAGTTGGTCGAGTCTAGGTTGGAGATCAGCACCTTGTAGGGACTGGTCACGTCGACAGGCACATCCAGGGTCTCAGAAGATGCGGTGCCGATAGATTGAGTCTGTGAACCCATGTCGGTGCCGACCATGGTGGCGCTCTTGGTGTAGGTTACGCTCGGTAGGTAAGCGCCGTTTTTAGAGGCGTACAACCGGGCCGTTAGTTGGATTTCGTCTGCCATAGTGTTAGTGGGTAGATGTTAGAAGAACGGGTAGATTAGTGTGTCGTAAGGTGCGAAAGTCCATGCGATGACCTGCTCGACCTGGTTTGTTTTGGTTATCAGGCTGGTCGAGTAGTTTGTCTGCTTCCAGCCCCAGACTGTGCCGTAGGGGGCTAATATTTGACCCGTGGCTGGATCGGTCGGAATTCTAGGAAGCATTTGTTGCACAGAAAACGGCAGATTCCAATTCTGAACAAAGGATTGCGGCGTGTAGACAGGCGGGATTCCGTTTGGAACTTGAGGAAGTCCCATGTTGCCGCTGAATGTAGCTATTCTGGTCAGACTGACTCGAGCAATCGGGAACGTGTCTTGGCCTCGGTACAGCATCTGCCACACCTTGTTCGCCATCGGAAAAGTCGTTGGGTTTCCTAGGTTAGTCTCGCTCTGAGATAGAAGCTCACCGTTCTTCGCGGCTGTCTCGATGACGATCTTGTAAAGGTTTGGATTGCCCGTGCTGTTGGCCTCCTTGTCGACTGCCGGCAGAGCAAAAACCGACACATCGAGGTAGTCGGTGCGGAACTCGTAGCGGATGTCTGCTATTTCTCCAGGCGGCGGTGCCGACTGGTCTTGGATTGGTGTACCTGGGTCGAAGGAACTTCCCCCGATTGTGACGGTGGCCTCGGAATACGGGCCTTCCTCGCGGATGCTGTATTTGGCGCCCAGAGCCACCCATTGGGCCGATGCGATGCGGAGGGTGTCCTTGTCGCCGCGGAACGTTAGCTGGACCACCCGGCCGTTGCCGTTGTTGTCGTAGGCGCGGCTGACCTCGATATATTCGAAGTTATTTGGGTTTGGTGAGCCTTGGAGTGTTGCCATGTTATTCGACAGCCTGAGCTGTTCTGCCGGTGTTTACTCGGATCGCACGGGTCTCGTTGGTCTGGATCTTGATTTGCCCCATTAGGGTGTTTGCCCATCCAGGAGGCGCTGGTGTCGAGAACATTGAGGTCTCGCGTTTTGCCCTGCTGTCTATCGTGCCGATGGTTCCGCGTTGGATCGGTAATGCCTCAAAACTTCTGTTAACGTCCTGAGGTGATGCAAACGCTTCTTGAAAGCTGGCTTTTAATATTGATCCCTTGCCTCCTAGTGTTTGGAAAAAGCCAGTTAATCCATCTTCCATTGTTGCAGCATCTTTAGCAGCCCGCTCAACTGCGTCTGCAAAGAAGTTGATCTCAGGAACTGCAGAAAGAATAATTGTGCGCTTTATCTCGTCGAATCTATCAGCCAATTTTCCAATAGAATCAATTTGCTCTTTTGAGATCAGATTAATCGGACCGATCTCCTTGATCTTGGCCATAGCACCCGCGGCCTTGAATGCCTTCTCACCCAGGATAGCGATCATGGCTGCCTGAGTCTGTGCGCTGCTGCCTGCATCCTTGTGCGCCTGACCCATTCTCGAAATCAGGTCGATGTTCGATATGCTCTTGTCGTTAAGTTCAGCGACTGAAAAACCAAGTGCTTTAAAATATTCCCGAGCCTTTCCTCCCTCCTCAATAGCCTTTAGACGCTCCTGGCCGACTGCTGTGATCGACTTGGCCATGGACTCGAAGGAAACACCCGTCTGGCCTGCCAGCACCTGGAGGCGCTGCACGTCGTCGGTGCTGATGTTGAGTTGCTCGGACAAGTCCCCAATGGCATCGACTGTCTCGACCACCTTTGAGACAAAAGAGCCAATGGCAGCAACAGACAGTGCTGCACCTAACTGCATCCCAACGGATGACCGGAACTTGTCGGTCACGCTCGAGGCTCGTTTAAGGCCGCTTTCGTAGGCCGAACCGTCCAGGCCGAGCTTTGCAATAAGTGAGAAAATGGCCATTTGTTAGTTCCTTACTGTCTCCCGTTCTTGACCGAGGCGCCAGAGGGCATCGTTCTTATCGTTCCACAATTCGACCTGACCGTGCATTTCTGCATTGGTCAGGAAGAACCTTTCGGCGTCGGTCACCGGCATATTTAGAACCGTCTCCTCGGTGAATCCAATGTCGACCAGGCCAACCAGCAGTCTTTCGGGCCAGGGCATAGCTGCCTCCCTGGATCCTGCACCCGGCTGCCGTAGAACCTCTGGGCAGTCGGATTTGTCGCCGATCCACTCCTGGAGGGTGTGACACTCCTTGGCTATGTCGGACTTGCTGACCTTCTTCCGCATCAGCCGGAGAGGCACCCACCGGAACACCGAGGCCATGGTTTTGATCGACTCCTCGGCGGATTGGCTGCACACGACAACAGCCTCGACCAGGTCGTTAGCGGTGGCCCGGCCTCCGGTGACGAAGGGGGATCCCAGCCGATGCAGCAGGATGGCGTGGCCGACAGTAAAGGGCACCATGCGGAGCCCGATCACCATCGGACAGGGCTTGGCTGTTGCGCTTAGGATGGCGGCCAGGCTGCTCACACGTTCAGGGCGACAGCGGCAGCGGTGGTCAGGTTCTTGAATCTCTTCACGGTGATCGAGACCATAGCCTTGCCGCTCTGGGTCATTTTGACCGAACCACCTCCGGCATAGATGAACCGGCCGCTGTTTAGCACGTCGGCTACACCCATCATCTTAATCACTGGAGCGCCGGTGATTGAAACCGTTCCATTGACCGGAGCCAGTGAACAGAAGGCTAGGGCGGCGGCTGCATTGGCGCCCGATGGAATCATGTTCAGGTTCAGGGTCACTCGTTCGTTGTAGCCGATGTGACCCACCACTTCTCCACCGCTGTTGCGAATCTCCTCGGTGTCGGATTCGTGAGTCAGGTCGTAACTCTCAATCGAAGCCAGGGCGGTGAAAACTGCGGTTGCGTTGTCTGTGTCGAACATCGTCACCGAAGCCGGTGAACCGAATTGGTATGCAAGTCCTTGTGAATTAGCCATGCGTGTGGGTGGTTAGAGTGTTGCGGAACAGTAGAGGGTGAAAGTCCTGGTGAACGTCCTGGACCGATTAGAGATTGAGGATGCACCAAAGTCCAGAGGTGCGGCGAATTGCGCCGTAAATGGGCCGCTGGCGTCGTTTGCTGCGGCATCGAGGGCAGAGGCCCCGGCGTCGTCAAAGAGAGGCAGGATGAGGTTGTCGAGCACCTGGACGGTGGTCAGCACAGCAGCCTCGTCGGTGTCGTCGGCCGATAGCTGTAGCTCGACGGCGATCTCGACCTCACAGGTTAAGTCGGTGCGCTGCATTGGCCTGGCTGAATTGGTCGAGACAACCAAGCGCGGGAAGTTGGGCATGACGTCCTGGTCGTCGGGGTCGTCGTAGAGGCCGCGGCTGTAGGACGTCAGGCAGGTGGGTGTGCCGGCGCCGGAGGCCGACCAGTCGGCGGCCGCCAGATAGTCAGCGACTGCAAGTTCTGCTCTTAGGGCGACGGCATTCATTTGATGGATATCCCGTTGTCTTCAAGAACCTTACCGTTGGCTAGGAGGGCCTCGGTCATGTGGTTGACCATCTCTGCCGTCTCGTCGTCGAAAGCCTTCTGCATGGCCGTGTTGTAGATCCCGGCCACGCGGTTGTATTGGCTGTCGGCCACACCGGCAGTCATGACCACCGAGGCTGTTGGATTGAATCCTGGCACAGCCTGATAGCCTCGGGCCTTGGTGCCCTTGTGCGTGGCGACGTTCTCTTCGTTGAGGCCGTACTGGTTAGCAAGTGAGACCAGGGCGGCGTTGGTCTGCTTCGGCGCCTTGTAGCCGGGAGGCTTCGACAGCGGTTTCCACTTGGCGCTCTGAAACTGGCTGAATCCCTTGTTGTACACTCGGATCATCTTCACCACACCCGAGCGTAGATAACCGACCGACCCGATGGCCTTCCGCATCAGGGCCGAGGCTGCTGCCTTCATCTCTTCGCCATAGAGGCCGCGGCGACCGCCTTTAGCTTCCTTCGACTGAGCGATGAGATGCACCCGGCGAAGGATTCGGGATTTACCGACCCGCTTGCCGGTCTTCTTAGACTTGCGGTTGATGTCACCGACCGGCGTCCCTAGGTAGTCGGAGATCCTGCGGCGCTCCTGGCCTGGGCTCTTGGGCGGCACCAGGACGAACAGTCTCACCATCAAGTAAAAGAACCTGCTGTTGATCGCCTTGTGCAAATCGCGCGAGGTGCTCAACAGATACTGCTTCATAGCAGCGTCGAACTTGCTCGAGTCGACCGTCATGTTGACGACAGGCCTCACTTGGTCTTCGCCCCCAGCTCTAGGTTGTAATAGCCACCGGAGGCATCCACACGGCAGGACAGGATGCGGAGGGTGCGTCCCTGGTAGACCAGCGTCCTACCGACCACCGGCCGAGGCTTGCAGAAGGTCAGGGCGATGCGGTCGCTGTTCTCCTGGAGAATGAATAGGCCGTCCTCCTTGAGTAGCCGGGAAAAGGCCGTGCCCTGGTCGAGCGTGTAGAGCGTCGAGTCCATCGAGACCAGTGTGCTGTCGCAGGTCTTCCAGTCGGAGAACATGACCAGGATCCGGGAGGTCACATTGTCCTGGAACCCACCGGAGATGGGCACGTTGGCATCGTTGACGGCAGCCGGGATGCACCGGATCGACGAGCCCTCCCAGATGAACATCGGCGCCCCCAGCATTTGCTGGAGCACTGCCATGCCCTGCTGGAGACTAGATCCGATGGTGGTCATCAGGTGGTGAAGTAGGTGCCGGAGACTATCAGGCGGCTGGTGGCCTGGAGATGGTCGGCCAAACTGGTGGCAGCTCCTGTCTCGAAATGCGACAGCTCGAGGTAGCTGGTGCCGGCGATTAGCCTGGCGATGATTGCGGTCTTGGCCTGGTTGGTTCCGTTGGTCAGCCAGACGGCAGCGGCGGCCTCGTAGGTCACGGTGTCTGGCAGCGACAGCCGGAGGTTGCCCGTGGCGGATCCGGTCACCGAGTTGACGGTGACGTCCGCGGTAAAGGTACTCACGAATCCGATGGACGTGTGACGGGCCGTGTTGGTGGTGATGGCGTAGGTGCGGCCACCGCCGGAGTCGATGAGGGTCGGCACCCAGGTCGTCGGTGTGACCAACGGCAGGGCGGCATACAGCTCGGTAAAGTTGTCGTTAATCTTCTCGCCGGCGCCGCGGAGGGTGTCCCCGGTGTTGTCGTTGCTGATGGTGCCGATGTTGATCGTTTGCTGGGCCATGATTTTATTCCTTAGGGAGAGCGTACCAACCTTCTTCAAGCGTTATACGGTTCCTAGAGAGAACAGGAACACCGTCTGCACCTTTGACCCAGACTCGCGCCTTAACGCTCTCAGCCAGGCGCACAGGCTCGCCGTGAGGCACATAGACCACACGGGTGGCGCAGCCACAGCTAGACGCCAGACTTATCAACGCGATCCAGCAGCTTTTGTTTAAGCTCGGGGTCTGGTTTGGCATCTTCGGCTGTTGGTTGAGTTTTAGCCAGGCCGGTCAGCCATTTAAGAATAGCTGTCACGATCTGCTCGATCACGTTCATTCCGGCTTCTTCTCGGCATCCTTAGCCATGATCAGGCCGAGGCCAGCGGTGACCGCGGCGATGGTCGAGGCGATGTCGATGTTGGTCGCAGGGTCACCGTCGAAGGCAGCCCGAAGAGCACCTCCAACAGCGACGAGAATGGCACCAACACCGGCGAGAGTTGTTTTCGTGTTTTTCATTTTGATCTAAATAATCGAAACGCTGCGTAACAGGCGCAAAGTAAGCCAATCAGCGCGGTGATAAGGCGAACCCAGTCAGTGAGTGCTGGAATAAACGAAACAGCGGTGGCACCTGCCGCTGCTGCTAGGCTTAGTCCAGGGCTGGTGCTGCTGTTCGTTGGTTCCATTACTCGGATTTAGGCTGTGCGGATGAGACTATGAGGTCCACAAGTGGAAGGGCTGCACGGGCGTTAGCAACGCCACCAGCCTTTACCGCGATGTCGATGAGTTGGAGGAGGCTGTTGGCCTGCTCCTGGGTGAGTTCGATCTTGATCATGCGGAGGGAGCGTCAGCGATGACAACAGGCTCGGCAACCTTAACCGGCGGCGGCACAGGAACCCACGGCAACGGCAGCGTCACCACCGGCGGATTGATCTGATTTTCGATCTGCAACGTCACGTTCGCCTCGACAGCCGCTTGATCGACTCCATTGGCGTAGCACCAGTTCAAGACCTGTTCCTGCGTCAGGTCTTCGTAAGGCGTGAACTCACCACTCGGCGGCTGGAACGAGCAGGAGCCGTAGCAGGTGCCGCTGTATTGATCCTGCGAGCCGTTGCAACGCCAGTCGGCGGTAATTACGACATCAGGATTGCTGCCTTCGATGGGCTTAACGAGAAGGCTTTCGATGATCCAAGAGAGGGTAGGCATAGAATTAGTTGTTGCGTAGACCGCTGGCGACTAAGTTGGTTAGAGCAAGACTAGAAGTAATTTGGAGGAAACCAGAAGCAACACCGAATGTGATTGTTGATCCGGTTCCGTTGATTACGGAAACAACAGTCGCAGAAGCAGAAGTGAAAATCACAACCGCAGAATATTGTCCTGTTGCATTGGATGCAGCAACGTGAACCAAAGCACCAAAACCGCTGCGAGCAATATTTGTTGCAGTTGCGGCAGTGATTGCAGAGCTAAACGTCTGAAGCCCGCCATCACCAATTTTCACTTCTTTCGATCCGGTAAGATCGGTAAATGCTGACGTGCTTCCAACTAACAATCGCCCGCTCGCGTCAAGCGTCATTGCTTGGGTGAAGGTGAACGCAGTGCCTGCCGTTCCTGTTCCAATGTTCCACGCATGGCATCCGACAGTGCTTACGTTAAAGTCGTACTTTCCAGTTCCACCTGTGACAACGCAGATGTTTTGAGAGCTACTATTGAAAAACGAGTTGAAGAAAAGCTCGCCAGATCCGCTAGTGCCAGTCAACGCAATGGCACCGCTGTTAGTGCCACCGATTTGTAGAACGCGCCGGTTTGTTGCCCAAATAGTAGACGGCGCAAGCCCCACGCCGACGTTGCCGGAGGAGTCTACACGATAACGCTCAGTGCCTCCTGTAGTAACAGCAAACGTGTCTGCCGCAGGATAGTAGATTCCAGTGTTCGTGTCTCCGGTCGTTGTGAGAGCGGGAAGCAGTGCTGTACCAGCAGCAAACGTCGAAACACCCGTCACACCCAGCGTCGTTCCCACCGTAGCCGCGCCGGTGATGGTGGCGGAGGCGAGGGTGGCGGTGCCGGATGCTCCGAGGATGTTGTTTACGCTGATGCGTTTGGTGGTACCAGATGCGGCCATCGACGTATCGGATACATCGACCACCGGAAACATATCGTTGACTGGATCGGCAGCAGTCAGTGCCGTTAGTGCTGTAATTTTAGAGTCTGCCATAGGTCAGTTGGATTGGATTGCGAGTTTAAAGAGGTCTTCCTGTTGCAGAAAACCAGCGTCTTCTCGCAACAGAGAATCGAAAGTGCCAAAGGTGATGACGATCTTTCCGGTGCCGTCTTCTTGCAGCACAAAGAACTCGTCCTCTTGCAGGACATCTCGACGCAGCACCGGCGCATCAGTGCCACCGGCTTGACCGGAGAACAACCGATTGAGTGCTATGCCGAGTGAGATCATTAGGCTCTGGCGTTAAACGCTACAACAGAACCGGATGAGATTTGAAAGCCGGTGATGTTACCAACCAGTGGGAAGCCGGCAGGGATAGTCTTAGAGGTCCAAGTGCCAGCGATACGGTTGCCGGTGATGGAAGTAAAGACGGTTGGCTCGGTGGGAATCAAGCCAGACCACGCGCCGGTCTGCGCTGCGGTAGTGGTGAACAGCTCAAAGCCTTCGCGGCCCATGCTGTACTCAGTCGAAATGTCTGCTTGAACGGCCATAGAATTGTTTTTCGGTTAAAGGGGAGGCTGTCAGCGTATCCAACAGCCTCCCCAGTTTTGGTTGTTTAACCTTTTCGGATCTTCGGTGCCAGGGCTCCCTGTATCCACAGGATGAGCTTGCCTCCTTCGGGAACGGTCGCGGTGTTGAAGCCTTCGCGCTGGAGTGTCGCGTCGACTTCGGGACCAGAAACGAGCTTGGTTTTGCCGTTCTTGTCCACCGAGATGGTTGTGGCGATTCTCATGGGTCAGCCGATTAGGCGGTGATGAGAACCTCGGCCTGGGTCGTGTCAGCGGCCGCGGCGCCGAACATGATGTCGTAGGACGCCATGTGAGCGCGGGATGCGCGGCTGTACCAGACGGACAACAGCACCGAGAGGCCGTTGCTCAATTCAACGGAGCGCTGCTCCAGGAACTCGCCGGCGATCATGCCGACCGGGAGGCCCGAGGCCACCGCGATGGCGTCCTGGCCGCAGACGAAGCCGGCGGTGTTCGCGATACCACCAGTCCAGTCGTTCTGCTCGAGGATGTTGGCGAATCCAAAGTAGCCATTGTTCAACGGGCCATAGCGGCTGTCAGGGAAGGGATTCGTGCCGGCGGCGGCCGTGAGCTGACCGGAGAACATGAGTCGAGCCATGTGTCCGCCATCGAGCAGCAGCAGCTTCTGACGGTAGTTCTTGGCCAAGGCTAAGATCGCAGGGATGTCCGAGGAATCGAAGTTGGCTGCCGTTCCAATGACGGTGCCAGCGCCGAACAGCGCCGCGGTCATCTGGGCGGTAACCTTCTTGGAGATACCGAGGGCGAAGATCTCAGCGCTGCCCTGGGCAAGATCGGACAAGGCGAAGCCCTGGTTGAGCTCCTGCTGGGTCACCGTAAAGGTCTTGGTGATCTGGTTCACGGTCACCGCGGTGGCGGCCAGCGTGGACTGGTTAGCGGCGCCGTCCTCGAAGTTAGAGGCGTTGTCGACCGTGGCGTCGCCGGTGGTGAACTTCTTCACCTGGACGGTGGCGCGGGGGCGGAGGTTATCCAGGCCGACGTTGCGCGTGAATCCGGAGATCATGGCCAACTTAGTGGTAGCCACGGTGATCACGGCGTCAGCGAGGTAGTCAACAACCAGGCCCGAGGCGAAGGTGTTCGCGTTCTGCGGGGCCAGCAAACCGCTCTGGCGCAACAGCTCGGAGTGGTTCTCGACCAGGAAGCGCTGGCGCTCGGCACCGGCGCGGAGCGACTTATGCTTCTCCAGGAGAGAATTGCCAAGGTTCTGGACGCGAACCGGGGCGACGGGCTCCGGTGCAGGGGCGGCGGTGATGGTCTTGGCGCTGATGGCAGCGGCCACGGCCTTGGCGACGATGGCGTCGATGTCGAGGGCGGTCGGCGCACTAGGAGCGGCCGCCACCACGGTGTTGGAATCAGTCATGTTGTGTGGTGTCTGCTGTGATGTCGGCGCGGTTGTCGCGCCATCGGCGGCAGCGTTAGTGCTGCCGGTCGAAAGTTTGTTGTCTGTGGTTTCGCCCTCCTCGACTTCGAGTTGGGCATAGAGTGCCTTGAACCAGTCACGGCCTGCGGCACCTCCCCAGAGGTTTGCAGCCACGTCGGCCGGGGTGTTGGCTTCGGCCTCGAGGAAGCGCTCGTTGCGTCCCCACCAGGCGTTGGCTGTGCGGATCTTGTCCTCGGTGGGCGCCTCACCGGCCACCAGTGCCTCGGCGTCCAGGACGGTCTGCTTCTCGAGGCCATCACCGGCCAGGCCTTCGGCATACTGCTCGAGGCCGCGGCGAAGGTTGCTTCGGACGGTCTCGGGGGCGGTCTTGGTGACAGCCCGAGGATGCCAGCAGGCGGCCATGGCGAGCTGCTCGGTGGTCTTGTCGGCCAGACCGAACTGGATGGCCTCCTGGGCGGTGAACCATGTTTCCGCGGTCATTGCCGCGCGGATCTGAGCTGAGGTCTTCCCGGTGCGCTTGGTGTAGATGCCGGCCAGGATCTCCGCGTGCTGGTCGAGGGCGTTGGCCATCTTCCGCATATCGTCTGAGGTGCCTGCCACCATTCCAGACGGGTCATGGATCATGAACAGCGAGGCCTCGGCCATCTCGATGCTGTCACCTGC
>Ga0181343_1000913_pt1 | contig 12141 bp, 3 predicted proteins | sample Su13VDMLBSD_FD_130110 | JGI IMG/M metagenome (GOLD analysis project Ga0181343, IMG submission 130110) | Freshwater viral communities from Lake Michigan, USA - Su13.VD.MLB.S.D | ecosystem: Environmental > Aquatic > Freshwater > Lake | place: USA: Michigan | collected 2013-07-15 | reverse complement strand
CGACACCAACGCCATCCGAACCGAAGGTTTAAATCAGGCGCTCAAGCACCGGATATTCAACGCCAAAGCTACCCCGTGTATACGGGGTGGGCTTATCGGGGTGTGGTTCTATCGACAGCGGCAGTAAACTGCTCGGCCATTTTGTTTTGCAACTTCTTGAGTTGCTCAATCCGCAAATCTTTTTGCTCAGTTGTCAGATTTGGGTTAACTCGTATGGCGCGTTCCATGCTGTATAGCTCGCCCATTTCTTTTCTTAAGCTCCCCGCATCATCCGCAAGTGCCAGTTTGTTGGAGAACTTCTGAGCAAAAGCCCTTGCTTCTGCGCCTTGGCCACGAGAAATAAGATCCTCAAAAGTTTTTTGCGCTTGCACAACTTCGTCCATGCGGTCGTATGCGCGGTCGATAAGCCATCGGCCTTCTTCTTTCTGGAACAACCCACCAATGAACGGTTGTTGTGCGGCAGACAACGACGCTTTCTGTCCTTCTGAACTAGAGCGCAGCAGCGGGTCAAGCATGTGCATAGCCGCAATCCCCATTGAGCCTGTGTAACCGCGAACAAGATGCTCCAGCATAAGCGGAGATACGCCCACCACACCAGTGACAGAACCCATAACTTTGGCCAACTCGGTTGTGGTTTCGCGGTAGCGCATGGCAGCTTGCAACTGCTTCTCTCTTGCAGACTCAATAGGCCCAAAAGCCGTTTGCCCGTAAGCGGCTTCTAATAGAGGTTTACCGCCAATAGGTATAACGCCCGGCGCTGATTGAAGAATCAACTTACCCATACCCAACGCAGCTTCTTTAGCCTTGGTGTCACGCATAGCGGCATCCAAAATAGCTTCAGGCAACGCTTTGAATAGAAGACCTGCTTCATACGGGATTGGTATTTTTAAAGGATCTTTTACGCCGGGAATACGCACAAAGAAATTGTTGTACCGTTCTTCAGGAGAAGCTTTCTTATAGGCTTCATCATCTTGCATAGCCAGTGCGTAAGCTAACGCAACGGTAGTCAGCATTGAGCCCCGCGCAATAATCTTGCGCTGAATGTCCAATCGTTCAGCAAACGGCATACGCCCACGCAACGAGCGGTACAGCACATCAAGCCCCTGTACTTGCGCGTTAAAGAACGGAATCATAGTACTCAGCATCTGCATACTTGGCGACAAGCCACGACGGCTAAAGTTCTGCGACTCCAGCGCACGGAACTGCGCTTGCGCTTCGGAAAATCCTTTATTCAAGGAGTCTTGGTAAATCGTGGCACGGGTCGCAGCATCTGCTTGCAACGCCATTGTGTCCAACCAACCCAACATTTTTTCCCACTTACCCTTACCGCTGGCAATATCTTGCAAAAATTTCTGCATGTCTTTTTCGTTGCCGCTGTACACGTTGCTGCTAATTGCCAAACCCTGCATCAACGCTTCTTCTGATTTGCTGCGCCCTGCCCTCATACTGCCAAGTTCTTTGAGCGCGTTAAGCATAGGCACGCCGTCAACACCTGCCAAAAGAGAAGCGTTAACAGGGTCACGAATCAACTGGCGGACTACATAGGCAGGTGTGCGAGTAACAAACTTACGCAAAATGTCTGCGGGTATACCCATCATTTGAACCAACGCTGGAATGGTTGTCTTGATACCTTCCATACCTTTGACAATCAAATGCGCGGGAATACCAAAAGTATCTGCATCAATCAGCGCAAACGCAGGCTTGCCGTCAATCTTGTAATGCACGGTATTGACATTGGCTGGGCCAGCGCCCTTACCAATCTTTGTTGCAAACCCCGCCTTGAACATAGCGTCAGCCGTTGTCTTGGTAGCTTGGTTCTGCAAACCCATTCGAGTCAACATGAATGCGTTTTGTGCGGCGCTGGTCATTATGGGCAAAATGTGTTTGTTGTCACCCAACATACGTTGTAAGTCAGGGCTGTCCTTAATGTTGCCAATAGTGATACCGTGTTCACTATCAGTAAACAGCTTGACCACACCGTTATCCACGCGGTAGAACGGAATGTAAGGACGACCTTTAAATATGGCTGCGTCTTCTTTAGAGATTGCGCCGCACTGAGTCACAAAGTCAATAAGGCCGTCGTTAAACTTTTTGTACTCCGCTTTAGCCGCATCCATAGACTGGCGTACTTCGGGGTTGGCTTTTAAATAAGCCACATCACGCTCATACTCAGCCTTAGCCGCATCAGGGTTGGCGGCTTGCAACCGAGCCCAACCGTTTGGCATAACCGCAGCACGTTCTCCAGCAATAATCGAGGTAAGCATACGCTCAGCTTCTTGCGGATTCAAATTGCCTGCTTTTGCAGCCTCACCTAAATGCTCAGATACGTTCATCAAGTTTGCACCAGTTTCAGACTGGTAGCGATACTCAGTGCCTGTGCTACGTTGCTCAGACACAATCTTGACAGGGCCGTAAGTAATAAATTGACCTGCGGCTTGGGTAGTCTGGTCAGCCATGCGCATGAAATACTGCGTCTGGAATGCCTCGGTTGAAGTCAGCTTGCCAGCGCCTTCAGCTTCCACAATAGCTTTGTCCGCCGCCGCTAAGCGGTCAACAAGCTGCACCCTACCGGCTAAACCAAACAAGTTGCCTTTGAAAGTGTCCCACTTACCGGGACTTGAGCCAACAAACGCAGAATCAATCCTAGCAGCAGCACCAACTTGACCGGCGCTCAAAACTCTAGACTGCATGTACAACTGGTCAATCAAACCAGAAACTCTGGCAGAGCTAATGTCGGTTGGCTTCACGCCAATAAAACGCAACAGCGCGTTAACAAAACCTTCAAAGATAGTGCCCTTGTACCAAGGTTGCTTGTCCATCATCTGGCGCAGTTCAGGATTGGACTGAACTTCAGACACAAATTCTTTCAAGTCTTCGGATGCGTACTCTTCTTTGAACCGTTTCATCGAACGCATCTTGTTAAAGATGGCTGTCAGTTCGCGTTTGGCGGCAATTTGTGCAGGAGCTAACGCAGACTCAGGCAACACAATAGCGGACATGGTTGCGGCGTGAGTTGCTTCGTGGATAACGTCGTTTTCGTTCAAGCCTGCTTTAGTCAACCGCACAGTGTTGGTGGATGGGTTGTATGCCGCAGGAATAGAATTGCCGTTTTTATCAAACAGTTCAGGAACAATCTCTACCTTAGTCTTACGAATAAATTGCGCCAGCTTGGTGGCGTTGTCACGGATGAACTGATGAGGGCTGCTTTTAGCAATTTCATTTAACGAGTAAATTAAACTTCCGTTATACAACTCGCCCAAAGCATCAGTTGACAATGGTGTAGCCGTAGCAGAACCTGTAGTGGCTAGCTGGTCGGAGTCTTCTGAGTCTTCAAATGCCTTACCCAACCTTGATTGTGGGGTGCTAGTTAAATCTTCTTCAACCGCATCAGCGGCTTGCATATCCGCTTGTTCTGTGCCTTTAAATCCTTGGGCAGCAGCGGCAGTCTTGGCGGCTTCGTACTTGCGGTCAGCAGCGTCGTATGCAGCCTGCTTAGTGTCCACGTCGTCTTGTGCAATTTCTTTAGCCGCAGGTGTTTTGGCTGTGCGCAAATACGACTCGGCCTGCACCAACTCAAGACGCGCCTCACGCCGCTTCTCATTGGCGGCAATAACTTCTAGCGTTTCGCCGCTTGCCATCAGGCGCTGACCTTCCACCATGCGGTCACGAATCTGCTCTTCTGTCAGGCCGTCTGTTGCCAGCTTGTACTGGTTTTCCAAAGTTGTCTTGCGCTTTGTTCCGTCTTTGGCTGCATCCAACTTGCCTTTAAGCGTGACCAAACTAATTGCGTTGGCAGACTCAGGGTTCAAATCAGAAGCGCGAAGCTTGATAGCACCAGCTTGACGTGGGGGATTCTGTGAACCCTGCTTGGTATCAAGCGCAGCACCAAGGAACTGGCCGGGAGCTTGACGTGCTTCGCGCACCAACGGGCCAACTTTACGAGGAGCCAGCCGTTCGCCGGGCACCGGTTTTTGAAGTTCAAATACGTCTTCGTCTGTATCGGCTTTACCAGCATATTCGCCGGTGGTGGTAATTTTGCGTTCGCCTGCGGCATAGGCTTCAGCCAACTCACGTTCATAGCGCTGAACAGCGAGCGTAGCCTCTTCTCTTTCCTTGGCGGTAGTAGCCGACTCCAACGCGGCTTTGGACAAACCCAACATGCGCTTGGCATTATTTTGTACTGCCTGTGCTAACGGTGTTGTAGTGTCGCGTTCAACACGCAACGCAGGGAGGTTTTGCAGTTCGGTGGCTTCGCCACGCAAAATAGCTTGACGGCGTTCTTCGCGTGCTTTTTCTTCTGCTTGTTCTGCGGTAGGAGCCAGTGTCTCTGCGGCTCTGGCTTCGCCACGCGCTTTGCCTTGGGCTTCTCTAAGCTTAGTTTCAGCAGCAGCAAGGCGGTCTTGGGTTTCCTTAAGCTTGGCAACCGCCGCATCACGTTCTTTAACGGCAGCAGGCAGCGTTGCATCTTTACCTTGGCGCTCAACTTCAGTTTGCAGTGCTTGAACCGCATTGCGGTACTGCTCCCGCACGTCTTTACCCATCTCATACTGGTAGGCCAGCATGTCACGACGAGCAATTTTGTATGCCAGTACAGCCTTGGTGTGGCGTTTATCAACAACCGAGCCGCGTTGAATAACTTCTGCAAGCGCAGTCTCAACAACAACAGGGGCTTTCTTGCCCTCGTTTTTAGCTATGGTGTCGTATTCTTCTTTCAGTTGGTTAAGCTTTGCATCCAGCGCATCCACTTGCGCTTCTGCATTGCGCATCATTGCTTCGTAGCGTTTAAGCGGGGCAACATACAACCCTGTTGGAGTAGCGCCTTTCTTTTCTCTGGCCAAGTCAATGCCTTTGATGATGGCGCTCAACCCATCAAACTGTTCCTGTGTTCCGTACTGCCCAATCTCTTCTTGCAAATCTTGGATTTCGGTATACACCTCAGTAGATTTCTCTGGAGAGAAAGTTCCGTTGGCTTGCGGGTCAAGCGCATTAACTGCTGCTTGCAAACGGTTCAATCGGTCTTTGGCTTGTTGAATAGCGGCGGGGACAATTGGCGTGGTTTTGGATGCACGTTCTTTGGCGTAAGCTTCTGCAACAAATTGCGCCAATTTGTTTCTACGCGCCACGGCCGGGTTACTTGGGTCGGTGTCGCCGCCAGCTTCTTTTTGCGCTTCTTTTAATTTGCGCAATGTTTCTTCTTTTTCAGCCCTGTCTTGTGCAGTCATCACCGTTGTAGGTGTTTCTTTAAAGACGGCTTTTTCAGCAGCCTTAATTAAATTGGCAGCTTTTTCAACTTCCGCGGCAGCTTTTGCAACTTCAGTTGGCTTAGCTGCTTTGGCCTTGGGTACAGACTTGATGCCCCAGCTTTCTTTTTTCTTTGGGGTTGTGCGCACAAAACCTGCAACATTGCGGTAACCTGCGCCTGCCAATAGGCGTTTGGCTTCAGTTTCGCCGGGGGTGGCCCCGGTAATAACCGCCTGCTGTTGCTCATACGCACGTTGCTGGGCTTCAAGAGCATCGTATGCGGCCTTGGCTTTAGTTTGATCGGCTTGCGCTTTATCAAGCGCAGTACGCAAAGCCGTAGGCAGAGCGCCAGTTTTCTTAGCGGCTGCGGCCAAACGCGACATGTTCAATAAGCGTTGGACTTTTTCAGGAACGCTTTTCCAGTAGGCTTCTTCTGCTGGAGATTTAAATAGTGTTGCCTCGCCTTTGGCGTTTTCAAAAAGCGGTTTGTAAGTCCCGTCAGGCCGTAATTCGTATTGTGGAACTTGTTTGGTAAACCCAATATACGTACCAGAATACTTCTGTGTTTTTTCTTCGTACCGTTTTTGCAAATCTGCTGCGGCTTCACGCAGGGCTTTACCGCCATCGCTGTCTTGTTTGGAAAGAGCAGCGCGAATGCCTTCAATGGTGGACTGCAATTCAACGTATTTAGTACGTGCGGCATCCAGCTTTTCTTTGTCAACAGGCTTGATAACTTCTTCTTTGAAACCAGACAAACGCTTATCAAATGTGCGTTGGCCTTCAGGAACTGCGGTTTCTTCTTCACGCGCTTTTAAATACTCAACATACTGCTGGCTGCGTTCACCTGTTGCAGACTCACGGCGGCTTTCCAACCGATCAATCTCGGCTTGGATTTCTTTGACTCGAGGTGATGGGCGTTTTTGAAATTTTTCAACCAACGCTTTAAGTTGTGGTGTTTCAGGCTCAGCACCAAGGCGGTTTGCTTCGGCTTGCGCCAATTTCAAATCTTTGTATAAGCCATCAAGCTTTTTATCCAGTGCGTTGATTTCGGCTTTGGATTCTTCCAACCCACCAAACAAGTCGCCTTGGGTAGGCTCCGCCTTGGGCGCGGCGCGGGGTTGTTCAAGTTCAACTAAACGGTCGTAAGCTTTTTGCGCTGCGACAATTTCTTTTTGAACATCTTTGCGTTGGTCTTTTAGCGCGTCTAACGCTTCAATCTTGGCCGGATCTTTTGGTTTGCCAGCAGCTTGAATTTGTTTGTTCAAAGACTTTAGCAAAGCTTGCGCTTCTTTTAACCGAGTTAACTGGTCTTGCGCTGACTGTATAGGAAGCTGGGATACACGACGTGGTGCAGGAGCAGGCGTGCCTTTTGGCGGTTTAATTGCACCGGGCAACAACCGATCCAGTAAGTCTGCAATATTCTTGTCGGTCTCTTTGGTAATAGTGTTGTCAGCAACATCACCCCTTTTACGATACCGCTCACCAAGGGCAATGCGGCGCTCAAGGTCGGCCAAGGACTGCTGAGTAACTTCCAGTTCTTTTTGAACTGTTGTTTTAAAGCGTGGGGGTTTTTCGCCTTCCGCTAAAACGCGGTCTTTGATTGCCGCCATTTCTTTTGCAAACGTATCAGCTTCAGCAGGCGCTTCTGGCGCTCTGTCCAACTCCATCTGCAAGTCAACAACACGCTCTTTAAGTTTTTTCTGTAAGTCAACGCGGTCTTGCTGGTATTGAGTATTTTCGGGAGACTTATCAAGCTTTGACCAATCCTGTTCGCCCTCAGCAAACTGATCGCGCAGTTTGCGAGCTTCTTCCGTGCGCATGTCAAACAGCGCTTGCTCAGCGGGGGTACGTGCGCCTTTGCGCTCTGCAAATGCACGCAGCTTGGCAGACTCTGCCTCCAGTGATTCACGCAGTCGTTGGGCACGCTCGCGCCCAGCCGCCATTTCATCTGCCAGTTCTTTGTCGCTTACTATTTCATCGTAATCAAAGAAATCTTTTACGTATTTGCGTCCACGAAACTCATACGGTTCTTGGGGCTCTGGGTACTTGCCTTCTTTTGTAAGCCGTTGTAAGTTCTTGGCGTCTTCGTAAAAAAGAGGTTTTTCTACTTGCGCTTCCAGTTCTTTAATCTTGGGCAACAGGTTTAGCACCTGTTCTTGGTCGCCAATCTCACGGGCTTTAGCCAAAGAACTTTGCAACTCTTTAAGTTTTTTCTGGGTAGCTTCGGGTTTAGGCGCGGCTTGTACAAACGGCTCATACTGGTCAAGCTGCTCCAACGCCTGTTTGTACTGCTGCGCTTGTTGTGCATGGCGCTCAATGTCTTCGTTTGTTTCCGCCGCTTTCATGCGACTGCGGGAATCTTCTAAAAAGCGTTCCAGTGCAGTACGGCTGTCGGTCAACTCAGCGCGGGTGGGCAGTAACGGCTGGATGGTGTTTTGTAGTTGCTGGCGCTGGTTGCCTAAAGCGGCGAGTTGCTGTGTGTCGCCTGCTTTTTGGGCGGTTTTAATCTGCGCATCAAGGTCTTTGATGCGCGGCATGAGAGCCTGAATCTGGGCAAGCGGGGTTTGATCTGGTGTTGTGGGTGCGCCAAATAAGTCTGCTTGTGCGCCTCGGGTTTTCATACCCTCTGCGGTAACACGCGCCTGTTCTTCTTCCTCGCGCATAGCCTTGATGCGAGGTTCTGCCATGCGGTAGTCGGCAACCAGTTGTTGGGTTTCGTCCGCCTTTTTCAGTGCGTCGCGCTCGCGCCGCGCTTCATTTTTGTCGGCTTGAGCAACTAAGTCGTTCTTGTCAGGCTTAACACTGGCGCGTTCGTCCAGTTGTTTCAGTTGTGTTTGCAGCCCTTCGTAACGCTGACTGATTTCTTTTAAGAAGTCTGGGGTTTGTTTGTACGCTTCTTGTTCAGCTTTGACGCGTTCGGCTTCAATGTTTTGTTGTTTGACCAGTTCTGCTTCTTGAGTTCTACGCTCTTTGGCTTGCGTTTCTTGTGCTTCAGAACGCTGAGAATATCGGCCAACAGCACCCACCGGCCCAAGTAAGCCGGCCTGATAAGCGGTCTCGCCGTACTCTTTTAAAGCGTCTGGGCTACTTAGAGACAACCCTGCTTGTGCCCGTTCCAACATTTGTTGGGTAATTTCGGTAGGAATTTCAGCTAGCACACCAGTGCCAGTACCTTTGGCAAGCGTTGCCAACAACCGTTCATCAGCCAGTTTTGAAGCTTGTGCAGATGTACGCCCAAGAAGTGCCTCAACGGGGAGTCCGGTCAGCTTGCTAACCAGTCTGCCACCCAAGGGAATAAAATTACCTACGACATCCAACCCGCCTTGCAACGCTGCGGCTGGCAACGCTTTACCTACACTTACGGGCTGGCCTTCAGCAGCTTGACGCTCTACGTTACTGCCCAATGCTTGTATTACTGAAGGCGCAATAAGACCCGCGCCGCCGCCAATAAGAGAACCCACAGGCCCAAATGGTGAGCCTGCCAAAGCGCCAAGACGTGCGCTGCCAGCAGAAGTGGCCAAGTTGGGAAGCTGCTCCATAATAGCGGAAGGTACTTGACTGATGGCTTCGCCGGCAGCAGACAACAAGCCCTTATCTGCATAGGCTTGCTTGACTTTCTCAAGGCTTACTTGGTCAGCGTAGCGTTGGCTAATATCTTCGCCCCGTGCTAAACCGGCTTTAGCGGCTTCATCGCCAGAACCAACTAATGCACCAAGACCCGAGCGCAGTTGTGAGTACGTAGACTCTGCGCCCTTTTGAAGCCCCGCAATAAGTCCCTCTTTGGGTTTTTGTTCGCCTAGCTGCTTCCTAATTATTTCCGTTGCTTGTTCACGAGAAACACTGTCAGGAAACTGTACAGTTCGCCCATCTGGTAAAGCAACGGTATAAGACATTTATGGTTTCCTTGGAACAAGCTGGCCGTTTTGATACACAAAATCGGCCTCGCCGCCACCGCCCCCGGCAGCCGCATCTGCGTATTGTGCCAGACCCGGCGTTGCACGTAAACGCTTTTGTAAAGCGTTATTGCGCATTGTGGTTTTGGTAGCCTCGTCTGCTGCTCTGTAGTTCATGTCGTCCTGCAACATTTTGTCCACGCTGTCCTCAACGGCCTTGTACAACATAGGAAGCTTGTATGTATCCGCACTAGTTTTTGCAACTCGTTCAGCGCTTGCAGTTTGTGCTTTGATGCGCTCCATTGCGGCTGTATCGGCCATGCCTTGTTTTTTAAGATCTACTCCTGCGGAGTAAATAGTGCGTTCGTTTTGAGCAAGGTCTTTCATACCTGTTTCAAAAATACCGGTAGCTGTACGCGTATCCACGTCAAAGATTTTTGCAATGCCATCAACAGTGCGGTTTTTAGCTGCGCCCAAAGCTTCAATGCCTTTGGCTTGCAACTCGATGTGCGTTTTAATATCGCCACGTTTTTCTGCAAGACGCGCTTGTTCAATGTCGGCAAACGCTTTGTCACGTTCACGTTGGGCTTTTTTAAGATCTTTAAGCGCTGACTGGTAGTCTTCCATCCCAGTTAAAGCGCCTTTACCAATGTTCTCAAAAGCGTATTGCGAAGTGCCTGCTAACATTCCCAACCCAGCCCTAAAGATAGACATGCCTAAAGCTTTGTCTTTGTCGGTCTCTGCTGCCGCTTCTTCTTTTTTCAAACGCTCTTCATAGCCTTTATATGCTTCAGGCATTTCCGCTACTTTTTTGTCGTAGTTGCCAAGCAGTTCGGCATACGCGCCTTTTACAAACGTCTCGTTTGTAGCTAACGCATTACGCAACTCGGTGTCATCACTTAACGTAGCAGCGTCTCTTTTAGCTTGTTCCGCAGTTGGAGCCGTAGTTTTAAGTGAGGGCAACCCCGCCAGTGCATCAACCGGAGTAGCAGGCGCAACAGGAGCAGGAGGTTTAGCGGCAGCAACACGGGTCGGTGGGGAAGGTGGTGCAGTAGGATCTACAAACATATCACGGCGTGTTGCCGTTGCGGGGTCGTAGGGGGTAGCTGCTGGAGCAGGCGCGGGGGATGCGGTAGGTGCTGCTGGGCTACCTAACAAAATGCGTTTTCTATTTTCCAAATAATCCCGCTGTGGGCTTGGCGGCATAGTTTGAAGCTGTGTTTCAATTCGCTTCAACTCATCTTCGCTTGATTGTGCGGCGATATTAGACATCGTGCCTGCAATCAAAGCATTTCTATTTGACGCTGGGGGTGGAAGCATTTGGTCGCGTCTAAAGCCTTGACCAATAAGTGCGCCTTCGTAATATCCAGGAACTTCACCACCTTCATCAAACGCAACAATGCCGCCGCCTGCAAAGTTCTGCATGTTTTGGGCGGGTAGCGTAGCAATACCTTGATCTTCAGGCAACGCCTGCGCCATCCCAGCAATAGCCTGATCCACCACCTTGGGCTGGTTTGCCTCAGCCTGCACCGCAGGGCGAGCCTTGCTCATGTTGCTGACGTACAGCGCCAACGACACTAGGTTGGGGTCGTTCTTGTGTTGCGCAACGTACTGCTGCAACTGCCCCTTTTGCTGAAGACCCATCAGCATCTTGGTGGTGGCATCAATATTTGAAGGCTGGAATGGAGTAATTTGAGGACTGTACATTTTGTTTCCTTACGCCATCTTTGAAAGAGCCAACTCAGCTAAACCAGCAGGGCGCGTTTTCTCTTTAATCTGACCGCCTTGGGCTTTTGCCGTTGTCGAGCCGCCCAACTGGGACAGTCCGTAGGCTGCGGTACCCAAACCGGCAAGTTGTGAAGCCACGCTTGGGGCTGCTTGGTATATCTGGGTGGTAGCTGACTGCATAGGTAAACCACGAGTCAACGCGTTCATGTTTGCCAACTGCAACATTGGGTACTGCTGTGCGGTTGCGTAGTCTTGAATCTGCTGATTGATCTTGGCCTGCTCTAACTGTTGTTGCTGTGTGCCATATTGGTTTTGCAACTGGTTAATACCCATTTGCTGGCCGTATATATTTTGACCAAGCTGCCCCAACTGACCTGCCGCTGACAAGCCTGTCTGAAGCCCTTGCATACCGAGGTTGGCACCAAACTGCTGCTGGCCAATATTGGCTTGCTGTGCTTGCATCCGTGCGGCTTGGTCGGCATTGAACTGTTGCTGGGCTTGGCTGAATGCGGTATTTAACCCCTGCGCTTGGATAGCGCCTTGTTGGTCGGCCAACGCACGGTTGGCTTCGGCATCCATAATGGCTTGTCTAGCGCCGCCAAAAGCTCCGGCTTGTGTTGCCTGTGCATTACGGCCTGTACGAGCAATATCGGCTTGGCGTTGAGCGGCGGACTGCTGAATATTCACTACATTTTGCATGTAGGGGTTCATGTACTGATCGGCTTGCTGTTGGCCAAACTGTTGAGCGTACGCGGCCAGTGGGTTGTACTGCGTGTTCAAAGCGCCCATACCCGCAGCAGTCGTCAGCCCAGTAGCCATACCCGTTTCAGGAGTGACCTGCATATTCTGCGCTTGCTGTTGCGCTTGTCTTTGCAAGGGGGAAAATCCAGCAAAGTATGCGTTGGGGTCGTTGCTAAACGGTTTGTACTGTTTTATGCTTGTGGGGTTGCCTTTTTTGTCAACATTAAAAATTTCCTTTTGCGCAGAGCCAAGCATCTGCTCAACAAACGGCTGTGCATATTCAGGGATGTTTGAAGTCTGTGAGTACGTAGTGCTAGGCCCACCCCCGCCCCCACCACCAAGGTACATATTAAAGTTTTGGCCAGTCAACCAGCTAAACAAATGCTTAGTTATATTCATAATTTAATCCTCATGTCTTGATGAGTGTTTTCCATACCCATCTTCTCGTACATCTGAACCAGTGTGCCTCGCGCCCAGCACTGGGCTTTGGTAGCTCCGTTGAGCTTCATCCAATTCTTGGCTTCGTCAAAAACATAAT
>Ga0181343_1000912_pt1 | contig 12143 bp, 16 predicted proteins | sample Su13VDMLBSD_FD_130110 | JGI IMG/M metagenome (GOLD analysis project Ga0181343, IMG submission 130110) | Freshwater viral communities from Lake Michigan, USA - Su13.VD.MLB.S.D | ecosystem: Environmental > Aquatic > Freshwater > Lake | place: USA: Michigan | collected 2013-07-15 | reverse complement strand
TGTGCAGGGAACATGAGAAGCTGGTCTAGGAATATATCCCAATCCTCGTCTGAATTAAGCACGATCCTGCCATGCTCAAACCGCCCTTGGAGGCTCCAGATAATCCGGTCGGCCTTTTTCCGGTTGCCATGCGTTAGGTCAACTATGTGCGAATATACATTATTCTTACGCATTAAGTCACTCAAATACGGCAAAACTGCGTTTTTTAGCGCTCCGCGCTCAATTCCGATCGACAACGGACGGTAATCCCGCATGGCCATCAGTATCTTGGCAGCGGTTTCCCGAATATCCCACCGGCCATGTTCTATCTTCTTGATCCACCATTTGCCCTCGTCGGTCACTTTAACGACCGCAATGGCTGATTCATCTAGGCGCTTCTTGGAGTTGGCCGCTTGCTTGGCTACTTCTTCAAATCCGGCCAAGTCCACCGCAATAAAGTAGCTGCCTTGGGTTGGCTCGACACCGTACTTGATCCACTCCTCTTTAAATATGTCCGAGCCAGCGTTGGAGAACGACGCCATGTATTCCTGCTTAAACGCAAACGAACTTAACGTCTTCTTGGCCGACTCGATTTCTTCTGGGTCAATCAATGGGTTGTCTTTGGTGGTGAAGTGCCAGCTCTTCCAATCGGCATCGTAGTTCTTATCGTCTTTGTCAACGTCGCCTAAGTTGTACAAATCGTAAAACCAGTTCCTGCCCTTGGGCGTACCAATGAACATGGCGCGACCCTTCTTGTCGGACAAAGATGCGCGTACAACCTGCTCCCACGTTTCCGGCTTAATGTCGGCCACTTCGTCCAGCACGGCATAGGTCAAGGACACACCGCGAAGCGTATCGGGACGGTCAGCCCCGCGAACGTAGATCGCCGCGCCATTGATTAAGGTGATGTCCTGATTATTGATGTGGCTGTTGGCAATGACCTCACGCCCCAAGTCTAGCAACACGTTCCAGATAATCTGTCGTGCCTGTCCGTTGGTCGGAGCCACATACAGCACCGCCGAGCCAGCGGGGCAACGCAGACCCTCGATTAAGAGCGTAGTAGCCGCTAACCTAGACTTACCGCAACGGCGACCAGCCGCCACCACTTTGAAGCGTGAGGTATCGGTAAAGACTTCTTGCTGCCACGGTAGGAGTTGGAAATTAAGGTCGGCCATTAATTTTGCATTATCCTCTGGATGTCATGCTATTCGTTATACCCAAACTCATAAGGGTATCCTTCTGATGATAAAGTCTTTGCTTTTACTTTTTTAGCAACAATTTCATATTCGCCATTTAATGCACTTTCTCCATGATCTTGAGCATATCTTTTGCTTGTTGTTACCCAATCACCACTATTTATATTTTTTACTCCTTTAGGAACTGCACGATATACAGTTATTTCAGCATCTGGCTTTCCTTTTGCTCTATACGCAGCAGAAAACCATTGAGAGTCTATTTCTGGATTACCAATCCCATATAACCTAGTTCCTTTAGATGAATAAACATCTGTAGGCATTATCCCTCCTAGATTATCTATAGTAGCTCCATAAACTTTTGCATTAGGAGCAGTATGAGAACCTTTATAAGATAAATCTAACGGCTTACCTATAATAGTTCCAGCAAATCCGCTACCAGCTTGCATTGCTTGCTGACCATACGGACTATTGATCCATGCACCTGATGCCATTTCTTGGGCGGTCTTAGGCTCACCAAACAAACCAACACCGGCCCTTTGTCTAGCTTCGCTGCCTAACTGGCGAGCAAATTCCTGTGGATTATTCATAAGCAAACCAAGACGAGCATACAAAATTCGCTTTTGTTGATCTGTCCAATTTAAGCCGCTTGTTAGTAATCCGTCAGCCATATCACCCCCAAATACAAAATTTGTATCAGCATACTCAATCACATTATTTTTGTCTAATTACTCATTCCCTTGCTCCATATCAATGGTGTCGGCCGGAGCTATAAGTAACGGCTCCCCCCCCAACCCCGTTATATTAATCGTTACAGCACTTCTCTGAGAATTACCTTTCTCAAACAGACTAATCGGCAAGGCTCTGTCCATGCACATCTTAATCGCCGCCATCTGGCCTGGGTGGCCATCGGTCAACGCAATCTGCACCACCTTCTCGACCACGTCCTTGCCAGAGGAACGAATGATTATTTCTTTCAGTTCCTTGATTCGTTGGTTGTCAGTCTTCGGTAAGGTGGCCGGAGGATTGGCAGCGAACTTTTGAATCGTTAGCTTTTCGGGTCTTCCTCTTTTTTTTACTGGTGGTGGTAGTTTCGTCATCATTTCCTCATTTCGTTTTTTCTGGGGGGAGGAGGGTACAACAAAAATTTTTTGTCAGCCCCACCCTCCCCCCCCCTATCAAAAAGTTGTCAAAAAAAGTTAGTAAGCACTCACTAACAAGAAAAAAACTATCGGTCGCATTTTACATAACGCTAGTTACGCGACATTCAAACATTACGTTAGCGAAAACCTATAGCGGGGTGTGCATTTCGTTATCATTCCGGCATCAGTTGTTAGAAAATTGGCAAGAAAAAAAGAGGGGGGGTCAAAAAAATAAATGAAAGAGGCGGGGGGAGCATTTGGGGGGTACCTGCGAACAGAACAGAACAATCGACCCATTTGTTCGTTCCTGTTCGTTTCATGTTCGTTTGCTTTCGTTTCTGTTCGTTTTGTTTCATTTCACCGACCAGAATAAAATCTTAAAGAACACCATCTCAAACACCCTCCAAAACGCACCAGAACGCTCTGTATTCAATCTTTATCGCTCGTTAGTATCTCCGCATAGGAATTCTTCAAAATCGATTCTAGGGCGGTATCCTCGGCTCCAAAGAACTTGATAAATTTCTAGCAAGTTTTTAAACCCTTTGGACAAATCGCCATCACCCGCTGCCGCCAGTATCAACTTATCGGTATCGGATAACTGCCGGTTGAACCATTTGCTTTTGATGCTCGATGGCCGTCCACCTGGCATTCTTTTCCCCTGAAAAACTGATAATAAAAAACCAACAATAAAAAAGTACCAAAAAACCAACAAACCAAAATCTCTAAACTTAACCAACCCTGACCCTGCTGGCATTGACCCTTGACCCTAACCCTAAGGGTTAGGGGTCAGGGAGGGTCAACTTTTGCCACTTTTTGCCCCTTTTTGACCCTGACTAGGGTCATGACCCTAGGGTCATTTAGGGTCAAGAATAACGATACCAAAATACTAAGAATTCTTGCGTAAAAGTAACGCATTCGTTTCCAATTCATTAACCATAATCCACCCATGTTCGCTGGCTTGAATCATCCCTGACTGCATCAAATACCCGATCAATTTATCGGTGTAACTCGGATTAATCATGTTCCTGACTGTTCTCTCAGCATTCCCGTCCTTAGCGAGTTTCTCTTTGAGCGCCGACCTAGACAGGTACGGCTGGCCATCAACGACCTCGGCTCCTGAATCAAACCACGCATTTTCAAACAATTTTCTAAATCCGTCGGTCTTGGAGTCCTTTTTATCCTTGACTGGTGCGGTGCTTGCAATGACGACCGCGCTTGATACTGGCTGGCTGTCCTCGTCCATCCAGCCGTGAATAGCCACGGATTGCAGCTCTAAAAAGACCGGCTCGGCCATTTCAGCGTCCTTTGACTTCCGTTGCACCAGCTTCATTGGCGTGGTGTCCGTGCCAGGCACCACCGATATCTCGATATCCAAGGCTCCGCGCCATGCACTTGAGCCTCGGGCACGGTGCTGCGCCTCTTCCGATACGCCGGTGTGATGCACCAATATGACCGAGCAATCGAACTCGTTCATCAGGTTATTGCATGAGTCCAGCATGGTCTTGGCGTCTTGGGCGCTGTTCTCGTCGCCCGATAGGAAGCGGTGCAGGGTATCGACCACAATAATTTGGGGCGTGTTGGGCAGGGTGCGGATTTGCTGCACCACCTTTAAATAACCGGCGGCGGTGTTTAGATCGCAGCCGTCTTTGGATAGCCACATATTCATGGCGCTGGTGACGTTGTGGTGCTGTTTCCATGCCGCCACGCGACCGCGCAGGCCGTGGTGACCTTCACCGGCCAAGTAGACGACATTGCCGCCTTTGACCTTGTTGCCGCACCAATCAGCGGTGTTGGAGGCCATGCGCAAGCACCAATCCAAAACGACAAAGGTTTTGCCGCCACCCGACGGGCCATGCACCATCACCAAGGCGTTTGATTGCACCCAGCGTTTGACCAGCCATGAGATAGGCGAGGGTTTAGAGCAAAAATCGTCAATCGGTACTAACCAGCCGTCGATGGGTGGGTTTAGCAAGGCCAAAAGGTCGTGGCCGTCTTTAACGTAATCGTTGGCGTCGCCTTGGATGGGCGGCAGAATCATTTCCGCGCCGTACTTGGCGCAGGATTGCTCGGCGTAGCGCTGGCCAACGCCAGAGGCGTCGTTGTCGGCCACAATAATGATGCTTTGCTGAACGCCGTATAACTCGCGCAGGATGCCGGTAACAGGCACAAGGTTGGAGGCTGAATAGGCCACGACGCAAGGGCGGTTCGTGGTTTCGTGGATGGTTGCAGCGGTGGCGAATCCTTCGGCCAAATAAAGAATGCCAGGCTCGTCCATCGTGCCAATCATCAGGTATTTGCTGCCGGTCTGGCCGCCTGGGTGATAGAGTTTATTTCCGTCGGCGTCAATGTACTGGATGCTCGATAACACGCCGTCGAGGCCGTACAAGGGCACCATTAGCCGACCGTCGCCGGTAATCCGTGCGCCATGCGTCTTGATGCCTTTGCGCTGCAAATACGGATGATCTGGCGAGGCCAATCCACCACCCACCCATATTTTCTCAACGGTGTCGGCGGCGACTTCGTGTTTGCGCTGTATTTCAGCGTCGCGCAGGGTTTTGGCCTCACCCAAGCGCCGTGCGTAGGTCATCTCCTCCAGATCGGACAATTTGCGGCCAACGTCAGCGCGAAAGGTCTGCTCAACGCCCATGCGCCAGCAACCAAACCGACCGGCTGGGATGCCATCGCCAAAGATCAAATACCAGCCTGGCTTATCGCCATGACCACCAGAGCCTTTGGTGCCAGACTTGAACCGGTGGATTTTGCCGTCCATTAGGATTTGATCGGGCGGCGTCAGGCCAATGCTAAACATGGCGTCAATCAATTGCTGTTCAGGTGAGGCGACTATCTTTTCGGGGGGTGGCGACCACGGGCCGCCGAAGATGTTGGATAGGTCAGCCATTACTTAATGTCCCCGAGAAATAATCATTTAGCAATTTAACAACTTTATAGGTGGGATTAGCCTCAGAGTTGTCACGCACTTCGCGCAGGGTGTTGTAGTGAAGGCCGGTGGCCTTAACAATCAACCCAAGTCGGCGATCCTGTAATTTATTCCTAATTTGCTCTAAAGTTAGCATTTATATTACTCCGTCACTTTTTCACATCAAACTGTTGACATCCTACTTTGTATTCGGTACTCTTGCAAGCAATCGCCAACCAGATTGTCTGACCGGCGACTTTAAGGAGAAGGAAAAATGATTATTGCAAAAGACGCGAAAGCCATCTACGCGCAACACAACATTGAGTTGGATGACGTTGACGCCGTACTGGTTGCGCACAACTGCAACGTGAAAGCCGAGGGCAGCGGCAAGACCGCCGAGGATTGGGCGCATGCTTGGGCAGCCGCAGAAAACACCGCAACCGACTTGACCTATGAGGAGGTGACCCGTGGCCATTAATTTAAAAAGCACCGGCAACCTAGCTGGTAACGGCGTCAAACTCTTGGTCTACGGTCAAGCGGGTGCCGGTAAAACGAGCTTGATCCCAACTTTGCCCAACCCGATCGTTTTAAGCGCTGAGGGCGGTCTTTTATCGATTCAGGATGCCGAGCTGCCTTATATCGAAATCACCACGATGGCAGAGCTGCAAGAAGCCTACAAATGGCTGGCTGAATCTGCCGAGGCTGCGCAGTTTGAATCGGTGGCCATTGACAGCATCAGCGAAATCGCTGAAGTCTGTTTGAACTACGAGAAAAAGGTCAACAAAGACCCGCGAGCTGCTTACGGTGCGATGCAGGAACAGATGGCCGACATTATCCGAGCATTTCGTGACCTGCCAGCCAAGCACGTATACATGAGCGCCAAGCTGGAAAAAACGCAGGATGAAATGGGTCGCATTCTTTACGCGCCGAGCATGCCAGGCAACAAGACTGGCCAATCGCTGCCCTATTTTTTCGACGAGGTACTAGCGCTCAGAGTTGAGAAGGATGCCGAGGGAGCTACCCAACGCGCCCTGATGTGCGATTCCGATGGCTTGTGGTTAGCCAAGGATCGCTCTGGAAAACTCGACGCTTGGGAAGCGCCTGACTTGACGGTAATCATTAATAAAATTGGAGCCAAGAAATGAAAGCATTCCCACAACAATTAGTCTTTGTTGGTGAAAAGACAGATGGCTCCTATGAGTCATTGGCCAAGGGCATGGACTTGCGGGATTACTTTGCGGCGAAGGCGATGCAATCACTACTTTGGAATCCTGATGCTGGATTAGATTCAAAAGAAGATATTTGTTTGGCTGCCTATGAATATGCAAACACCATGATGGAAATAAGGAGTCAACAATGAACATCAACATCGCAATAGTCATGACTCTGGTCATCTTTGCCGAAACCATCGTGGAGTGGATTCTATGAACGAAATCGAAACGCTGTCCAAGGAATGGACAATCGCCAAGATGGAAGAAGCGGCAGCAACGTCCTACCGTCGTGAGATTGAAGACAAGCTGACCAAGCATTTCAAGGTGGCCGAGTCCTTTGAAGGCACCCAAAACCGCGAGGTTGGCCAGTACGTCGTCAAGATCGAGGGTCGGATGAACAGAAAGATCAACGCCGACAAGCTGCAAGAGCTGGCGACAGCCAACGGCCTTGAGGAGCATTTAAGTAGTTTGTTTCGCTGGAAACCTGAGATTGCATCCGCTGCTTGGAAAGCGGCTGATGAGAGCATTACCAAACCCCTGTTGGGTGCAATTACGACCACGCCAGGTCGCCCAACTTTTACCATCACCATGATAGGAGAAGAATAATGGCTTTTTTAGATCAAACCTTTAGTGCAGACGATATGCCGGTGTCCGAAAAATCGTATGAGCCGCTGCCAAGCGGCTGGTACACGGCCAGCATCACGGCTGCGGAGTTGAAAAATACCAAGGCAGGAACTGGCCAATATATTGCTATTCGCTACGACATTATTGGCCCAACGCATCAAGGTCGCATCGTCTTTGGTAACTTGAACATTCGCAACCCTAATGCAACAGCCGAGGGAATTGGACGCCAGCAATTGGGTGAAATTATGCGAGCGATTGGCATTGCCAAGGTACAGGACACGGATGAGTTAATCGGTGGCCAACTTTCTATCAAGATTGCTATCAAAGTTAGCGAGCAGTACGGCGACCAGAACGAAGTCAAAGGCTTTAAAGCCATTGCTGGCTCAACGCCACCCGCACCGGCAGTTAAAGCGGCGGCTGGTGGTAAGGCTGCGCCGCCTTGGCAGAAGAAGTAATGAGTTTATGGGGGAAAGCGGATGCTGTGAATCTTGAACCGAGTGCGGATGCACGGCGCTCAACTCACAGACGTAGCGAGTACCCCACCAATAAAAAAGGGCAGGGTTTGACCCCTGCCCAACTAGTCCACGTAAAGGAGATTCGGAATCATGAAAATTCCAGAGCCAGAATACAGCATTGCCAACCTGATTGACAAGCACCATGAGGAGCGTCAGGAGCCGCCACGGCCACACTTAGGAGCTTCCACCTTGGGTCATCCGTGCGACCGCTGGCTGTGGCTGTCGTTTCGCTGGGCAGTCCAACAAAAGTTTGATGGCCGGATTCTGCGGGTCTTTCGTCGTGGGAATTTGGAGGAGGCTCAGATTGTTAGCGACCTGCGCGCCATTGGCATCGACATCCAGCGCACGACCGGCAACCAATCGCGTGTTGTTTTTGGCTCGCACGTATCAGGCAGCTTGGACGGTGTAATCAAATCAGGTGTGCTAGGCGCACCAAAGAAAGAGCATGTCGCCGAATTCAAAACCCATAGCTTAAAGTCATTTAATGACTTGGAGAAAAAAGGCGTTGAGGATTCCAAGCCAGAGCATTTTGTGCAGATGCAGGTCTACATGCTTGGAACAGAAATTGATCGAGCGCTGTACGTGGCCGTTTGCAAAGACGACGATCGCATCTATACCGAGCGCGTGAAGTTTGACAAAGAGGTGGCCGATAAAGCCGTAGCGCGAGGCAAGCGCATTGCTTTGGCTGACCGCATGCCCGAACCATTATCGGCCGACCCAACATGGTATCAATGCCGCTGGTGTCCAGCGCATGACTTTTGTTTCGAGTCCAAGATAACCAAGCATGCCAATTGCAGAACGTGTGCGCACTCAACAGCCTTAGAGAATTCAACATGGCGATGCGAGCGCCATGATGCTGACGATATACCGGTTGACTGGCAACGCGAAGGATGTGATTCGCACGTACTGCACCCCGATCTGGTGCCGTATAAGCGCAAGGAAAGCGACAACGAATGGCAAGCCATTTACGTGATTAATGGCAAGGATGTGATTAACGGCGAGCCAAGCGAAAGTGTATTCGGCTCCAAAGAAATACTGGCCAATCCAGATGTATGTGCGAATCCTGATGAGTTTGCGCTGGAGTTTCGCAGAGAGTTTAATGCGAGGGTGGTTGGTTGATAAAAATTATGAGGATATATGAATGAGTTGGCTCTTTTCGCGGGTGCTGGTGGAGGAATACTTGCCGGCAAAATGCTCGGATGGCGAACTGTCTGCGCAGTTGAATGGGAACCCTATGCCGCAAGCGTACTTGCCGCAAGACAAAATGAAGGCTTTCTCGAAAGTTTCCCGATTTGGGATGACGTTCAAACCTTTAACGGAAGACCTTGGCGTGGAATTGTTGACGTTGTATCTGGAGGATTTCCATGCCAAGACATTAGCGCAGCAGGAAAAGGTGCAGGTATTGACGGAGAGCGATCAGGAATGTGGGGAGAAATGGCAAGGATCATTCACGAAGTACGACCAAGATTCGCATTCGTGGAAAACTCACCAATGCTCACTTCTCGGGGACTTGAACGAGTTCTCGGGGACTTGGCCTCAATGGGGTTTGATGCGCGATGGGGAGTGTTGGGAGCAGCAGACGTTGGAGCGAACCATCAGAGGGATCGAATCTGGATTGTCGCCAAATGGCGTGGACAGCTTTCACACGCCGAACACAACAGGATTGGACGGCGGGAGCAACAGCAGGAAAGCATTGAAAAAGAAGATGGAGAAATGGCCAACGCCAAGAGCACAAGAGCCAGCACGAACAAGCGAAGGTTATGGTCGGGGATTAAAGGAGTTGATAGAGGGGAAAAAACAAATCAAAAAATTTCAAACACCAGTATCACGGATGTGGAAAGACAACGGTCAATCCCCATCGGAATTGAATCGGAATTCGGAAACATTGGCAACGCAAGCTGGTGGCAGTCTGAACCCAACGTGGGTCGAGTGGCTCATGGGGTGGCCGCTCGGGTGGACAGACTTAAAGCCATTGGAAACGGACAAGTGCCATTGTGCGCAGCAACCGCATGGAGAATCTTAAATGCTCCGTGACTATCAAACCCGAACCATCAACCAACTTTATGACTGGTTCGGAAAAAATAAAGGCAACCCGTGCTTAGTCTTGCCTACTGGATCGGGCAAGAGCCACATCGTGGCGGCACTTTGCAAAGACGCCGTACAGCAATGGCCAAGCACGAAAATACTGATGCTTACGCATGTCAAGGAATTAATCGAGCAAAACGCCGAGAAGATGCGTCAGCATTGGGCTGGCGCTCCGCTTGGTATTTATTCAGCAGGAATTGGCAAGCGTGACTTAGGCGAGCCAATTACTTTCGCTGGTATTCAATCGGTTCGCACTAAGTCTGCATTGCTTGGCCATATTGATTTGGTGATTGTGGATGAGTGCCATTTGATTAGCCATGAAAACGAAGGTGGCTACCGCACGTTGATTTCTGAATTAAAGGCCATCAATCCAGAGCTGCGCGTAATCGGCCTAACAGCTACTCCTTACAGATTAGGACACGGCCTTATCACCGACAAGCCAGCCATCTTTGATGATTTGATTCAGCCAGTAAGCATTGAAGAACTGATTTACAAAGGCTATTTATCAACATTGCGATCAAAGACCACTACGGCCAAGCTAGATACGACGGGCGTGAAAAAACGGGGCGGTGAGTTTATCGAATCAGAGTTGCAAAAGGCCGTTGATACACGGCACAACAATGACAGCGCTGTGGCCGAAGTGATTCGTTTGGCTGGCGATAGAAAGTCGTGGTTATTTTTTTGCGCCGGTATCAACCATGCGAAAAACGTATCCATTGCGCTACGCGACCAAGGCATCAAGTCGGCGTGTATTACGGGTGAAACGCCAAAGTCAGACCGCGAGCGAATCATTAACGAATTTAAAACAGGAAAAATAAGGGCGCTAACAAATGCTAATGTTCTTACTACTGGTTTTGATGCTCCTAATATTGATTTGATCGCTATGATGCGCCCCACCATGAGCGCCGGCCTGTACGTCCAGATGGCCGGTCGAGGTATGCGTATCAAAGATCACATCGACCATTGCTTAGTGCTGGATTTTGCCGGTGTGGTCGAGACGCATGGCCCGATTACTAATGTCCAGCCACCTAGTAAAGCAGGAACAGGCACCGGTGAAATGCCGGTCAAAATTTGCATGAACTGCCATGAGCTGTGCGCTGTATCAGTAAAAGTATGCCCAGCTTGTGGCCACGATTTCCCGCCACCAAAACCAAAAGCATTGGTGTTGCACCACGACGACATCATGGGCATGGATGCCAAGGACATGATCGTGACCGGCTGGAACTGGCGCAAGCACATCAGCAACGCCAGCGGCAAAGAAATGCTGGCCGTTAGTTATTATTCAAAGAATTTGTCCGACCCATCGATCACCGAATACTTGCCATTGCGTCACACCGGCTATGCGGGTGACAGAGCGGTTAGGGAGTTAGCCAACATGGCCAATTCGTCGGGTGTGGGGAGTCGTGAGTTATTTGCAACAGGCATAACAAAACTTGACGCGATTGCTAAATACATGAATGATGGAAAACCGCCATCAACCATTGAATATAAAAAAGAAGGAAAGTTTTATCGTGTTCTAAAAAGGAAATGGAATGACTGAACGAATCCCCACCGAGCATGAAGAACAACGCGAAGTCGTTAAATGGTTTCGCCAGACGTACAAAGAAATACGCATCTTTGCAATACCAAACGGCGAGAAACGCACTCTTGGGGTGGCGGCTCGATTAAAGGTTGAAGGCGTTAGCCCAGGCGTTCCCGATCTATACGCACCAGCATGGCGGCTGTGGGTGGAAATGAAACGCATCAAGGGTGGAACGATCAGCCCACCACAAAAAGATTGGCACACCTACTTGCGAGGCATTGGTGACACGGTGCTGGTGTGCAAGGGAGCAGAGGAAGCAAAAGAGCAAATAATAAAATTTAGGGGGGGGAAATGAATCACAAACTTTTAAAAATGTTGAACGAAGCGGGTTTTGATTTCACGCCAGACATTATGAACAAGTTGCCAGCGTTTGAGAATTTGGTTTGGTTGGAGCGCGAGGAATGCGCAAAAGCCGCCGAAGCGGTTGTGCCACGACATACAGAATGCGGCAATAAGATTGCGGGAGCTATACGGGCGAGGGGTAATCATGACTAGAGAAAAATTGATTGAATTGGCGCGGGAAGCTGGCTGGGATTATGCAAATGATTCTAGTGGCTATGATCCATTGTGGAAATTTGGGGAGTTAGTCGCAGCAGCAGAGCGCAACCGTACCTGGACTCAAAACCATTGGACTGAGTACGAGCGCAGCATTGTAGCAACAGAGCGTGAGGCTATTGCAACAGAATTTATGAAGCGGCATGAAGCAGTAAAGCATTTGAATAATTATTGGCATCACGCAGCTGTTTATGTGCGCGAAAGGGGGCAGCATGACAAGCTGGATTGATGAACTAAAGCCAGGCGACAGGGTTACGTTTGACGGCGACCCTGCGAGAGTTTTTAACGTGATAAGGCAACGTCCAACTGCGCCAGATTATTTTTATTTAGATTTTGATGA
>Ga0181343_1000911_pt1 | contig 12144 bp, 14 predicted proteins | sample Su13VDMLBSD_FD_130110 | JGI IMG/M metagenome (GOLD analysis project Ga0181343, IMG submission 130110) | Freshwater viral communities from Lake Michigan, USA - Su13.VD.MLB.S.D | ecosystem: Environmental > Aquatic > Freshwater > Lake | place: USA: Michigan | collected 2013-07-15 | reverse complement strand
GGGCGACAACGCGGCGCAAGCCGCATCAACCGGCGCTAATGCTATCGGAGTCGTCCAGAATGACGTCGCCGCTGGTGCTCAAGGCGCTGTCAAACTTTTCTTCCCTTCACAATTCGGCATCGTAGCCGCCGCCGGTATCGTTACCGCAGGCAGCTCGGTTTTCGCTGTGACGAACGGAACCATCGTCGGAACGCTCGCAGCCAGCGCCGCGACTCTCGGCATTGCGATCAACAGCGGCGTAGCCGGTGACATCGTGGAATACGTCCCTAAGTTCAACCAATAATTTAACACTACTATGGCACTCTCATACACAACCATTCGCGCAGACATCGCACAGGCTGTCTTCGAAGGTCTCAGCAACAAAAACAATTTGTTCATCGGCACAGAAGTCATGCCCGTGTTCTCCTCAGACGTTCGCTCCGGCGCATATCTGAAATTGAACCTCGGCGACTCCGAAGCCCTCAACGACGATGCGCTCAAGATCGCCGCTGGTGCTGGATATCCCCGCACAAGCCGCCGGTTCACGAGCGATTCTTTCGACGCGATCGAATACGGTCTCGAGGAAGTTCTTCCTGACTCCAACCGCCGCGATCTCGACAGATTCTTCGACACCGAAGTCAATATCGCGAGCATGCTCTTGCGCCAGATCCAAGTCTCCCACGAGGCCCGTGTTGCTTCCGCAGCATTCGCCGCCAACGGACTTACAGCGATCAGCGCCAGCGCAGCCTACACCGAAGCGAACATCACCAGCTTCGACGTCCCCGGCGACGTTGCCGCAGCCAAGCTCGAACTCGCCAAATACGGCGTGCTCGCGAATACATTGATCATGTCCATGCCAGTGTTCGAGCGCATCCGCCGCTCGGCCAAGGTTCAAAACCAATTCTTCGGCATCGTTCCTTCGGATCAAAGCCGTCTCTTGAGCGAAGGCGAAGTGGCCGCCGCTGTCGGAGTCGATCGCGTTCTCGTTGGCCGCGCACCCAAAAACACAGCCAAAAAAGGCCAAGTGTATTCCGGTGGATTCATCTGGAGCAACACCTACATGGCACTCGCTAACACGGTTGGCGGTGACTTCTCCGGCGGTGGATTCGGTCGCACGATTGTATGGGCTGCTGATAGTCCCGTGCCTTTCGTTTCCGAAACCTATCGTGACGAAGCTCGCCGCGCCGACGTTCTCCGTGTTCGTCAGAACAGCGCCGAGAAAGTCATCGACGGATCGAGCATCATCCGCATCACGACTGGATTCTAATATTCCCCGCAAGTAGCATCGGAAAAGCCACCTCGAAAGGGGTGGCTTTTTTGTGTTGACACGCTATCCTTTTTGTAAACATGAAACAAAAACAGAAGCTGGTCGCAGGCTTAATTTGCGGCAACGAAGAACCGCGCATCGAGCGATGCGTTAACTCGCTCCAACAGATATGCGACGAGATTGTTATCGTTCGCGCAATCGGAGCACTCAAGCCAGACAGGACGCTAGAAATAGCAAAAGAACTCGGATGTCACGTTGACGAATATCTCAACTCTCCGCTAGTCGCAGACTGGGAACATCTCGACAATTTCGGCGAAGCCAGGAACAAAGCTTTTGCGAAAGCCTACGAACTAGCCGGAAAAGATGGATGGGTAATGTGGGCCGACTGTGATGACATCATCGAGCCGCACATGGTCGCGCCAACGCTCGCCGCTCTTGAGGAATGCCCACCAGAGCAAGACTGGATTCTCACCGATTATGTAATTCCAGAACAAGGCAAACGCGCACCGAGAGAGCGTTTCTTTCGTTACCACACGGCATGGTGGCATCGCCCCGTGCATGAAAACGCGCAGCCAACGAAAGACGTGCAGGTCTATATGCGCCGCGATCTTGAGATAGTCCACCAGCCGCCGCTAGGGCATCGCAACAGCAGCGAGCGCAACCGCCGCATTCTAATGCACCAAGACCGGATGACGTCGCACTTCAAATTTTATTTGCACTACGAGAACTTCATTGCTGGCAACAAGGAACTCGCTGCGAAATACGGCTCCGAAGCCTTAGCCTTGAGCGATCTGGACGGCGTTAACCGCTACGAAGTATTGTTAAACTGTGCTAACCTGACGTCAGGCGCAACATCGCTCAACCTAGCACGGAAGGCCAAGGAGCTTGAGCCTAAGCGCCGCGAAGCCTACGGACTGGAGGCCAGTATCCTGCTTGATGACAAAAAATACCAAGAAGCGTTAAAAGTGGTAGAAGAAATGCTCGAAGTGCCGACACCTAAATTCCCACAATGGACGCACCGCAAGGAGTGGTATGGATGGAAGGGCGATCAGCTCTACGCATGGGTGCTTCGCTTACTCGGACGCAACAAAGACGCAGAAGAGATCGAGCGTGAAACGCTGGCAGGGTCGGACAAGCCCAAGATTTCGCTCGTCCACGCAACGCGAGGAAGGCCCGTGGAGGCCGTGCAATGTATGACGCTATGGTTATCCCGCGCAACGCACCCAGAGCGCGTAGAGCACATCTTTGCAGTCGATCACAACGACGAGACAGCGGACGTTCTAAAACGCTTCCGATCTGTGACGCAAAAAGAGGGTGGTTTTTCCGTCGGAGCGTGGAACCTTGGAGCGGCAAAAGCATCGGGTGATATCATCATTCAACTTTCGGACGATTGGGAATGCCCGCCAGGGTGGGACGAGATGGTAGAAAAGCGTCTCGACATTTCGCAGCCGCAGGTGCTTTGGATTTCCGACGGCTACCGCAAAGATGAATTACTTTGCATGGCGATTCTTACGCGCAAATATTATGAGCAAAATGGACTATTCAACCCAAGATTCCGAAACGTATATTCCGATACCGACTTCACCTTTCGTGCCGCGAAAAATGGGGCGATTGTTGATGCTCGTGACATTGCTATCGTACATCATCACCCGTTTTTTGAAGACCGCCCGCTCGATGCGACATATCAGCGTGGCAACGATCCGGCAGAGTATGAAAGAGCGAAAGCAATTTTTGAAGAACTCCACGAGAAATGAATAAAGACGTCACTCTCATTGTCTTTGAAGGTCTAAAATCAAGACACGAACAAAGCGGGAAGCTGTTCCATCATCTTTGCGGCTTGGGTGGATTCGGTGACGCCGTTTACATCGCCGAAGATTGCACATACCAACAAGCGATGCACTGGGAATTAGGGCGCTTTGCCGACTATATCGACACTTCTCACGCGCTTATTTGCACTCATGACGGGTTCATTGCAAACCCGCATCTGTGGGATGATTCATGGCTTGAATACGATATGCTTGGAGCGCCTTGGCCAGCGTTCTGGAACGTCGGGCATCGTGTTGGCAATACCGGATTCACGCTCCAAAGTCAGAAGTTTTTACAAATGGCAGCAAAGGCCGAGGCACTCTGGAAGGGCGAGGCAGGGGATGTTTTCCTTTGTCGCACAATGGAGCAAGGCTTTCGCGATAACGGCATAAAATACGCACCGGTAAACGTAGCAGCGGCCTTTTCTTGGGAGCATTACATTGAAGAAAACACGGCGGGGCCGGATCGTTCGTTCGGGTTTCACGGATGGGTGGCAGGGAAAACGCGGGAACAATATTATACGTTTTGAACATCTTAATTGTTTATCATTTGCGGCTCGGAGACATCGCGCGTTGCTTGCCGATCGCGAAGTATTTTGCAGATCAAGGACACAATGTAATGTTCGAGTGCCTGCCGGAGTATCACGGTCTTTTCGAGATGGTGGATTATTGCAAGCCGCTATACCCGCAGAACGATCACAGCGGCTTTCACCGCATCATCAACTTGCAAATATGGCCCGACTTGCACGAAGACTTTTGTGCGAGCGAGCTAGGCTGGAGCGACTACGTTTACGGACTATTTCCAGAAGGAAAAGATATCGACCGCCAGATTGTTCTCAACTCTCCCGCAATAGTCACGCCACCCGAACTTCGGTCTTGGGTTCTTTGTTTTCCGACCGGATACAGCCAGGATAAAAAGATCGACGTGCGAGACGTTATCACCATCGCGCACCAAGTCGCAAACGGCAGGCCCGTGCTTTGCGCAGGAAAGGCCGCTCACGGCATGGCTGAGTTTGAAAGCATAGAATATATGTGCGCGTATATTCGAGACGCGCAAGAGGTCGTCACGATTAACACTTCGACAAGTATCCTTGCATCCGCGCTCCGCAAGAGTTGGGTTCATATTTCGGACAGCCCGAAGCACGATTTCAAACATCCGAACCAGCGACGTATCGAGCGCAAGTTTTGACGCATCGTCCCTTTTGTGGGACTGCTCGACATATTTACAAACGATCTAAGCGCGATCATGAACGAACTGCCGCTGGCAGTCACGTTCGGAGAGCGCAATTTTCTCGCTAACCGGACGACATACCGGCGCGACAACAGCCTGGCTGATGGCGGATTCATGGACTCCGCATCTATGACCATAACGGCGATCTACGACTCGTTCGTTCAGACCATTTCACTCGGTGACGTGCTCGTTATCGGCGGCAGGCGCTTTCGCGTTACGTCCGCCGAGCTTTCCCAAGACGCCGTATCCGTCGATTTCACGCTTGAGGACATTAACAAATGAGCATCTTTTTCCCAGAAGACGAGGGGCGCGAAGTCCCAGAAGTAGACTATCAGCCAATTCTCCGCACCGAGTTGGTAACGGGCGCAGCGGGGCCGACCGGATCGCAGGGGCCAGCTGGGCCGGTAGGGCCAGGTGTAGTTACGGGCGGCTTTACAGGTCAAGTGCTCGCGAAGAAAACCAACACCGACTACGATACGGAATGGGTGACGGGGGGCGGTGGCGGTGGCGCAGCGATCTGGGGTGGTATAACCGGCACGCTTTCAAACCAACTCGATCTGCAAGCGGTTCTCGATGCAAAGGCTCCATCGTCCGGCATTTCACCAAGCGCAATTTCAGGGACAGCAGTCATCACCACCGACTCACGCCTAAGCGATTCGCGCACGCCTACAGGCGCAGCATCGGGCGATCTTGGCGGGACGTATCCAGCGCCTAGCGTTGTTAAATTGCAGGGGTTTTCAGTTGCGACGGCAGCGCCGATTACCGGTCAATCTTTAGGTTGGACTGGCTCGGAGTGGAGCGCAGTTACTCCTCTTTCAGTTGTGTCTTGGGGGGCAATAACCGGCACGCTCGCGAATCAGACCGACTTGCAAAGTGCGCTTGATACAAAGGCACTCAAGATCACGGCTATCACGGCAGGCACAGGGCTGACAGGCGGCGGCGACTTATCGCAGTCTCGCACGATCTCGATGCTTGCGGACGTTCCTGCGGACTCGCTTAATTTCAATACGGCAGCGACCGAAACGGCAGCTATCGGAAAAATGTTTTGGAACACGACCGAAGGCACTCCACAAGTCGGTCTGGCAGGCGGCAACGTGCAGCTTCAAATGGGATCAATGGTGGTCGCCTACGTCCGCAATGCCGAGGCTACAACACTCAATAAAGGCGAAGTTGTTTACTTGTTCGGCGCAAGCGGCAACCGCGCCGAGGTCAAACGCGCATCGAATGTTGGAGACCCAACATCGGCTAAAACGATGGGTATCGTTGCCGAGAGCATCGCCGCCAACCAAGTCGGGTTCATCGTTACGCAAGGCGTTCTCGACGGGCTTTCGCTTGGCTCTCCCTATGTGTCCGGAGACTCTATTTATCTCGACACGACTCCAGGAACATTCACGCGAGTTAAGCCTACGCAACCGAACCATATCGTTTTCATTGGGGTTGTAGAACGCGCGAATGCTGGAAACGGTCAGATTTACATCAAGCCTCAAAATGGATTTGAGCTTGAGGAACTGCACGACGTCTTGGCGACTTCCGCGCAAAACAACCAAACAATCCTTTGGAACTCGGCGGTCACGCTTTGGACAAACTCAACTTTGACCGTCGGAACAATCAGCGGACTCTCATCCGATCTCAGAGGAAAGGTCGGATCGGTAACGACCGGCATCACGGGCGCAACCCAGATTACTAATATGATGCAGATCACTTCTGCTGGATATTCTGCGATCACGTCGCCTGCCGTAAATACTCTTTATATTATTGTCGGATGATTTTAACAGACTCCAGTACAGCAAAAATAGGTGCAACCAATGTTGGCACAATAGCGTCTTCAACGACAGCATTCCGTCATTTCATGGTTTATGCCGCAACGACCCTTTCGTCGGTTATCTCTGGCACTATAGGACTTATTAAAAATGGAACTGGTGCGCTTACGCTATCAGGAAACAATACCTATGCTGGGAACGCTGCGATTAACACAGGCGTATTAACGATCACCGATCTTACTGCGCTACCGGGTTGGAATACTAATGGCAGATATTCTGTCGAGTCAGGCGCAACGCTTGCTGTCTACAACGCAATAACCGATGCGAATGTTATCACAATTCTAGGAACGACTAACTTTAACGCAGGATCTGCTATAGGCTTCGATACGACATCAGGCAATAGGACATACCCGAATGTCATTGCAAACACCGCTAAGGGGGCTTTAGGGCTAACCAAGCTAGGAGTTAATACGCTGACGATCTCTGGCGCTAATAGCTATACTGGGCCAACGCTCGTTATCGCCGGAACACTTGCGACATCAGCGGCTAACAGAATCCCTGATGCGTCTGCCGTAACGATCTTGTCTGGCGCTATAATTACTCTCGGAGGTTCGGACACCTTTGCTACCCTTTCGGGTGCAGGGACATTAACCTGCGGTGCAAATTCGTTGACTCTTAACTCAACGAACTCCGCGACATTTAGTGGGACTCTAACAAATACAGCGGGAACATTTACAAAGACTGGATCAGGGGTTCAAACACTTTCTGGATCAACAACTGTTTCTGCGCAGGTTCGACTTGATGCTGGTGGAATTATATCCAGCGGAACATTTACTCAAACAGCGGCAGCAAGTTCTCGTAACTTTCAAATAGCACTTAATGGAGGAACAACAGCAACGCTCACCGTGTCTGGTGGAACAATAACTATTACTGGATTATTCTTTGGAGATAATAACGGCGGATCAGCTACCGTTAATTGCAATGCTGGAACGCTTCAGAATAATGGAGAAACTTGGATGGCTGGTCTTGCCAGCACACTTAATGTTAATGGCGGAACATTTAATGGATCAGCTTATGATATTGGTGGTGGTGGTGGAACTACGACAAGTATTGTAAACATAATATCTGGTACATTTGCATTAACTGGTGGCCTTCGCTGGGGTATCGGCGGCTCTTCTGCAACATCTGTAATAAACCTAGATGGCGGAACATTCCGTTGCAATAACTGGTTCAGGAATGGCGGAACGAATACATTCAACTTTAACGGTGGAACATTCACAACAACGACTAATAATTTAACGATAACTCAGCCGCTTATATCATTTTTGATTAAAAGTGGTGGAGCTATATTCGGAAATGCTGTTACGCTTATCTTCGATACTGTTCTAGCAAATGCACCTAGCGTTTCAGGGAATCTCGTAATGAATGGAACCGGAACACTGATTCTTCGTCAGGCCAATACATTCTCTGGAACGATCACGATCAATGATGGAAGCCTTAATTTCGGCAATGGTTCTACAACTGGATCGGCTGGTTCAAGTAGCGGAATAACCAACAACGCAACGCTTACATTTAACCGATCAAACACAATGACGCAGGGGACAGACTTCCCTGTTATTAGTGGAATTGGAACTGCCGTTCAGTCTGGCAGCGGAACAACTATACTTGGTCTATCAAATAGTTATACAGGTGAAACTCGAATCAATGCTGGCGCTCTTCAATTAGATCATGCTAGCGGATTCGGCTCTGGAGATATTCGCTTTACTGGTGGAACGATGCGGTATGGCAGCGGAATTACAACAGATGTCTCGTCAAGAATTGTAAATAACTCCTCCGCTATCCGCATAGATACAAATGGTCAGAATGTTGAGTTCACATCGCTTGGCTCAACCAATACCGCTGGACTGGTTAAAAGCGGGGCTGGAATACTAACAATATCTGGCTCTGGTAATACTTATACTGGAGTCAATACAATTAGCGTAGGGGAAATGACGTTCTCTGGAACCTATACTGCAACAAATGCCGTCAACATCAATGGCGCAGCTAATCCGATATTAAATATCAGCGGCAATTTTACACAGACATTCACCGGAAGTGGCGTGCGTAGCTTCCAGCTCGCAGTCAGTGCAGGAAATACAGGAACAGTAAATGTAAGTGGATCAGCAGTTGTTACACTTAATGGCGGAATGATGCTTGGTGATAACGGTGGTGGCAACGGAACATTCAATCAAACAGGGGGCACGGTCAATACCAGCACCGGAGGCGTTTGGTTGGCTGGGGCTGTATGCTTGTTGAATGTATCAGGGGGAACTTTCACAACACCCGGCATTGAGTGCGGTGGTGGAACTGGTGCTGGGACATTAACTGTTTCTGGAACAGGAACAATAAATACAGGTAGCCTTATTCTAAATCGTGGAACTGGAGCCAGTGTATCGGCTACATTAAATTTAAATGGTGGCAATTTTACCACAACCGGCATTTCTCATGTCACGACAACTAACCCAGCGACCATTAACTTTAATGGGGCAACATTCTCGCCGCAAAATACAATGTCGATACCAACAACTGTATCAACTGTTGTAAAATCTGGTGGAGCGATTTTTAATTTACCTGGAGCATCTGCATTAACGATTGCAGGCGCATTAACCGATGGAACTGGTGGAGGTGGAGTAACAAAACAAGGGACTGGGACTGTTAATTTAAATGGAACGAATACATACACCGGAGCAACATCAATTTTAGGTGGGAATATTGTAGTTCCCAAAACCAATGGTGGCAGTACTGGAACTGCAACTTTTACAAATACGACTCTTTCTGTTTCATTTAATGTTGCTCCTACGATTGGAATGACATTTCGTTATTTTCCAGGAGCGACTACGCAAACCTACGCATCAGTCACTTTGGTCGGTGCTCCAGGACGAACCGGCACATACAACTCCAGCAACTCAACTCTTACCATCGCATGATAATTCAACCGAACGAACAGGGCTGGGCATTCGACGAGTCGACCGCATGGAAGCTCGTTTACGATGGGAGCACGATCATCTTTTTCGACGAAACAGAAAAGGCGATCTCGACGCAAAGCGTGCTATTCGTAGGAACAAAAGACGAATGCGAAGCAGAGATAGCGCGGCTTGGGCTTGTTGACGTTACCGCCCAAGAGAATGATAACGGACTCGACTTACACGCTGACTCTTGAAAAGGCGCTGACTGATACTTTCGTTCTTGCATTACAGCAAGAGATGCAGGGCGCCTTGGTGGTAACGGCAGCGGAGAACTTCGGGACAATGACGCTGCCAGCCTGCTTCGTGAAATGCACTCGGCAGCGGGAGAGCATTATCGACTCAGCCATTTTCCAGTTCAGCGTCGATATCGCCTTGATCGTGCAGGCCGACGATATGGATCAGATGGCAATGGAGAACTTATGGTCGCAAGTGCTCTGTGTGTCGCACGACATTACAAGCCTCAAGACAAAGCTCAACGCCGTGCGTCCGCAATACGCTTTTGTTTTCGGCATCCTTCGGGACGGGCCGGTTTCGCTTTCGTCAAACGAGCGGCATTTTGAACGCTCAGTCACGATCACGGTTCACTCCGCGCTTTTCGCAAGTTGACATTTTCCACGAAATATCATGCCAGCAACCGTCATCACATCATCCGTAGCGTCCGGCGTTGAGTTCGGACTCCTTCAAGAAACTGGGCTTTTGCTCAACTCATTCTCCCGCTCCGTTCAGTCGGACAAAGCAACCGTAATGGACGCGCTCGGCGATACCGTTGCTGTAGCCTACTTCAACAAGTCCGCCACGATCAGCCTTGATGGGGTCATCAACGGCGGCGTTGCCTACGAACTCGCTAACGTGCTCACGCTCGCCAACGATACGTCATCCTACGGCGTTTCCGGCGGGGCAGTTATCGTTGACTCCGTCTCCGAAACCACAGGCGCAGGCACATTCAAGACCATCACCGTTTCCGCGACTCAGTATCCCGAGATCGTCTAACAACCTGGCTCATGCCGCTGGCTCCCCGGCTAAAGGGAGCCGCCTTTTTTAAATATATGGAATGCAATATTAAATTTTTCCACACAATAAACCTAAAGGCTGCGGTGGCCCTAGCCACCATGGGTTTCAAGATGAATAAACCACCGGTCACTCGACTGGTGCGCACCGACGGAAAGGAATCAACGGAGTTCTGGTTTGAAGGCGTGAACGACAAGGGCCAAGACGCATCACAAGTCTATCGCCAGATGACCAAGGAAGGCGACGAACTCGAAGCAAAAGACCCAGAAAACCCGCTATGCTACATCCGCGCCGCATTGGCGAACAGGGATGTTCTTGTCGATATCATCCGCAACACGCCGCGCTTGATCGAGATCGAGCATAATGGAAAACGCATCGCCATTTCGGAGAACGCTTCCGACAAGACCAAGCAAGAAATGACAAGATTTTTAAAATAATGAAAAAGACACAAAACACAGACCTAGTAAAAGACGACGAAATACTCCGCATCCAGGCGATGGAAGACGGTCCGAAAAAAGTAAACGGACGCATCCTGCGACCGATCACGGCGCTTACTATCTCATGGATGCAACGCAACGAAATTTTCAGCGGCAACATGGATCCAGTTTGGAAAGCAGCTGCGTTTACTTTCCTGCACTCCGAGCCGACCAGCGTGATTCGCGGAGTTGTAAATGACCGCGACACGTTCACCAATTCCGTCGATTCTTGGATTGAAAAGAACATGAAGCACCATCACGAAACTGGCGCGATGTCAGAAGCGATGGGCGTTGCTTTCGACCTTTACAACGCATCCTCTCCATCATCCGAGGGCGGTGAAGGCTCAGGATCGGGAAACTAAACCGCCCCAACTGGCTTGCGGTATATGCTTACCGGCTAGTCAAAGCCACGGGTTGGGGCTTTCGAGAGATCATGGAGGAACTGCCGTTCGCGGCAGGGCTTCAGATTCTACACGCCGACGACTACGTCAACGGACGGCATTCAGCCTGGGCTAACAATAAAGCCAGCGTTGATGTTGACGCTCTCGCCACTATTGAAGACACCCTAGCAAAGTATGGCAAAATTCAAGTTCGAGAATGTGAAATTTGAGCAGATCATGAAGGACTACGCGACCATTCGCGAGGTCACGATTCCTGACGCCGTTATGCTCAACGCTCGCCTTCTTTGCGTGGAACTAGGAAGACGCACGCAGCCGTTCGGATTAGATGATAAAGCTAAACTAACGGGCGAGAAAGCTATCACTCGCGATCTGGTCGGAGGAAGATCATCGAGCGCCGTCCATTCGCGGCGCCGCGTTGGTATCTTCGGAATCATCGGAGAAGCAATGAATATAAAGGGCGGATACGCTTGGTATAAAACAGGCGAAAACGTCCGCTTATTCATTGGAAAAGACGGCTACGCCTACGGAACCGAGAAGAGTTACTTTAGACCAGATGCGTCGCAGTCGGATATGCGATCCTTCCATAAGAAATTTTTTGTGAATGGCAAGATGTCATCCGCAGGCTCGCGGGATCGGACTATCGGACGCTGGAAATTCTTGGACAAAATGTTTGTAAGCGAGTCCACGATGAACGCTTACAAAGAGAGCGTCTTGAAAAAGGTTGGTATCGCTAAGGCCGGATGGGCATCGTGCGCTTTGAAGCTCAAAAAAGTGAATAAAGGAAGTCTCACCGCAGGCTTCCCAAAATGGGTCACAAGGCACGCCGGCGACTTCGACAACGGGCGCGTGCAGGACATGACGGCGAACCTAAAAAACCCCAAAGTTGAGCTTACTAATAAAACGCCTTGGGCAAGCAATGTCATTCCAGAAAGTGAAAAGGAAAATGCAAAAGCCGTCATCGTTACAAAGATGAAAAAGCAAATGGAAGCCATCCTAAAAAAGAGACAAAAAGGGCTTATAGAAACATAATATCATGGCCGACGTATCAGTAACATTTGGAGCAACCGACGAGGGACTTGAGAAGACGCTCAAGGCTTTGCAATCTGAGACAGATCAACTCAAGACAAAGATGCGATCAACGGAGATGTCCGTTACTGAAGCGGGAGCTGCAATGAAAAAGATCGCTCAAAATAACGATCTTGAGAAAAAGCT
>Ga0181343_1000910_pt1 | contig 12153 bp, 19 predicted proteins | sample Su13VDMLBSD_FD_130110 | JGI IMG/M metagenome (GOLD analysis project Ga0181343, IMG submission 130110) | Freshwater viral communities from Lake Michigan, USA - Su13.VD.MLB.S.D | ecosystem: Environmental > Aquatic > Freshwater > Lake | place: USA: Michigan | collected 2013-07-15 | reverse complement strand
CAATCGTGACTGGCCGCGCCGACTACAAGATCGTAGACGATAACGGCGAGCGGTCGATCGTGCGCGCGACCGCGTGGGATTGGGATGGCGAGATGGCCCCGCAGTGGGCTCGGTTCTGGCTCGTCATCTTTTCGCAGTTGGGTCCATACGGCCCCGAGGGCGATTTCGGCGACGGTTCGTTATTCGGCGACGGAGGCGCAATTGGTCTTGATTGTTCTCCCACCGAAGTGCAGCAACTCCGGCTTCTCGTTGCGCAATGGAAGCACGCTGGGAGCGCGAACAATTGCATTGTTGTCACGTTTGACGATGCCTGGTTTGAGCCGACCTCGCCCGACCTGCCAGACGGAACGTGGGGCAATTACGCTAAGCTCGTGGGCGGCGAATACGTGCCAGCCCGATACAACGGCGCACGCTACATCCAGGGGACCTACTAATGTCGCACGTCTACAGCCCAATTGGTTCCGGCGCATACGTCGGCGCTTACACGATGCCTGACGACGGCGACCCTCGCAATGCTGCTGCGTTTAACGTGCCGATGGAGGGCATGGCCGAGGATATTAAGCGGGTCAAAGGTTCGCTCGACGGTGGGCAAATCAATATGGCTGTCGCACGCCATTACCCATTCTTGCTTACGTCTAATTCTGGAAACTGGAGTCGCGTATACAATATCCTTACTGGAGATGTGTACTGGTCCCAGGCTACGCACGCCACGCTGCAATACATCGAAGCCCCGCTAGACTTGCCCGATGGATTTGAGTTGTCCGAATTGCAGGTATGGATTGATCCTAGAACGGGTCGCGCTGGTCTTCCTGCAATCAAGCCTGCGTTCTTTTTGGTGCAGCAAAACAACCAGACCGGAAACTCTGCCAATCTTGGGGCTTCTACCGACCCATCCGCAACGCTGGCCGCGTACGAAACGCACCATTCAATCACAATCAGCTTCTCTCCGGTTCACGTTGTAGGCCGCTCGCAGTGGTCCTATTCGGTAGTATTCACCGGAGAATCTGGCGCAAACGCGCAAAACGGGACTGAGCTTTACTCGGTCAAGGCAACCGGCACAGCCAAAAAGGTGTTCTGATGGCTCGAGACTTTCTTTCCGATTTTCTCCCCATTCGACGCCTGATTGTCGGAGGCGTCGAGCGGCCATTCGCGCGCGATCTCAAGTTCGACGAGGAGGCATTTGAGATCGACGTCAACGACACCGAAGGCACGGCCACGGTGACGACAGTGGGCGCAGTAGTGCCTCGGCCGCTTGAGCCGTCCTACGACGAGACCGCAGACGGGCCAGGCTCCACGGCCGTCTACGCGACTGGCACGCTGACTTACGCGAGCACGATCGATACCGCGCTAACCACGCTAACGGCGCTCTATTCGTACGACGCCGGAGTCGCCGCGTCGGTCGCGAGCAACGGCAAGATGCCCGTATGCATCCTGCTTCACGGTTACGCAGATGGCGCAACGGCCATCACGTCAACGGTGCGCAATCGGCTTGCGCGCAAGGGCTTCCTTGCGCTCGTGCCCAACATGCGCGGGCGTCTTGGCAATCCTGGCACGCCTGACGACGGCGCGCGCGAGCTCCAAGACATCGTCGATGCCGTCGCCGCAGTCGCGGCCAATGGCACGCTCAACGCCGTTGCCGACGTCGCGAAGGTGCATGTCATCGGCTACGGAGCCGGAGGGGCCAGCGCTATCGCGCTTGCGGCAAAGTACCCTGGTTTCGCTCGCACGCTCATCTCGCTAGGCGGGTTCGGCGACTACGGCGTCGATCCATCGGGCTCGTTCTACTCGGCTTCGCCAGCCAACCAAGCGACGCTTACCTCGCGCATCGGTAATCGGTTTCAATCGATCGCGCCTTATCGCGTGCGCAACGCCAACGCCGTGTTACCGACGTCGCTTGCGCTGACGGATTCGGCCGTTTATGCGATGTGGGATAGCGCCGACGCGGTAGGCCTGCTGTCTCGAGACACGCGCGGAGCTCTACAGTCCGACCCTTCGCTCGCGGCCCAGTGGTATGCGCAAGAGTCGACCGTAGGCAGCGTGCCGCGATGGTCGGCCGGATACTGGGAGACCGTGCCCGATCTTGAGTACGCCGAGCGCATCATCGCCAATCGGCGCGCGCTTGCGGCCTCAAGCTGCGCCAAGTCCGGCACCGTCATCGTCAATGGGCATTGCGTAACGCCCGACTTCGAGGTGTGGACGTCGGGCCTCACCGACCCAGACCCGCGCCGAGGTGGCACGGGCGGCAAGTTGCATCGCGTGCTTGTCAACTTTGACGTCGCTTCGCAGCAATACGAAGTCGGCCCACTGTCGGGCGATTGCCGCGTGTCGATTCGTCGACGCGACAACGGTACCGAGGTCGTGCGCGATGTGACGAACGGTGTCGTGTTGTTTGACCTAGCCAACATCTATGGGATCGACGATGTCATCCCCGATGCGGTGACCAGCTTTTCAAGCTTCTGGGGTGCGCTTGATGCCGGTGGCGACCAAGCCTCCAGCGGCGAGGCAGTGGCGTCGTGGACCGAGCGGTCGCCCGCTACTGCGAACAACCTTGTCACGGCCGTTACCGTATCTGGGACGCCGGTATTTTACCCGACGCCAGCGCCAGGTGGCCGCGTGCTTGTGACAGGCGGCGCGGTCATGCAATGCGCCGACACGATCGATCCAACGGCATCGTCGCGTTGGGCCTTTGCTGTCGTATTCCTGCCGGGCTCGGCAAGCAACCACGGCGTAATCGGCTGGGGTGATAACGCGGCCTCCACGCTGGCCAACTTCGGCGCGTCGGTTCGCACGACCGGCTTTGCCTTCCGCGTGTCAAACGACGCCGGTGGCGAATGGTTTATCAATGACACGGTCGCGGTCGACACCAATAAGTTTTATGTGCTCATGTGCGAGCGCGAGGGCTCGACGTTTAGGCTGACGGTCAACAATCGAACCACGGTTGTCGACAGCTCGCCGACCGGCACATTTACCGCAACGCGGCTCTCTTTTGGCGTTATCCAGACCGGTGGTAGCGCGCTGTTCCCAGGCACCATCTCGCTCCGCGCATTGGCTCGCGTCGCTGGCCGAGCGTTTACCGCAGGCGAGCGAGAGCGGCTCTACAAGGTCGCCGTCAATCATTGGGGTGTAACGTGATTCGGCGCGCCAACCTGTTGCGGTCGATGCTCGCGTTTTCGCGCGAGGCCGATGGCGTGGTCCCTCCTCCGACCGCAAACCTCATCGGATGGTGGAAGGCAGACGCAATCCCGTCGTTGCCCAACAACGCTGACGTCACGCTTTGGACAGACGAATCCGGAACTGGTAACAACCTTAACGCGAACGGCGGATTCTCGTGGCCAAAATACGTCGCGAGCGATCCGCTTCTAAATGGCCTCCCTAGCGTCTCGTTTGATGGGTCGAGCCAGTTCTTGTTTATCACGGGCGCTCCAATCGGAATGCCAGTCGGCAATTGCGCGGTCACCATTTACACAGTGGCCTATTACACAAGCGCTGGGTACAAAACGATCTGGAATTGGGGCACTAACGACCCAGCCGGAAATCCGGGCCATTCTGTCGGGCATACGAGCAATGCGACCGTCCCTCACGGAGTTTTGGTCGACTGCAACGGCATCGGGTCAGTTATGCTCGGCAACCCCGTTGGCGCTCCGTTCGTGGGCTCTTGGGCGCACGACGCTGGTACGAACGTGCAAGCCAGGCCCTTTTTCGTGAACGGCGCGACAGGCCCGAGCGTCGCCCCGATTGCCGACGGCCCTCTCGACATGACCCCCGCGGGCAACTGGGGTATCCGTCTCGCCTATTTCAGTTCTCTCTATCCCGCAGGCCATTTCCAGGGCTCGATCGCCGAGGTGCTCGTCTACAGCGTGGCCCACGACCCCGCGACGGTCGCAGCCGTCACCGACTGGCTGATGGTCAAGTGGGGCATTGCATGAGCTGTGGAAATGGCACGCCATTGACCACGTTGGGTGGTATGCTGGCCCCAATGGGAGCGGCCAACGGATCGATCGCGCCTGGCGCTATGCATCTTGGAGAAAGCGATCTCGACGATCGCGAGCTACTTATGCGAGCAGTCGAAGGCTCGCGCCTAGCGGCCGAAGAGGCCGCGCGCGCGTCGACGGCCGTGGCCCAGTTGCGTATCGTTATCGGCGATCCGCCATCGGCAGACGACCTCGCGATTGCTGCATCGGCTACTGCATCGGCCGCACAGATGGCGGCATGGGAGCAGGCCCACGGCATGCGCGGCCAGCTCGCGTTGCTTTACGCCCAGGCCCGTAGCGATGCCGCGCGGACACGTCGCCTAATGACTCTCGTGGGCGCTCTCGTCGTTCTCGGCGAGCCGCTATTGCGCGCACTTCTAGCCATGCGAGGTACACCATGATCCGTTGGGCACTTGAGCACCCCGAGGCCGCGTTTGCGCTATTCACGCTAGCGACCAACCTTATCGTCGAAGCCCTCGAAAAGCTAGGCTACCAGCGCGCCGCATCGGCCATTGCGGCCGTTACGCCGCACGCGCGCGGCCTGCTACGCGCGCTCGGCAGCGCAAAGATCCCACCGGCCGGAGGTGCGGGTGGCGCTGCCGCCCTCCTCGCCATCTGCGCCTCCGGCCTGGCGGGAGTCTGACGTGGCGCTTTATGCGGGCGACCGGGGGCCGAGCAAATCGGTCTCGATGGTCATCGGCACCACGCCTGTCGCTGGCACAGCGGTCGTTTCGGTCACGATGAAAGTGCGACGGCCCAACGGCTCGGAGCTAACGTGGTCGCCATCGATCACGGCATCGACCGCGTCGAGCGTTACCGTTGCGCAAGCCCTCGCGTCGGATGGCTCGTCGCTGCCGCTCGAGGGCACATACTATGTCCGCGCGTGGTGCTATGATAGCGGCGGCGCTCTGCTGCTCGATACCGACGAATCCTCGTTTACCGTCGCGCCATCGCGGCATTCCTGGCCCTAATCGGAGTTAGACATGGCGAACAAGATTTACCCCAAGGCCCTTGAGCGCTCGATGAAAACCGGGCTCGATCTATTGACACAAAACGTTAAGGCGGTTTTCGTCGACGCAGCAAGCTACACCTATAGCGATGCGCATGAGTTCCTTGCGGACATTGCCGTTGGTGCTCGCATCGCGACCAGCGGCAACATGACGACTAAGACCGTCGCGACGGTTACGACGGACGATGCGCGCTTTGATTGCGACGACTTCTCAGTCACGTTCGCATCGGCACAGCCAACGTGCGAAGCCCTCGTCTATTACGTCGACACGGGTAGCGCGGCCACAAGCTACTTGATCAAGTACATGGACACCTCGGCGAGCTTGCCGCTTACGCCTCCACCTGGAGGCGGCGTCGTCAACGTAACGGTCTCAGCCAACGGCGTCTTCGAGCTGCGGAACTGATAAATGCTGTTATTGACGAGCACGTCAGACGCGATCACGGTTACGACCAGCGGCGCAACTGCGGTCAACGTGTATGCGGCGTTCGTCGATTACAACGGATCGACAACAACGCCAGGACGTCGCAATACGTCAATCGCTGCGGCGACGACTACAACTGTGGTCGTTGCTCCTGGCGCTAGCACATCGCGCAACGTCAAGTGCCTTATCGTCTCAAACACGAACGCATCGACGGCGCAGACGATCGGCGTATTCCTGACCGATGGCACGACGAACGTAGAGATCGTAAGCATTGCGCTCGCAGGCGGCGAATCGCTTCAGTACAGCGAAGGCAACGGCTTTAGCGTTTTGGATCAAAACGGTCGAGTCAAGACCACGCAAGACTTTTCGGTTGTAGCCGCCGTAAATCAGCTAAACGTCGTCGCGCTTACTACCGATGTGACGAACAATAACGCGACGGCCAACACGATGCAGGACGTCACCGGTCTGTCCTTTGCCGTTACCCTCAATCAGACTTTTTGGTTTCGCGCGAGCATTGCCTACACGGCAGCGGCCACAACGACAGGATCGCGATGGTCGATTAACGGTCCCGCCTCTCCGACGTTGCTTGCGTACAAGTCGGAGTACAGCCTCACAACGACCACAAACACGGCCAACGAAGGTGTCGCCGCGTACGACTCTCCAGCTGCCGCGTCGGCATCTAGCGCCGCTATTACCGCTAATACGGCAATCATCCAAGGAATCATTCGTCCCAGCTCAAGCGGGACTGTAATCGTACGCTTTGCTAGCGAAATTGCGTCAAGCGCTATCGTGGCAAAGGCTGGCTCATTGCTCGAATGGGTGAGGACGGTATGATCTTAGTCGCCAGGATTGAGGACATCCGTTCTTCTCCCGATGGCCGCTTGTCGGTCACCGCTAGCTATTGGGCAGACTCGACGCCTTTTGCGAGCGGAAACGTGTCCGCATTGTGCGTAATTGGACCGGCCATCGATGTAAGAGCCGCTGTCATTGCCGCGTGTGTCGCATCGGCGGAAACTGATTTCGGGATTGACTCATCCTCAATCGCTAGCGCTACGGTGCTCTAGTGGCAACGCGCGGGCTGTTCTCGCCCGAGCTCGTGATTGAGTCCTGGTACACGCCAGAGATTCTAGCGGTCGCGTGGTTTGATCCGACGTTCGTCGACGAATCTCCGGCGCAAACCGTAGTCGACGAATCCGACCTAGTCGCCGCGTTCGCATCGTCCGACGAAGCATCAATCGTCATCGCAGATGCGGCTTCCGTCGCGACTGCACTTGCCGCGCAAGACACGGCTAGCGGGGTAACGGTTGCGCTTGACGCTGCGGCAATCGTCGCAGCGTCGGCTTCCACCGATGCGGCCTCAATCACAATTGCCGATTCGGCTAAACTCGTTGCCGCTTTGGCGTCGACGGACACGGCGTCGATTAGGTTTGCCGACGTCGCGAGCATCTCGAGTGCCTTTGCCTCGACAGATGCGACATCGCTAACCACGGCCGACGCATCGGCCATTGCGACCGCATCGGCCTCGGCGGATACGATAGCCCGCCTAGTAACCGATCCTGTCGGCATCGCATCCGCATTTGTTGGCGTCGACGTAGCATCGCCAAGGGTCGCCGATACGGTTGCACCGGCCCTAGCGGTCGCTGGCGTCGATACCGCAGTCGCATCCGTTACGGTGTCCGACGTAGCAGCGATTGGCGTTGCGTCGGCTGGTGCAGACGTCGCGACGATCCGAGTGCTCGATGCGGCTGGCGTCGCACTTGCGTCGACCGGCTCCGAGTCGTTCACGATCCCGATCATCGTCCTCGATGCATCGACCATTACGTCGGTCGTAGCGAGTCAGGACATAGCGCGTCTTGTCGCCGTCGACGCGCCGTCGCCTATCGCGGTATCCGCGTCGGCAGACGTTGCCTCGCTTCCACTGTCCGGCTCGTTCGCATTCGCGACCGCCTCCGTGGGCGCAGATGGCGTAGTCGTTTTCGTGCCAGTGGTAGCCACTGTCGCGCCGGTATTCGTCGCGTCCGAGCTATTCGGCGAAACGGTCTCGGACTCTGCTGCAATCTGCCAGTCGCACGCCGGGACAGACTCATTTACTCGCGCGATCTTCGAGGTATCAATTGGCCTGTCGTCGAGCCGCGCAAGCGCAAGCCAATTGCGCGCTGGCGTAACTGTTCCGCTCGGCACAGTGCGCGCGACATCGCAGACCGTGAGGCTATGAGTCGTTCGCGCTCGCGCCTCGTTTGGTTTCGGTTCAGCGTGCACAACAAGCAATGGCGCGTCGTACTCGTGCCGCGCCTGGTTTCGGACGTCGACGGACACGAGCTGCTAGGTCTCACGACGTACAGGCGCAGCCTAATCGAGATTGCGGCGTGGCAACCGTGGGACGACCTATGCGAGACCGTGCTCCACGAGATGATGCACGCGGCCGGGTGGACTGGGCAGATTATCCCCGGCGATGTATCGGCCGAGGAACGTTTTATCGCGCGCGCTGAGGGGCCTCTGTGGCATATCGTCGCGCAGTTCGGCTTTCGTTTGCCGTCGTTCCCTAGCGGTTTCGATGCGTTGCGAGCGCAAGCCATTGAGGCAAAGGGGGCGGCATGAGTGGCCACATACGGCAGACGTGCGCACAATTCCGCGCGGCAATACACGCCATGTCGGGTTGCGAAGACCTAACGTCTGGCTTGCGCAAAGTAAGCGCGAAGCTAGGACGCACCATTAGCCGTGGCGCGCTGTCATCGCTGCTACGTCGCCATGCGGATTGCTGCGGGTTCTCTGGCTCGTGCACCGACCAGCTAAGTAGGCCGCCGCCTGTGCGCGATTGGGTAGACCCAGCGCTGGCCACGCAGGAGCCCGCGCCTAGTAGCCTCGTGCTGCTCGTGCCCGATGTGCACGTGCCATATGAGGACGCGCGTGCGTGGCAATTGCTGCTCGCCGTAGCGCGCTCGCAATCGTGGTCGCACGTCGTTGTGCTTGGTGACTTTGCCGATTGCTACGCGGTCTCGTTCCACGACAAGTCTCCCAAAAGGACTGGTCGGATCGCGGAAGAACTGGTCGTCGTATCGGAGCGATTGCGCGAGCTCGAGGACGCAACCAAGGGCGCGCGACTCGTGTATATCGAGGGCAATCACGAACAGCGCCTAGCGCGGTACATTGCGCGACAGGCCGGTGCGCTCCACGGCATGGCAGGGCTTAGCTACCCCGAAGCCGTTGACCTTTCGTCGTGGCATTGGGTGCCGTATCACCAGAGCTACCGGATCGCGGACCTCGACCTAACCCACGACGTTGGCCGCGCTGGCGTGTACGCGGTACGGCAATCGCGGCAGGCGTACGGATCGAGCATTGCGATTGGCCACGTTCATCGAATGGCCGTTGAGCACGAGCGAACGATTGACGGGCGGCATATGGTCGGCGCCTCGTTCGGCTGGTTGGGCGATGCTGAGGCGGTCGACTATCGGCACCGCTCCCTCGCGCGTCGCGAATGGGTCCACGGCTGTGGCGTCGTCTACGTCGACGAACGGGGCTCTGCGCACGTTGCCGCCGTTCCATTCGTCGACGGACGCGCGTGGGTTGCGGGCACGTTGGTCCGCGTGTAGGGTCGCGACGATGGGTGACGAGACGATGTGCGAGCGCGTTGCGCAGGATTTCCCCGGCTTGGCGGCGCGAATGCGCGAGCGCGAGGCCCTAGGACTTGCGCGCTATGGGCAGGTTCTAAACCCGTACGACGGCCGCGATTGGATCCGCGAGGCGCGCGAGGAGGTGGCCGACGCGGTCGTGTACCTAACCGCTGCGGCGCATATAATGGCGGGGCAGGAGCAGGATCAAAGCGGGCTCGTGCGATGGGTTCGCATTCGCGAAATCCGCCGACGCTTGGCCGAATCCCTCGAAGAGCTTGAGCAGCTATGAAATTCCGCCTCGTGCAACGTGCCGAGGCGGCGGCCTCGCCGCTTGTGCTTTGCTATCTTATCGGCCCTCACCTCGACGCGGAGCTTCGCGCGGCGCTGCCAGGGTGCGGCATCGTAGCGACCTCCGAGAGCGGCGTTGGCACTGGCGCGATCTGGCTTGATCGCGCGCGACAAATGGCGGGCGTCGATGGTCGTGCGCAGTTATGCCTCGTCGGCTATTCGGCGGGCTGCCAAGGCGTGCGCCGTCATCTGCTCGACGGCGTCGAGCCGCTGGCCATTGTGGCTATCGACGGCACACACGCATCGTGGCCTCCGGCCGACTGGCAGATCGAGGTTTGGGCGCGTGCAATGGACCGCGCCATCGCTGGCCGATGCACCCTCGTCGCCACGTGCACGCAACAACGATACACCGAGCGACTTGGCCCGGGCCAAGCCTACGCATCTACGCGCACCGTACTCGAGCGCGCGAGCGGCGCCATGCTTGCGGCGGGCACCGAGGTGCACGACGGCGGGCTACACCTCGCCTCCTACGCGAGCGCGGACATCGACGCGGGTGCGCATATCCGACAGCAGCGCGAGGTGCTACCAGACGTCCTTCGGCGCTACATCGCGCCCGCGCTTATGACGATGCCCGTGCGCCTAGGCATCGCAGACGCGGTCGCCTCGGCGGCGCGGTGGCTGTTTGCGCGATCGGAGCCCGCCATTGTTGAGCCTCGTACTATCGGGCTCCGCGCCCTCGAGATCGCGCGGTCTCAGTTAGGCGTGCGCGAGTCGAGCGGCAAGAACGACGGCGCACAGATCGCGCAGTACTTCGACGGATCGACGCGCTTGACCAACGGCAAAGAACTGCCGACCGGCTGGCTACCTGGCTGGGATTGGTGCGCCGCGTTCGCTTCGTGGTGCGGCTGGCGTGCATCGGGCAACGGAGAGCAGCCTCCGCACGGCAAGCGGATCGCAGTCTGGGAGCTCGTGCGCGATGCGCGCCAGCTCGGCCGATGGGATGATGTGTCAGGGTGGGGCCGAGGGCCTCGGCCGGGGGACCTCGTCATCTGGCGACGCAATGGCGACCCGCGCCTCGAGGGCCAGACCGGGCACGTCTCGCGCGTCGTTTCGTGGGATGGCGTGTCGCTAGTGACGATCGGCGGAAACGAGGAAAACCGCGTGCGCGAGGCCGACGTGGCCGCCGACCTCGGACGCGCGGTTGGTGTGATCCGCTACTAGCTAGCCGTTGAGCTGGTCAACGTGGCGGCGCAAATGCTCGATCGCCCATCGCACCACATCGCTCGGCGGCATTTGCATACGCTCGCATAGGTCGCGCATCGTCGCCAGCTCCTCAGGGTCAAGTCGGGCCACGACGCGACCCGTGCGCGCGCGGCCGGTTGCCGGTGGCCTGCCTCGTCGCGCGGTCATGCGGACACCAGCTTTGCCGTGGAGGTCTTGGCCCACATCCGGTAGGCGTGCGCATGGTGCTCGCTTGCCCACAGATACCCTAGCCGGGGCAGGTCCCTGGCTGAGACAAGCCACGTAGCGCCCGACTCGATGTAGGTATATCCGCGCGACGAGCGACGCGCATCGAGAGCCCAGATCGCGACGCTCTTAGCTTGCTTCGCGTTCACGACCGCACCTCGCGCGCGACCGTCTGGCTGCACCACCGCGAATAGGCGTCGTGTCCAAACTCGCCGTCCTGCGCACGCAGCATCCGGCCGAGCCGCACTAGGTCACGCACAGGCGACACCCACTCAGATTGAGTGCCGCAATCGTGGTAGCGGTATCCGCGCGAAGTGCGGCGGGCGCTCAGGTAATTAATGGCGATGCGCTTGGCTTGTTTGGCGTTCATGTCCATTCGTCCTTTCGTCGATGATGTCGACGTCGAGCAAGGTAGATTGTGGTGCACAGAAAGTCAAGCGGTCGATCGTCGATTTCTGACGACCGGCAGCAAGTGTTCAACTTGCTTCAGCTATTGCTGATTGCCGCTTTGTTTGCGCACAATCAGTCTGCGGCCGTCCAGCTCGCAGCCACGAGCGCGCGCGCTGCGCTCTTGCCGTTGTCCATATCCGCCGCGATTTCTTCAGCGATGGACGCCAGGGCGTTCTTGGTTGCCTTTGCGCCCCCTCCAATTTCCAGACGCGACGCCACGGGCTCCACCACCAGGGACCCGCCCGCCGTCGTGAGCGCGAGCCGAAACACGGACTCGTCGTCGTCGGCCTCGTCCTCCATGCCCTCCCACGGCGGCGGCGGCACATACAGCTTCGCGTCATCCACCAAGACCACGAGCAAATCGTGGCCAGCAACCTCAGCGCTAAAAACGGGCTTCTTCATTGTTAATTCGTCCTTCTGTCGTCACACATCGTGTCGACGTGAGAAAGGTAGATTGTGTGCGACAGAATGTCAAGCGGCCGATCGTCGATTTCTGACGACCGGCCGCAAGTGTTCGATCTGCCTAGATTATCCTCCGAGCACCTCGGCCAACACCTCGCCAGAGTCTAGCGGCGTCGCCTCGCACTGGGCGATGGCCGCCGCCAGCTCGTCGAGCAGCGCGCGCGCGATCGGGAGTCGGACGGAGACTCGATGCCAGCAGCCAGCGGTCTGGTACGAGATCGAAACCGCGCGGCCGTTGGCGCGGATGCCGACGTAATCACCGATGACCGGCTGATCAGAATGGGAGATCATCATCACCCCCGCGTTTACCCGCTCCACGTTGCGCGGAGCCCGAGACCATCGACCGCATACGCGCCGCGAGGGCTTTCTTAGATCGGTCGTCGAGCTGTTCTTTAAACGTCAATCGACCGGAGCCTGGCTTGTTGACCCACCTAACTCGAAGCCGAGATTCGCCCTGGTATTCGTCGCGTTCTT
>Ga0181343_1000909_pt1 | contig 12158 bp, 17 predicted proteins | sample Su13VDMLBSD_FD_130110 | JGI IMG/M metagenome (GOLD analysis project Ga0181343, IMG submission 130110) | Freshwater viral communities from Lake Michigan, USA - Su13.VD.MLB.S.D | ecosystem: Environmental > Aquatic > Freshwater > Lake | place: USA: Michigan | collected 2013-07-15 | reverse complement strand
TAATTTTTTCATTCTATATCTGCCTCTCTAATTGCTTCTATTATCTGTGATACAAAACTTTCGTTAGGGGGAATAACTACGGGGCAATGGTTGAATCGCTCTACGATTTCCACAATCTGCTCTTTGATACTTTCTATCTCAGGCATATGCCCCGTTTTTTCAAATGATACTTGGTCTTCAAGATTAAATATAACATCTTCTAATAAATCACTAGCTTGCCATAAAGCATAATCAATATCTTGTGATCTGTCTAGTACTTTATTTCCGGCAGCCTCCATTGCACACACCACAATAGCCTGTGCCTTTCTAAGTGCAACCATATTATTATCGAATACGTAATGTGGAATAGTAGCCATGTGTTCTCCTAAAGTGTGTGGTCAGCTATGTTTAAATCAACTAATTCTTGGGCGGTTAAAAATACATCACTTGCAGGTAGCAGCTTTTGTTTCACTGCTGTAGCAGTCATGCCTGTTGCATCACGCAGGATCTGTATCATCTTCTGATTGCAGATGTCTGCTTCTTTAACTGCAGATTTAAAGTCGTGATATTTACTTTCGATGTTGTCTGAAAACTGGTGGCACATAGCACTAGTATTAGCAGCAATATATCTTTCTCCTTTAGTACCAGCACAGAAGATTAAGAATGCTGCACTCATAATAGAACCAACACCTACAGTACGGATTGGATGACTGCTGTTCCGCATTACATCGATCAATGCAAAAGCTTGGTATAGATCACCACCACCAGAGTTAATGTAGATAGTTAAAGTCTTTTCTTTCTTATCTACATTCTCATAGGTAAGCCACTTAATGCACTTAGCTATATTGTCTGCTTCGATCTCATCATACAAATAAAATATATGATTCTCTAACAGTACAATATCAATACGATCTTCTGCTGTTTGATCGTCATGTTTTCTAGTTGCCATTGGGTATCTCTACTAGTGATATTAAATTAATCGGTACTTGAAAAAACAATTCACCTTTATAGACATACTTGTTAGGTACCTCTACTACTGGTGAACTTAACAGTATACTAGACGGGCACAAGAATGCATGTGTCTTTTCATCATTGAATACCATAAAGTACGCAGGCTTATCTAGCTTAGCGAACTTAGACTTCCGTTCAGGTATCTGCAAGGTGTCGTACTTAAATACAGCACCCTGCCATACCTTCTTGATTTCTACTTCACAATAAAATGTTTCACTTCCAGTATCTACAATTAAGTCCACAGCATATCGGTCTGGGTGATCTTCGACTGTGTGTCCGAGAGATTCCCAGTACCGTTTAGCTGCTGACCTAGCTGACGTATCTGTTTCATCAAACAATGCTTTGCTAAACACCTTGCGTACAGGTTTAACCATGGCAGGATATGCACTCCTCGGCATCCTTAAGTGCATCACGCTCAACCTTAAGACCTACCTTGTCTGCTTGTACTCCTGCACTTGTACGTAAGTAGTACAGTCCTTTGAGTCCTGCCTTCCATGCACGTAAGTGTACCGAGTTGACATACGACTTGTTGCTACCTGCGGGGAAGAACAGATTGACAGATTGCCCTTGGCAAATAAATGGCTGTCTATCTGAAGCATGTTCAATAACCCAGCTTTGATCTAGTTCAAAGGCTGTCTTAAATACACTCTTCTCATCATCGGTTAGGAATGGTAGGTGCTGTACTGAACCCTCATTCATAATGATCGATGCCCATACCTCATCTTTATTCTCTTCGTATTGGTCTAAGACTCTAGCCAAGCTGTCACTCTTGACGAGATGCGAACCAGCCCTTGTACGATGTACATAAGCATTCGACTTAATAGGCTCAATACTTGGAGAGCAACCACAGATAATAGAACTATTGGCATTAGGAGCAATTGCAATAAGATGAGCATTCCGAACGCCAGTCCTAAGCATATCGGGTGCAGCCCCTCTCTCTTGGGCAAGTAGTTTGGTCTCATTGGTTGCTTCCTCCTTTATGTACTTAAACATATTACGATTGATCAGCTTAGCTGACACACTCTCGAATGACACACCTCTGTTCTGCAGATAGCCATGGAATCCCATAGCACCTAGCCCCAAGCTACGCTCTTGCTGTGCACTGAATCGTGCCTTGGATATATCGTCAGGTGCATTGTCAATGAATACTTGCAATACGTTATCCAAGAATCGAATCAGATCACGGATCATAGTGGTCTCTTTCCACTCGTCATACTTCTCTAAGTTGACACTGGATAAGCAGCACACCGCTGTACGATTCTCATCTGTAGCTAAATGAATCTCATTGCACAAGTTACTGCCATGAATCTTTAGACCCTTGTCCTTCTGTTCCTGTGGCAATCCTTTATTCGCTGTATCAATGAAGTTAATGTAAGGACTACCAGTACGGAAACGTGCCTCTAAGATACGTTGCCATAACTGTCTTGCTGGTGTAGTCTCACGTACATCCCCATTGGATGGGTCTTTAAGTTGCCAGTCTGTGCCATCGATTACAGCCTGCATAAATGCATCGGACACATTAACTGCATTAAATAAATTGAAACACTTGCGATTGATATCACCACCAGTGGGTAATTTAAAGTTGATGAACTCTACAATATCAGGGTGACTGACATCCATGTAGGCAGCATAGCTACCCTTACGTGTCTTGCCCTGTTTGTATGCAGTCATCTGACTATCCACTACCTTGAGGAATGGGATAGGACCGGGTGCCTTATCACTGACACACCGTACATCTGACCAGTGTCCACCTACACCACCACCCTTAACAGACAGCCAAGCTACCTCAGCATTGTGATTAATTAACTCATCCAAGTTATCCCCTACATAGGTAAGGAAACAGGAGATGGGTAAAGCCTTGGGTCTCTCGCCCACTTTTGGTGCATTACTAAGGACGGGACTAGCGTACATAAACCAGCCCTTAGAGGCGTAATCGTAGACCCGTTGGGCTAGACCCTTATCCCCTGCCGAATAAGCCAATGCAGCCCTTGCAAAGGCTTCCTGTGGGCTTTGTTCTTCTGTTAGTAGATAGTAGTCCTGAAGCAGTTGCATTGCCTGCTCAGATAGCCTACTGTCTCTTGCTATATCTATCTCTATTCCGTGGTAGTTCATTCTAATCCTTCAATATCTGTACGTACAAAGCTAACCTTGGCTGCCCCGATGTCATACATAGCATCATGGATAGCCTCGTCAATGATTTCCTCTAGGTAATCTGGGTCGGAGTACGTATTGGGCATACTCTCAGGATCTAAGATTACCTCAAAATGTACTTCGACTATGATGCTCACCAGTTTGTTCCTTCCGTTTTCTCTAGCAATTCAATCATTTTGTTTAAATACCACCGTGCCTTCTTACAATCTGTGATGGGTCTACCCTTGTGCCACATCCGCATAGTGTACTTAAGTACGTTACCATGGCAGTAGCTGATTGCTTCGTACTCACCGAGGGTGTCAACAATTACATCGATGGTTTCAAACTTGCCATAGTTGTAGTGCTTAGGCTCTTCGACTTCATCATTGGTGGTTTGCTTATCTGCCTCATCCCAAAGTGATCCGTTGAATAACTGGCTCTGATAAAACTCTGTGCCTTCTTCTGCCTTCTCGTACCCACGAATAGCACTACTCCATTCTTCTGGTGTTGCATCATTTAACCTCTTAGTTGTCATGCGTTCCCCCGTGTCTGCGTCCACTGTGTTAGATCGATTACATTACTGAATGTAGAATCTTGATTCAGGTCCTTAAACTGCAACTCACCTGACTTAACCATTGCTTCCATCTCTTCTGCTACTATTTCACCAAACTCTTGGTCTTGGTTTAATAAATGGAAGCAAGTAATAACACCCTGCATAAGATGCATTAGTTCCAAGTAAGAATCCTCATTCAATTTATCGGATGGCATACACATCATGTTCAAGTCTACTGTGCCATTCCAATCTTCACCATCAAAATTAGGTCGAAGAATTAATACGATGTCATCTTTTTTAATTGGGTTACTCATGCTTTGTTCCTTTGTATGGGTTAAATGTCAGTGGCATAACTGCTTTAGATTTCTCTTTAGTCCAAGACTCTGGTACCTTCTTGTCTGCATATAAGAATCCGTACTTCTCACACCATGCAGCATAGGTTGTCTTGGATATTTTGCTAAGCCTACGTTTACTACTTTCAAACACAAATCTAATATCTAAATCTGGATGTTGCTTTTGTACCAAGAGATGTTTACGTCTGTCAGCAGCAGTAAACAATCCCTTAGTCTCAATGATAATCCCGTTGGGTAATAGGAAGTCAGGCGTATACTTTCTATAGCACAGATCTTCCCATTCGATTTTAATTGATTCGTACTTAGCATCTATGTTGAGATGTCTTAAATCTTCCTCAACAGTTTTCTCTAGTCCACTGCGATAGCCATATGCCATAGCTGCATCGTATGCCTTCTGGCTAAACTTACGCATTACTCTGCTTCTTTCTTAGCAATGTGTACGTAAGATACCATCGGTGGATTCTCTGCTCGTGATACCAGTGATGGTCTTTCTTCTAGTCCTTCCCAGCATTTGTATCGATAGGAACACCAACCGCATTCTTTACCGAGTACAAGATTGCCTGTTTCTTTTTTGCGATAGGTTTCAGGTATTGCCTCATAGCATCGTTCAAACTCATTCTTCTCTAGCCTGTCTGCCTTCTGCTTAATCTTTTCTACTTCAGCTTCAAGATCAATTGAATTAGCAGCTACGTATTTGAACTCACCATTTGCCTTGTTGATTACCCACCAACCACCTGCCTTAACTCCCATTGCTTTTGCATAGCCAGCAAGCTGACCTACATATCCAAAAGAATCATTGTCGTGTAGTGTTTGGTAGTCAACAAACTTATTGGCATAGGACCAAGGACTAGCAGACTTCACATCGTCTACTGCACCCTCAGTGATCAGGTCTGGTGTGCCATGTATCGTATGGTCACCTGCAACTAACGTCACCTTGTCACCATTTGCATATGCCACACCTGCCTGTGTTAGCAGACCCTTGAACACAGCCTCAGCTATGTCACCCATCATCATGTTGATTACGAAATTTGTAGAGTGTGGGACAGCATCATCTGGATTGTTCTTATCAAACCAAAGCTGACAGTAGTCACGCCCTACGTTTGACATTCTCAATGAGAAGTTATTGCTATCCCGCTTGTCCACAAACTGCCGAAGTAAAGCAGCACGAACATCACTGACGATTTGTTCTACAACCTCCTCGCTCAGTGTGCTATCTCCGTGCCTAACTTTACTGAGATACTGGTGTATCTTTAACTCGGCAGGATGGTGCATTACTCTACCTCTACGTCAACAAACTCTTCAACGATCTCAGCCAACTCTGCGTCAGGCTGTGCCTTTGCATTGCCATTGAACTCTTTAACGATGTAATCGTTGTAGTTATCAATCCATGCATTGAAGTCTGCAAACAATGCCTGATCTGCATCGGTAAGTTCAATCGTGCTACCCAATTCAAGTGTTGATGTAGGCAAGAAGTACGATGCACCTGTTGGTAATGATTGCTCTTCTGCACCTAGAGTAATGCTGTGCTGTGGCAGGATACGATTCTGCTTAGCCATCTGTGCAATAGGGGCACCCAATGTTTTAAATGCATCCTTGTTATCTACTTCCCAAATGAAAGGGACAGATTCAAGGGTACCTAAGTCTTCACCCTTTGCATTTACTGCACCCTTTAATGTAACCTCACCAAACAGTACACGTACACGCTTGATGGATTTCAATAGGGTCTTAGTTTCTGCAGGTAAAGATTGATAGTCTTCAATCCAACCACTTGGTTTGCCACAGTTAAATCCTCCGGCATTATCACGCAAGTCATCCTTGAGATCCTTAGCCATGATGGTCTTGACATACTTACCCTTGGTATCTCCATTGCCTTGGATGTAACGCTTGTACATGAATCGCTGATTGAACAAACGAATCGATACATCGGTTGCATACACTGGCTCAAGATTAGGACGGTCCAGTACATAGCTTCCTGCAGCTACAACTTCTACCTTCTTCTTCTTGCCACCGACAGTGGTCTCACCCATGATACCTTTGTGATCTAACTTCAAACGAGCTAGATTGTTTTGCTTCTTTGGTACAGCAATGTCTGCACCCATGCCCATAGCCTGAGCCATAGCTGCAAAGTTACTGTTGTTTACTAATGTAAGATCTGACATATTTACCTTTCTATATTTGATATTTACTTCTGCTTGATTCCTGTGCATCGTAACTCAGTCGATACTTCTTAATCTTCTGAACTAACTGATGCACGTTACTGCTCCTTTCGACAACAACACCGTCAATGCTAAACGTAAAGTGTTTGCCGTCATGTTTATATTCGAGCTTCATTGATGAACCTCCTTTTGTTCTAACCAATTATCCCCCATCTTAGCCTCAAGTGCAAGGGGTACATTGAAATTTATTGACCATTTGTTATTGATTAATTCCACCAGATCTTCCTGCACAGAATCAATAACCTTAACGACTTCTGCTACCTCGTCTGGATGTACGTCAATCACAATCGAATCGTGTACCGAATTAACTACACAACTCTGGTACGGTTTCAATCGATTGTAGATTTCCACCAGTGCCAATGGCACGATGTCTGCCGTAGCAAAAGACTGCACAGGGTAGTTCTTAATCGCTGTAAAGTGTGTCACTGTGCCATCCCTCTTACGCTTGACATCAGGGAAAGCAAACTCCCGATTGCTAGGTATCTTTATGTAGCCATAATTTAAGGCTTGCTTAGCCAGTACACTGTGCCACTTCGCTACCCCACTGTACTTCTCCATGAAGTGTGTATAGTACGCAGCCTCACTAGCTGTACGACCATAGCCTGTAGCACCATAGAGTGGGGCAAAGGTATGTGTCTTAGCTACCTGCCTACTGGTAGGTTGTCCTGCATCCGAGATAACCTTGGCAGTATATGAGTGTACATCAAACCCCTCGGTAACTTCCTTCATGGCAACTGGATCCTGTGATAGAAATGCAGCTACACGAAACTCTAGCTGTGCAAAGTCTGCCTCCATGATCTTGCCACCATCAAAGCGAGATACAAACACCCGCTTCACTGGGAATGTATTACCTCTTGGCATGTTCTGCATGTTGGGATTGGACCCACTGAACCTGCCAGTCGAAGTGATGTGTTGATTCAATCGTACATGCAACATCCCGTCTGGCTTGACGAAGTTAGCAATGCCATCTACAAAGTTACTCAGGTAACTATCCAGTGCAGATAGCCTACGCAACTTACCCAAGAACTCAGCAGCATCTGCCATGCCCTTGGATGTAGCCACACGTTCCAATGTTTCAAGGTTATCTTTACCAGTACCAAAGCCATTGGCACTAGCCCACTTTGCATTCGGTGCAGTGAACTTTAGTCCGGCAATATCCTTGGTGTTCTTAAACTCAAAGCCTACACCATTACAAGTACCACACTTGTTTGCCTTCTTAAATGCAGCACCATCCTTCTTAGTCTTGTAGAAGAATCCCTTACCATCGCAACCCCTGCACTTCTCTGCACGAGTCTTGTACACCATGTCAAAGTGTCTCTTGACTGCCTCTTTAAAGTCTGTGTCATTCATGTAAGGTGTGATAGCTGTAGCCCATGCATCTTTACTGCGAGGCTTACGACTATACACAACCCATGACAACTGCTCAGGACTGTTGAGATTGATTGGTGTATCGCCCATCAACTTGCGTACATGCTCTTGCAATAGTTTCTCTGTCTCTGCCTTCTCAGTCTCGAACTGCACACGCACCTTACTCAGTGCATCAAGATCCACACGTATGCCTGTCTGGTAGATACGTGATAGTACTACGCATACTTCGTTGGACATCTCAATCGTATCAGCTAAGCCCTGATCTTTAGGTGTCTTTAGTTTCTCTTGAATAGATTTATATATACCTTCAGTAGCACCCAAGTCATGCTCAAGATACATGCTAAGTTCAGAGTGAGGAATATCACGAGTGCTGTAACCATGTTTGAAGTACTCCTTAATTGTGTCTTGCTTTAGTACATCACAGTTATGTCTGATAGCTACATTGCCTAAGTCCAATGGCATCTTGATACCTCGCTGTAATACATAGTCAGCAAGCATCGTATCAAACACCAGACCATTGTACTTAAACCCAGACTCCCACAACCACACTAAATCGTGGCTGATATTGTGACCTATTAAAAGTGTAGTCTTGTCTAGCAGTGCCTGTACTGCAGTGTGATTCGCCTTGGTATCCTCCTGTACTTCGGAGTGGTCAAAGGTGTAGATCTGGCAGGACATATCCAAAGGCTTGCATCCTACCATCACTAGTGTGTTGCCAGTTTCAAAGGGGTCTAGGTGTTTCTTCCCATCCCGATTTGATACTGTGTTCTCTACGTCAAGGGTTAATATCATGAACTGTAAACTCCTGTCTGGTAATCGAACTCGCAGTTCACAATCCTGTGCACACCACTGATCTTGTTCTTCACGATGTTGAGGTAACGCATACCATCATCCTCTGTCTGATCATTCATTGGTGGGTTACGTGCAATCAGAATCATTAGATCTGATTCACCTGCAAGTCCAGTCTTACTGCCTTCAATCATAGCCTGTGACAATACGATCTTGCCCTCAGCTTCAGCCGACAACTGTGTGCAATACACAACTAGGCATCCGTATAGCTTACCTATATTGCGTGCGTATATAGCATTAGCCTTGAGTGTCTCGTGGTTGTTTGATGCAGCACCATCCTCAGCAAACTTACTGCCGATGTCCATCACCACAATGTCAGGCTTGTGCTTCTTGATCACTGACTCTGCCCATTTCATTGTCTTGCCAGTGGCATCCACAAACTTCAGGTTATCTTTGATTGGATCATAGATCCTGTGTGCAGTGTTCTTGTCAGCTACGATCTGTGCCATGGTCATGCCCGTAGCAGCAGTCATGTAACGTGATGCTACACGCTCAGGCTTCTCCTCATTACACAGGATTAGAATCTTTGCACCTTGACTCGCCCATCCATGTGGTGCAGCACACAGCGTACTGTGAAAGCTTGACTTACCTACGTTACTCCGTGCACCAATCACAAACAGCATGCCATTGTCTAGTCCATTGACCGACTGGAACAGTGACTGGATATTGAATCTCCACTTGGTATTGGATGCAGATGTAGCCAGCAGATTGTCAATGCTATTGTCTACATACTCGATACGAATCGATGGTGTGAAATCATCTTGATAATTATTCAGGATGTTACGTAAGGGTTCCATCGTAGTCTCATCGCCATTGACGTATGAGAATCCAAGGTTAGCAACCTCCTCACCAACTACCTGCCTGAACATATTACTCAGTACTTCGGTAGCTACGTCAGAACCCATGACATCCTCATTACGAATCTTATTGAACTGCAATTCGTATGAATGTTTCTGTGCTGTGGTTAGTGTGGGGTTTGCTGCAAAGAATAATGCTTGGACTTCATCGACAGTTAAATCTCTTTTGTATTGCTCCATCGCACTGTCAATGATGGACTTGATCTTACGTATATCTTTTGTGAATAGTTTTTCAGGGCATCTATTTCCTCTTGTCTCATCGTAGAAGTCCTTGTTCATGAGACTTCTAATCAGCGTGAGTTCCATTTACTCTCCTATAATTTGCTTCAGTTTATCTATGTCTTCTTGAGTTCGATACTTGATGTCATCTTGTAAGTTCAGGGCTTTAGCATTTATACCACCTGCCCTTAACTCACGAGTAAACAACAGGGTCTTACTCATTGCGTCAGGATCTAATGCTACCACAACAGTGGCATACTTGTAAAGCATATCTTTGTGCTCATCTAAAAGTGCTGTACCTAAAAGGGCAAAGCCTGTGCCACCTATTGTGTCCACAACTGCAGCACTGATACAGTCCTCCACAACTACAGCCACGGATGTATCACCGACAATGTATGGCACCCGTGCCTCACCGTATCGTCTCCACTTAGGCTGTACCTCTGGGTGTCCTGCCCGACCAGTGGCATCTACAAGCTTACCTTCATGCCGGATGGGGAACACAACCCGATCTTCACGAATGTCATACCGCAAGTCTAACCAGTGTGGATCTAGTTGGTATCTGTCACACAGTGTGCTGAGATAGGGCTTACCATAATCGACAATCACCCAGTCAGGTAAATCAAAATGGATGGGTAAGTCTTGATGGTACTTCTCCTCACGCATCATCTTGTATAACTCAGATGCAGTCAGCTGTGTGCGTGTGATACCAGACACATTGCAACTGTTGGCATAGCAGTTCCACATTAACTTGCCATTGTCATTGATTGCTGTGAATGTTTTGTATCGCTTACAGACCGGGCAGTTACCACGGTACAGCTGACCTAGAGATAACTCTAGATCCTGTACGAATCGTCTTACATCTACGCTCATTTCTTTTTTGATTTCTTTTCAGGTATCTTTGTAGCTGCAATATGATCTTCCATTACAGTGGCTGACAACTCTTCTAATGTATTAGCATGGGACTCCAGTACATCCCGCAATAACCAAAGTGCACCACTCTGTGGATCCTCGGTTGTATTTTCAGCCAGTATCTCTACTAAACTTACTACGTTTTCAATCTTGTATTGAATGATATCAATTGAATTACTTATATCCCAGTACCTACTCATTGTATTTCCTTTCATTGTTAGTCTTTTATTTGCGAATGCTTCAGCCTCTTCCAGTGAGCACACGGAATACTCACCTTTGTCTAAACTCTCAGCTATCTTACGTGCCTTGTCAAAGAACTCTTTCATATCATTCCCTATACTGTATCACCTGCCGTACTAAAGCGGAGCTTAGCAGCTTGCTTTGCACTTGTCAAGGTATTTTTCATGTAGGGTTTTACAGACTGTGGATTGGCATGCCCAGTGATCGACATGATCTGTGGCATAGATACACCAGCATCGATCATCTCCACTGTGCCTGTCCTACGCATGTCCATAATCTGCAACTCCTTTGGTAGCCCGGCTTTGTCCATGATTTCACGGGCAATTAGGGACAGAGTGATCTTGTCATAGGGCTTAGCCACAATACTATTCTGCCTACATCTAGGTGCAATGTATGGCTGAAAGTCTACGTCTGCCTTCTGTTGCATGAGCATCTCATGTAACTCGTCAGTGGTAGGTAACTCCACCCTAGCCCTACGCTTAGACTGTTCTAGGTACAAGATCCTGTTCTCTGCATCGTAGTCTTCCCACTTTAGGTTAGCCATATCCCCTAGCCTCTGGCACCACTCGTATGCCATCTGCACAATCAACCCCACAGAACGCCATTTAAACGAGCCATAGGCTGTCGTAAGGAACCTCCTGATATCCTGCTTCTCCCACACCACTTTGCGTGCCCTATGGGACCGTTTAGATACCTTGCTGAATGGATTAGACTCTATGTAACCTAGCTGAATTGCATAGTTGTACAGTTTACTGGTCACAGCATGGGTATGATTGGCAAATGGGACACCCCTTTCTGCCCACTTATTGTAGGCATACTGGGCACGGGGTACATCGAATGCTTGCATGGACATGCGGGATACTAACTTGCCACGCACAACTGTAGCAAGCAAGGTATTGAGGCAGTATCGATAGTCACGCTGTGCCGATACTGAAAGACAGCGATAGTCTAAGGACTTGTAGTACTCATCAATTGCATCAACTATCTTTATCCTCTTTGTCATAATTAAATGTGCTCTCCAGAACTTTGTTATTCCATGTACGAATGTAGTCACCAAACTCTCGTGGTGCCATGTAGTATGCCAGTACCTCAGTTAATGCAGCTTGCCTACGGATAACATCTTCCAGTGGGTCAAACATTTGTTTGGTACGGTCAAGCATGACATCTACACACTCTTCATATGCCTCTTGTAAATTCTTAACTACCAAACTATCTACTGCTTCATCATTAATTTCAATCTTGTATTTCATATTCCCATCCTCCGTTAGTTAGCCAACAAAACAATTGTTAAAATAAATAAGACAACAGCAGTATAGATACGTGTAGTCCAGTACTCCCTGTTTATAATTCTAGGATCATGTATCAGATAGCTTTGTAACTCAAGCATATCTACATCCTGCTCTATGTACTTAGGCTTGAGTGGATTCAGATAGTACTCTGAACCAATCTTAATCTTGCCATTGTTGTATGGTAC
>Ga0181343_1000908_pt1 | contig 12158 bp, 20 predicted proteins | sample Su13VDMLBSD_FD_130110 | JGI IMG/M metagenome (GOLD analysis project Ga0181343, IMG submission 130110) | Freshwater viral communities from Lake Michigan, USA - Su13.VD.MLB.S.D | ecosystem: Environmental > Aquatic > Freshwater > Lake | place: USA: Michigan | collected 2013-07-15 | reverse complement strand
TTGTTCATAATATAAGCGCGTTTAAAGACCGCCGTCTGTTTAGTTTGTTTGGCACTATTGCCGGTTATAAAATTGGTTTTCAAAATTTCAAAAGAACTAGTGTTACTCTCATACTTAATGTAATAGGCGTTGCGCCGTTGCCGTTTCGGCATTGCATTAAATAATAATTGAAAGAACGTGAACAAATATTCAAAAATAAAAATGTAGTAATAAAATAAAATCGATGAAATGCAAAAAAAACCGATGAAATGCAACAAAACCCTATTTTTTAACATTAAATTTCCTACAACTTTTTTGATTTTAAAAGTAGGAAATACCTTACAATGTAGGTTTTATCTTACAATTTTGATAGTTTTTTGTATCTTTGTAAAGTATTGATATTCAGTTAGTTAGATAATATCTTTATTGTATGGTTTTATCATTCAATTATCTATTTTGTAGGTGTTTTGTAGGGTTGAAGGGTTAACCCTTTGTAATGCCCTATAAATAAAGGATTTTTAACTATCTTTTATTTTTAATATCAATATACTATAAAGGTATAAAAGTGTCTTAAAACGGCTAAAAATAGCTTTATTTAAGGTATGTATTTTTGTGGTTTTGTAGGTATGTTTTTTCGATGTTAATGTTTTGTTAAAGTGTTTGTATTTTTCAAAATTTTGCCAGCATAAAATTTTTTTATAGTTTATTAGTTATCTATAAATAAAATTTATAATTGTGTTATGTATTATAAAGTAGTTTGTATAGTATCTTATTAGGTATGTTTAGGTACTTTGTATTGCATACTACTGGAAAAAAGGCAAAAATATTTTTGTAGGAAGTTTCTTACATTTTGTAGGGGGGCTTAAAGAAAGCGATTTTTTTTTCGGAATTGGCTGTGAAATCGGGGGTGGGAATCCACTCACTCATATTATCTACCACTCATTTTTACACCCAATAAAAAAAATGTATCCAATTGTGTTTTCGTAGTTTTCAAAAACCTACAATGCCACCCTATGACGCTTAAATATATATATTATAAAACGTGATAGGGGTACTTTGTAGGTTTATACAAGTAGTTTGTATAGTTATATATTTTTACTATATTTGCATAAATAAAAAGTGCAATGAAAGAAATAAATGATTTACTATCAAAACACAGATTGGTTCTATCCAGTAGTGAGATTGATTTAGAAGAGGCTATTAGAATTGGAGAGAAGGTAATGAATAAAGGTGTTCTTTGTGGATACTATATTGATTCTGGTTTTAATCATTATTCAGCAATGTGTTCTCTGTCTCGTGGAAACTTTGGTAATTCATTTAGAGTTTCATCTGTATTATCGTATTTGAATCCAGACAAACCAATTGAAGTATTGTTTGAATATATGGATTTAATATGCAAGGAGTTTTTTGATACAGAAACTTTAAAAGTAAACAGAAGTATTATACTTAACAACATAACAAAAGTAAGGGATGGTCTTTATGATGTTTCTCCGAGAGTAGCTAAATATTACTGGGTAAAGCCATATACAAATATTGGTCTTTGCGATAAAGAAATAGATGGTGTTATTTATGATGGAAAATCTAAAGTCATAATGAGCAGAATGAATAACTCAAGAAGAATGCAAACTGTTTCATCTATAGAAAATGCTTTGAATGTGTTAATGGAGTCTGGTCTTGAATTTATAACCTCATCAAACCTTTCTTTAATAAGTGGCCTTTCTAAAAAAACAATAGAATCCGTATACCCTATGTTTAAATCGGAAATAGACAACTATAACATATCTGTGTTTAAAACAGAAATGTATGGTGAGTTTGTTAAAAATTGTAATATAATGAAGATATCATCATCAATAAAAGGTTTTATAAGTGAGTTGGAAACAAAGATGACTAAAACAAAAATATCAAAAAAAACAGAGTTGCATATTAATACAGTTTATAATTTATGGTACGAAGAAGAAGTGCAGGTTTGTTTAGAGGAATATAATAACTGGCTTAAAGAATATAAAAAAGCCGCACAATAGTACGGCTATTAAACGATGAAAACACGGATTATTCTCTCGTGTGGTTTTGAGTCCAATCTATCCACTCGTTTATGTTCTGCGTGTAGAATTGATTAGATACGTTATCGTAGTTGGTCTCCTCTAAGTAGTCATCAACAACAGTGTCTAAGAAACTTTCAAGTTCACGCTCAAGGTTAAACAAGTAGTCCATATTGCCAGTATGTTCGTACATATCCAGCAAGAGTCTGAAATCATTTAGTAGCTTACTCATATTAAAGCAATTTATCGTTTCAACAAATGTACAAAAGTTTTATATTTGCTAAATCTTAATAAAATCAAATAACTATGATAGAAAAAGAAGTTCTTTACGGCTCTGAAGCCAAGTTAAAACTGAAGAAGGGTGTAGACGCTGTAGCTGACGCAGTAAAGGTTACGTTAGGCCCATCAGGTAGAAATGTAATCATTGAGGATGAACGTGGTCTTCCACACATCTCTAAGGATGGTGTTACCGTTGCAAATTCAATTACACTGTCAGACCCAATCGAAAACTTAGGGGCAAGCGTGGTAAAACAGGCTTCATCAAAGAGTGCTGATAACGCAGGAGATGGTACTACAACGGCTACCGTTTTGGCTCAGGCAATTATCTCAAAGGCGATGTCTTCAGTATCAACTGGAACAAACATTACTATGTTTAAGAAGGGTATGGAGCAGTGTGCTAAAGACGCTGTGGAAATACTAAAGAAGAAGTCTAAGAAGGTAAATAAAACCACACTGAAGAGTGTGTCTAGGATTTCAGCTAACAACGACCAAGAACTCGGCAGTATTATCGCAGAGGCTTACTCTAAGGTTGGTAAGAATGGTGTTGTTACAATGGAAGAGAGTTTAACCTCTAAGACGTACGTTGACGTTATTGATGGTACTAAAATCAATAAGGGATACGCTAGCCCATACTTGGTTACGAACCGAGAAAAACACGAGGCGGTACTAGACAATCCATTGGTATTTATCTCTGACCAAGAAATCAAATCTATGGATGAGATTATCTCTATCTTAGAAGTAGTAACAAGAAACAAGCGTTCTTTGTTAATTATTTCAGATATGGATGACGCTGTGCTAAATGCGTTGAATGTAAACAAGGCTAAGGGGTTAATTAAGGTAAATGTTGTAAAACCAGAAGGGATTGGTATTAAAAGATTTGAGTTACTTCAAGACCTTTGTGTATTAACAGGTGCTATATTAGCTTCTGATGAAACAGGAAACGATTTGTCCACCGTTGATTCAAGTTACTTAGGTCAGGCGATTAAGTGTGTATCTACTGAAAAAGATACCGTTATAATTACCGATAGAGAGGCTTTTAAAGAAGAGATAGAAGATACCATCAAATCTGTAAATGAGTCCATTCAGAAGGCTGAAAACAAGATGAATCTTTGGCATTATAAGGATAGGTTGAGTCGTCTTTGTGGTGGAGTAGCCGTTGTTTATGTCGGTGCTGAAACAGAGGTAGAGATGAGAGAGAAGAAAGACCGTGTTGACGACGCTATTAAAGCTGTTAAGTCTGCTTTAGAGGAAGGTGTTGTTGCTGGCGGTGGTATTTGTCTTTACGAGATACAGGAAGAGATAAATAAAAACGTAGACTTGTATATTGAAAACCCAACGCACTTTGTTGATGGATACCTTTGCGTGTTAGAGTCGTTGACTGCACCAATGGAAAACATCTTGAAAAATGCTTCCGTTGAGTTTGATTACGTTGCAAACACGATTGATGAATTTGGTTTTGGATACGGATACGACGTTGTTAACGAAATCTTCGGAAATATGTTTACAATTGGAGTTATCGACGCAACTAAGGTTACGAGAAATGCAGTTCAGAACGCTGTGTCTGTTTCGGCAACATTACTTACAACGGAGTGTACAATAACTAACAAAAGAGCGTAATGAAAGCACTTGGAAAAACAATACTTCTTACAAAAACCAAAGAAGAAGTTAAGAATAAAGCTGGCCTTATAATAACTGAGTATTCTGACAAATCAATCAGATACAAGACTGGAACGGTGGAATTAAAGTCAGACGCTGTAAATGAGGACATTAAAATCGGAAGCGTTGTGTACTACGATGAAATCGCTGGTAGTGAAATAAGGGTAGGTGAAAAGAAATACACCATTATAAGTGAAGACGACGTAAAAGTTGTCTTATAAAAGAAGGAGGGGTTATTCCCCTCCCTTTTTTTTGCTCCTTTCTTCGTTCATCTTCATTATCAGTTTAGCGTAGGCTTTATCTGTTTTACTGGCCATAGAACTGAATATAGGATTCTGATGTACGTGTGTTGGTATAGGTTCTCCCTCAAGATGCTTATACATAGTGTTACAGGCTATTTTATACTTATGAGTAAGTTTGTATAGGCTTTTATATCCGTGCTGGTCTCTCCACTGCTCTATGATGCCTCTATCACGAAACTTTTCAAACCAATTGAAAGTATTAAAACCAATAATCCTTGAGTACGAATTAAACTTGGCTTTGTCGAATATGTTTTCATCGTAGAGAAACAATATCATCTCCAACTCAACAAGGCTTATCTCGTACTTCTTCTGAACATATCTTCTTACAAGTCTAAGATACTTTAAGTACGTAGAGGCTTTCTCTCTAAAGAAATAATTTACCTTTGGTTTCTTCTGTTGCTTTGCTTTTATAATGCTAGGTTTCTTTCTTTCATACTTCCTACGCATTTTTCTTTTCTTTGGTTTTTCTTCGTTATTCTCTTCCATTGTATTCAATTTTATAGCAAATGTACAAATTAAAAATATTGTAACTTTGCAGAAAAATATAAAAGATGGCAAGAATAAATAATTATTCTAACGACAACAATCTTGAAGGAACAGACAAGCTGGTAGGTACTGACTCAACTGGTGATGTAACAAAAAACTTTACCCTTCAAAAGCTAACAAATTTTGTTCAAAGTAAATCATTTATTATGGACCAAGAAGAGAATGACTTCGATTTATCATCTATAAACACGAAGTATTCAGCCTATAACAACGGAACTATGGTTTTATTTATTGGAATATCTCCAGTAGTTATCGGTGTTAAAGTTGACAATTATTCTTGGGCATTAATCGATGTAAACATAGTAGACTAAGTTATGGCAGATAAAAGCAAAATGTCTTGTAACAGTCCAAAACCAAGTGATAGGGCTGGTAAAAAAAGAATGGTAAAAGCCTGTTCTAATGGAACTGAAAAGCTAATTCATTATGGTGCAAAGGGTTATGGTAATAACTACAGTGACGCTGCTAGAAAAAGCTTTAAGGCAAGACATAAATGCGGTTCTGCTACAAATAAATTAACAGCTAGATATTGGGCTTGTAAGGACCTGTGGGGAGGGAAAGGGGGCCACACTACTTCAAGCCCATCTAACAGAAGAGGTAAATACTAATGAAGGATGCTTGTTATAAAAAAGTAAAAGCGCAATACGATGTTTTTCCATCGGCAAGAGCTTCACAAGCAATAGCTAAATGTAGAAAACAAAAAGGCTCTGTAAGAAAAACTGAAAAGGGTACGAGTTTAAAGCGTTGGCAAGATGAGAAGTGGGAAGATACTAGAACAGGTAAACCCTGTGGCGCTGGCGGTAAGAACGAGTACTGTCGGCCAACAAAGAGGGTATCTTCAAAAACACCAGTGACTAAATCAGAAATGAGTAAGTCTCAACTTGCGTCAAAAAAACAAGAGAAGTCAAAAGTAGGAATGGGTAAACGAGTAAAACCAGTAAAGAAATGAAAAGCAGAGGTTTAGGTGATACAGTTGCTAAATTAGCTAAATACACAGGAGTTAAAGCTATGGTTAAAAAAGTAGTTAAAAACTGTGGATGTGATAAAAGACAGAAAATGTTAAACAAAAAGTTTCCATATAAAAAGTAAAAGTTATGCCGTTAAAATCAGGAAAATCAAACAAGGCTATTTCAGAAAACATTAAGAAAGAAATGGCGGCTGGAAAAAGCCAAAAACAAGCAGTAGCAATTGCTATGGCTAAAGCTGGTAAAGCTAAAAAAGAAATCTCTGAATACGGAGGTAAAGAAAAGTATGCTTCTAAAGCTGCTATGGCTAAACACGAGAAAAAAGAAAGTAAGGCTATGGAGCAAAAAGAAAAAAAGATGGCTATGAAAAAGCCAGCTGCTAAAACCAAAAAGTAATGCCTTTAAGTAGAACAGCTAAATACTATAGAGAGAATCCTGATGCAAGAAAAAAACATCAGGAAACCTCTTCTAATTGGAACAAGAGCGAGAAAGGAAAAGCTTATAAGAAAGCAAAGAACGCTACTCCAGAAGAAAAGAAGAAAAAAAGTATGAGAGCAAAGGCTAGAGCTAGACAAAAAAACATTCCAGATGGATATGTAGTCGACCATATTAAACCTTTGGCTAAAGGTGGTTCTAACCATAAGTCAAATACAAGAATAGTTAAAGCAAGAGTAAATAACACTAAAAATAAAAAATAATGGTATTCTCATTTGATAAAATAGCAAACCACATTTCATTAAGTATAGATGGAGAATTGTTTCAAGTATATCCGTTAAACAATTCAACATTTACGATTAAAAATTTTTCAGAAGAAAAAGTAAGCCCTACTGGCAGGACTCAATGGAGATTATATATGCACATCTTAGGTATTGACCCAGCATATTACTCTCACGTAGGAATTGATATATACTCAACAGCCACAAATAATGTTGAACAAATACTTGTTGATGGTAGTGATTATACTGATAACCACGAAAGTTTAGTTACAGCTTTATCAGCTTTGTATTAAGATTATTATGAAAAGTTTAGACTCTACAGTAAATAAGTGGATAAGCAGGAAGTTATTTGTTTTCCTAATAGCTTCCGTTGCTTTATTCACAGGTGTACTTGAATCTTCGGATTGGGTAATAATAGCAACCGCATATATAGCTGTTCAGAGTTTTGTTGATTCAGTCGAAAAATTATTTAAAGCAAAGAATAACAATGGAGCAGCAGAGTAAAGAGTTTATAAACCAAGAAAGATTAGACCGATTGGAACATCATCAACGATTATTTAAGGAAAAGCTCGAAGACGTTGGCGGTGACGTTAGAGATATAAAAAACGCAATTATGGGAAATCCGATAAGCTCTGAACAAGGTATTGCTGGAAAGTTACGCTCTGTTGAAGAAAAAGTTGATGACTTAGAAGAATTTAAAACAGAAGTTAACACTTATGTAAAACAATTTAAGTGGGCTATAGGTGTTATAGTAGCTTTTTTCACAGCAATTGGAGTAGCTATAATCAAATCTAAATAAAATGGACAGTATTACACTGGAAAGAATTAAATTTGCTCACCCAAAAATAAGAGAGCAACTTCTTCAACAATACAAAGAAGCAAACAATCTACTTGGTAAAGGAGCAAGATTAAGGTTTGCCTATGTTCTTAGAACGCCAGAAGAACAAGATGCTTTATTTAAAAAACGACCAAAAGTAACAAATGCTAAGGCTTGGCAATCTATACATAACTATGGATTGGCTTTTGACATCGTATTACTTTATGATAACGATGGAGATGGTAAGTTTGAAGAGGCGAGTTGGTCTATGATTCGTGACTTTGATAAAGACTCTAAGGCTGATTGGATGGAAGTTGTAAACTACTTTAAATCAAAAGGATGGTCTTGGGGTGGAGATTGGAAGAAGTTTAAAGACGCACCTCATTTCGAAATGAATTTTGGTAATGACTGGAAATCATTGAAAAAGAAATATGATTCTGGAGAAACAATAAAAGATTTAAACGGAGTCACTTATGTCAAAATATAAAGACTTATTAATCATATCATTAACCGTTTGTTTTATCATAGCGGTTTTTTTTGGTGTAAATAAAATTACATCTCTTGAGGTTGAAAATAAAAGACTCAAGGATTCTGCAAGTGTTTCAAAGACAAGAGCGGAAATGTACTTGAGAATGTATGAAAACCTAAAACAAAGAGATGGTGTTCTTATAAAAAGAAAAGATAGTTTACTTAAACAAAAAGCAATAATAAAGACGAAGTATGTTGAAAAAATCAAACTTGTTAGCAAGTATAGCGTTTCTGATATGCAGTGCTATTTCAATGAACGCACAGGAAAAAGTTGTGATACTAGACAGCATTCAGTCAGCAAAAATAATCACGCAACTAATTAATGGTGATGCGTGTAAGGCTGAATTAAAAATAGTTAAAAGTTTGTTAAAAAATGAAGAAGCAAAAACTTCTCTTCTGAAAGAACAAAACCAACTACTATTAAATGCGTACAAAGAAAAAGATAAAGAGTCTTTGGCTTTAAGTGAGATAATTTTTAATGACGAGAAAATAATTAAAAAAGAAAAGAACAAGAAAACATTCTGGAAATACATTGGGATTGTTTCCTTATCTTTGTCTGGATTTCTTTTAATCACTAACTAATGGCAAGAATACATAAATACGAGAATGACGAAGTAGTAAGAGGCGGTGATAAGTGGATAGGTAGTGATGCTCAGTCGTTAAATAAAACTAAAAATTTTACAGCAGATAAAGTGGCGGAGTATTATGCCTTAAATGGTGTAATGCTCTCTCCAAATGCTGTTACATTAAAATATAAAGAGTGGCAGAATCCTTCTGGAACGCCATCTGGATTCTTTTGGTCTTTTACGCCAGTAGGAGACACTGCAAATGTAAATTCTATTTCTTCATTCGGAATGTCTAAAAAAGATTTGAAGGTTCGTTTTTTTGATGAACTTTTAAATAGTTTTCAAGGACATTTTGTTTTCTTCTATAACGCTAATAATCCAAATAACTTTGCTATATTAAAGTTGACAGGAATACAAGACCATCCTGATAACTCTAACTTATTCAAGATAGATGTTCAGTTTATTGATGGAAATGGTTTCTTTAATTTTGAAGACTCTTTTTTTTTCGGATTGTTAGACCGTTCTGTTAATTACGACGACATAGATGGAGTACCTACAAATCTTTCGGAATTTACTAATGATGTAGGTTTTATAACAGCAGAAGATTTACCAAACACATTACTTACAGCAACACAATTTAGTGTGGACCATATAAGCAGTTTAGGAAATGCTTATTTGGCTGGAGACGTTGTTTATTATCAAGGAAGAATATATAAAGCCAAGTTTAATAACGACGCTATATTACCTTCTATTGGTGGTAATACATATTGGGATGATTTAGGTACTGGAGAAAAGTTAAGACAAATAAATGCAGATTGGAACTCTACATCTGGAGATTCTTTAATCTTAAACAAGCCTGTAATACCTACAAAAACATCTGACCTTACCAATGATGGTGAAGATGGTGTTAATCCGTTTATAACAGCTGCTGATGTTCCAGCTAGTGATTTGCAAGGTGTTTTAGATTCTGGAAGTTACGCTGTTTTTTTAAGTGAATCTGATGAGAATGTTGAGTATAATTTTCCATTTCAAGATATAGGTGGAAATTACATAACAACATTTTCACACTCTGACAACGTAAATGGTTTACAAGGTGTGTTTTCTATGGATACATCTGGAGTATATGCCTCTTCATCTATATTATACGATGATAAAATGAGTATGATTCAGTTGAGCTGTCCTCCAGCACAGAGTGTAGCTGAAACATATAATAACTTCTTAAACTTATCTTGCGTAGACTACATAACATCAGACGAAGGTTTTTATAGCGTGTTAGCACCAACTCCTGATTTTAATGAAGATGTATTGATTAAATTTCCTATAAAACCAACTGGTGATTATACTTTAGCAACAACGGATGATATACCAACTAATGTTGGATTTGAACAAAACTTTTTATTAATGGGAGCTTAAATATTATGCCAAACGTATATAAAATATTAGGACAAGTTAGCCCATCGGCTACAACAGAGACAGACCTTTATACTGTCCCTGCATCTACATCTTCAGTGTGTAGTTCTCTATCAATATGTAATAGAGGTGGAACACAGACTACATTTAGAGTGAGCATATCTCAAGGTGGTGCAGCTACAGCTAATAAAGACTATCTTTACTACGATGTTACTTTAGCAGGCAATGACACATTTATTGCAACAATAGGTGTAACCTTAGCTGCTACAGATAAAATAAGAGTGTATTCAGGAAATGCAAGCTTGAGTTTTCAAGTTTGGGGAACAGAAATAAGTTAATATTATGGCACAAGGATATTCAGCATACAGTATATTTAGTAGCGAGGTTTCATATGCAAATTCTCCTAATATAGACGCATTTGGAAGACTAAGAGTTTCTAATCCTTTTACATTATTTGATTCTAGCCATAGATATGCAGATAATGGTCTTTGGTCTACAGCTACAGCAACAAGTGGAACTGCTACATTTAATGCTGCTCAAGGTTTAGTGGACTTGAACGTAACAGCAGATTCAGGGTCTGAGGTTGTTAGAGAAACTACAAAAGTGTTTTCATATCAACCAGGTAAGAGTTTGTTGGTACTTAGTACGTTTGTAATGAGTCCTGCCAAGACTAACCTTAGACAAAGAGTTGGATATTATGGACTTCAAAATGGTTTATATCTTCAACTAAACAACTCCACTCTTAGTTTTGTTGAAAGAAGTTTAGTTACTGGATCAGTTAGTGAAACTGTAGTAAATCAATCTTCCTGGAATGTTGATAAAATGGATGGTACTGGTCCTTCTGGTATTACACTTGATATTACAAAAGCTCAAATCTTATTTATGGATATTGAGTGGTTAGGTCTTGGAACAGTTAGAATGGGGTTTGTTATAAATGGTAATTTCTATGTTTGTCATAAATTTCATCATGCTAATATCATTACTTCTACATATATTACTACAGCTTCATTACCACTAAGATATGAGATAACTAATACAGGTGCTACAAGTGGAGCAAGTACATTAAAACAAATTTGTTCTAGTGTATTATCTGAAGGAGGTTATGAACTTCGTGGATCACAACAAGCTATAGGTACACCGATAAATACTCCTCGAACATTAGCAACAGCTGCTACATATTATCCTATTGTTTCTATAAGATTAAAATCAACAAGATTAGATGGTATAGCTGTAGCAACAGCTCTTTCAGCAATAGGTAATACAGCAGCCAACTTTAATTGGCAAGTTGTATCAGGAGGTACTACTACAGGTGGTACATGGGTGAGTGCAGGAACAAATTCTTGTGTAGAGTATAATATAACAGGAACATCTTTTACAGGAGGTAGAATTATAGCATCAGGTTATTTTACAGCTACAGCAAGTACGAGCGTCTCAGTAGATATATTAAGAGCTGCCTTATTATCCACTCAACTAGAAAGAGATGGATTAACAAATACTCCTTATGAATTTACATTAGTATTAGCAGCAGGTACAAATAATGAAAGTGTATTTGGTTCAATGGATTGGGAAGAAATAAGTAGATAATAAAAATAAAAAATGGCACAAGGAACAACAAAAGGAGTACCTATAGATACAGACCCTCTGTTAGCAGCAGATAGTGATTTACTTGTTGCTTCTCAGAAGGCAACAAAAGCATACGCTGATACTAAACAGAGTGCATTAGGTTTTACTCCTGAGGATGTAGCAAATAAGCAAACAAATTTAACTGCAAGCGCTACAAAATATCCAACTGTAGATGCAGTTAATACAGGATTGGGTACAAAACAAAATACGCTTGTTAGTGGCACGAATATAAAGACACTTGAGGGTCTTAACACGTTAGGGACTGATGATTTATCGTATTTTAATCAGTGGTCATTTGAGCAAAATTTCGGATATATTACTCCTAATGTTGGAAATACAACATATACAGGAATAAGAACAACAAATTCAAATTCTCAGACAGGGCAAACTTCTGATTTTACTTACCCTGCAAGAATGCTTTATGCTTCTGCGACAACTTTAGCGGCTTTCGCAACACAGCGAGGAACAGTTGGAGGTAATTTTATTCAAAGTTTTAACTTAAAATTGTATTGGAAAAGACGCTTTCAAATTGATTGTAATATCAGTGGAAGTAGATTTGTTTGCGGCTTATCAAATATGTTCCAATTAGCATCGCCAACAAACGTAGAACCTGACACTTTAATTAACACAATCGGAGTTTGCAAACTTTCAACTTCAAACAATTTGCATTTTTTTTGGAACGATGCCACAGGATTAGCCACAACGGTTGACTTGGGAGTAAATTATCCAGCAAAC
>Ga0181343_1000907_pt1 | contig 12160 bp, 27 predicted proteins | sample Su13VDMLBSD_FD_130110 | JGI IMG/M metagenome (GOLD analysis project Ga0181343, IMG submission 130110) | Freshwater viral communities from Lake Michigan, USA - Su13.VD.MLB.S.D | ecosystem: Environmental > Aquatic > Freshwater > Lake | place: USA: Michigan | collected 2013-07-15 | reverse complement strand
TTTTGCTATAAGCTTGTCTTGTAGTGTCATGCCCACTCCCCGCTGCTTGTGCGGACTGGTTCGTAATCGTCATCGTAGCCGCCGAATACGTCTACGGGTAATTGCAACATCATAACAGCGTCGGCCATATTTGGCGATTTAATGCCCAGTGATTTCATGGCTGCCTTGTCGAGTATTTGGATTTTACCACTGGCTACACCCATCTTTCTGGGGATTCTGCATATCTCAGATCGGAGCGCGGTTAGCTCACTGATTCCGCTGCTGAATGAGATTAGTTCGTCGGGCGAGTAGTAGCGGCCTTTCTCTACTGCTAAATATGTTTTGAATATCCGGTCTCTCAGTCGCCAGTACATTTGGGCGCGCAGGTTTGCGAACAGGTCGCCGTTAGTTTTCTCCTTGCCCACTTCCCATATTTCGCCATCGATAGCTTCGTATTCATAGGACGGATCGACCACGCCACCAGAGCTATAGAACGGCTCGGCTTTGATCTTCTTACCGTTGAGCGCATCATTGATCTGGCGCTTAAGGCTTAGACCAATTCCTGTAGCGTCCCAGATGAACACGTCTGGCTTGAGCTTGGCAGACATCCCCAAAGCCCAGTCAGTAGCGTCATTAACATCTCCAAGCTCGGTTTGCTTCACCCCCATGATGACAGTACCGACTTGATACGCCACGGCTTTAGCATCACCACTATCAGCAGGGTCAAAGGCCATCTTCTCCTGTCCCTCTGCTTTCCATCCTAGTTTTTCGTGAGCATCAATACACGCATCAAACCAAGCGGCATCAATGATGGAGTTCTCTACTGTATCCAAGAATGCGCCTCGCCAAACGTGATCATATAAAGCTCTTGACTTGTTTTCGTAGTCGAATAGCCGCTCAGTGTCCAAGCCTGAATCATCGAACCACGGATTGTCCTCGTAGTTCATTTTGATGATTAGGTGTAGATCGTCTTCGTAGTATCCTTGTGAATCTAACTCACCAAGGAAAGGGGTAATGAAACGTTTGCTAAACGGGTCATTGCTTGCTTGAGGGTTGGCAACAAACCATATCTGTACACCTTCAAGCTCGTCCGCTGCTTCGATTAGCTCGCCCGGTAAGCCTGCCTTGGCCTTGTTACGTGCGGTAGGCGTTAGCGTGGTGATCGACTTCTCTGACAAGCTTCCCGATTCTTCGCACATGTAGCGCCGGAATCCTGCCGCTGATTTAATGCTGTCAGGGTTTTGCTTTATCCCTGCGTACTGAAACTCTCCGCCGCTCTCGTGGTAGATGGCCGCCTCTTGGCACCTGAAGCCTTCCAACTGAAGCCTTTTGATTTCCTCAACGTTGAGCGAGTGAATAGATTGCTTGATCGATGTTTGGAACTCGCGCAGGCAGTAGACCTTATCGCCATAGTCCATTACACCAGCTAGCATGATATCAATCACGCCAACCGACTTAGCCGACCCTCTACCACCAACGATAACGATAAAGCGCTTATCGCTTACCACTGCGCGCTCTAGCTTTTCGGCCAGCAGCATGGTTGGCGGTTCGTCAGTGTCTACCCATTCCCCGTTAACGCGCTTGATTGACTTAACTAGCTGCTTGGTCTCAGGGCTTACAAACCCGTAAACAGTTACGTGCCTTTGCCCGTTTGCCTGCTGTGCCTTTTGCTCAAGGTTAGCAATGCGGGACTCAGTTAGTCGCTTTATCATCAAGATTTATTAATGATTTCAGAAAATGCCTCAGGCTTGGCGCCATCCTTAAACGACACCGATACGCCATAGCTTTGGACTTCGTAGTCTAGTTTTTTGCCAGCAATTCTATTCTCTAGGCTCGTGACTGCATCATCTACGCAGGCCAGCAATTCATTTTCGTAATTTGATAGGCAAAGTTTAAACGCAGACGTTACAGTTTCTTCATCCTTTTTCTGCACGAGCCCCTCACTAACAAGCCATGACGCCATTGCTCTGGCTGTTGCGAATGACATTGACATATCAGTAACTTTACTCATTTCTTTTCCTCCAATAGCTTCTCAATAGCCTCTAGCCGCTTGGCCAGTTCGGTCGTCTCTTCAATGCCTAATGACTTGCTGATCGCCTCTATGAGTATTGATCCAACGTCAGGGGGGATTGTGCCGTCAGTGATGCAGTCAAGAACCTTATTGGCCTTCTCAGCGGGAGTGCCGTTTTTTGGCCACCCTTCAATTGTGATTGATTTGTGGGACTGCTTAGGTACAGGGTTATAGCGCTTCAATAGTTCCTGCAGAAACACGCCGCCATCGGCTATAGCTCTTTCGACCAGAATGTCAATAAAGCCATCCTCGGTAATACCTTTGCGCTTTAATGACTCAATAAGTTTGGTACGAAACCACTGCCCGCCCTTTTTTGGCTGGTTATCAGAGGTGAAGCTGGTTTGGTTTGGTTTTGTGCCTGCCATTTTATCCCGTGTTTATCCCGTGTTTACGGCATTCTAGCATACTTCAGGCAATAAAAAAGCCAGCACTAGGCTGGCAATGGCGCTGACTATATCGCATTCTCTGGCCAGTCATAACCCCTACAAGGCTCGACCGGTCTTGATTGGCTATCCCAAAACTTGTGATCGACTGGTGGCTCGTTGGCCTGAGCAAGTATCTGCGCGTGAAACTGGTTGCGCGGCTTTGGCTCTTGCAGCTCCTCACCCTCGGGAAGCGGTAAATCTTTGGGTTGGCTCATTGTTTTAAGCAGCGCCATGTAGGCGCGCTCCTCAAGTATGTTTTTCATTGTATTCCAGCCATGCACCGCGAACCATTGCGCGGAATTTAACAGGGTTTGACTTTGCAGTCCTGCCCATTGAGTTTTCACCCAAGCCTAGAAAGCGCTCGCAGTCTTTTAGTGAGCGCCAGCCTATGCTTTTTGCGTATTGTGATGGGGACATTTTTAATCCTTTAGCCGCACTAGGCGGCTGATTTAATTCTGCTAGACACTTGCTCTTGCAAATCACAAAGGCTTACTTCATATGCATCCGCGTAGTGTTCTGTAGCGGTGTAAAACGAAACACCAGATAATACTTTTGCAGTTGCTTCTATTGCGGCAATTTCCAGTTTGTCGTCGTAGCTCATTTTCTTAACTTCCGTTCGGCTTAGCGTTATTGCTTACCATGTGAGTCATTATACGCGTATTTGCTGTATTTACTAGCACTATGCGCTATTTGAAGTGTAAAGATTGGTTAAGGCTCTTATCGTGAGCCACTCGGCGCAGTCAACAGAGGCGGAAAGGTGAACCGCTGGAGCCTCGTAATGTAAGGTCTGTCCTGCGCTGCGGTCGGTTGTAACGCCACCGATCCGCTATGCGCGGCCTATGGGTAGGCGGGGGAAATTGGTGCGGTGACTTGGATTTGCACCAAGACGCTTTCGCCACGGAGTTACAGTCCGCTACCCTGCTGAATGGGTGTCCACCGCAAAGAGTTGCGCAGGGTTTAAGTGCCTGCGCTCACTACCGCTTTTGGTTTGCCGCCCTTTCTGACGGCCTGCCAGCCCTACAGCTGGTTTTCGGCTATGGCCACACAGCCAATCATTGCCTACTGCTCTTTGTGCCATTGCTGGCGAATTCGAGGCCGTCTTTTCCGGCTGTCACATGCGCACTTAAGCGCCCCTCTCCATGAACGATTGCATCAGGGGTATCTCAGCGCCTGTAGTTCGCTGGGAATATGTAAATTCTATCACTTGCCAGCTTTTGCGGTAATGCCTTTACTCAGCTTTACAGTTTCAAATTGCGCTTTGCATTGAGAGTTTGCGCAGATTGTTTTTCCGGCATCTGGCATTCTGTACAACGAGTAATGATTGCAGTTTGGGCATTTACTTGAGTTCATTTTCCAATTCTCTGATTTGTTTATTCCAGTCTTTACGCATGGCAATTAATTCCTCGCAAGTCCACTTTTTTACTTCAGTGTTTGTTTCGCAGTAATCAATAATCTTTTGCGCTTCTTCATCGCCAAATCTATTGCGCAATCCTTGCAAATAACCGTGCGTTGTTTTGGTTCCGTAAATGTCGCCGCTTAGATCGCTATTGCATCGCCGGTTGTGTTGAAGATAAACGTTTTTAGAATCAAACCTTAATCCGCTTTGCGCGCCTCTAGTTTTAAAGTGTCCAGCGCACCAAATATCACCGCCCATTGGCTTTCCGCAGCTAATGCATGTTGGCTCCATGCCTCTATCAGCAAACCATTTTAGCTCCTGCAAGCGCCTAAGCTTGTTGAAAGTCTTTTGGCATAAATCTAGCTGCTTTGGTATGTCGTTTTTGTAAAACTCATTCTTGCGCGATCTAGCGGCCTTCTCTGCCTCCTTTGCCCTAACGCCTTGCGCGTAATCAAGTCTACATCCTGCATTGTCACAGCAGCGAGTTAGGCGCAGGCCGTAGCGCTTGGGGGTGTACATTTCTTTGCAGACTGGACAGCGGCGCTCCTTTGGTTGCTTCATGCTTTATTCCTGCTCCCGCGAACACACGCAAGCTTAGCCATTGCTACTGCGTTGGTTAGCCTTGCGCGCACTAATTCATAACTATCCCAATTTAAATCACATGAGCACTTTAAACTGCATGTTGTAGCGTGTCGCAGCTTTACTGGATTGGTCTTGCATACTGAGCAAATCATCACACCCCCACTATCTGAGCTAAAAACTCAGTCTGCAAATAAACGCCTTTGTTTTTGTGCGCATCTTTAAAACTTGCATTTGCTTTGTGCGCTTCGGCGTATGCTTCGGCCATTTTACCATTCAATTCTTTTGACTTCTCGCCATTTAGCGAGCCGGTAAAATCAAAGTAATAATCAGGCTGATTTTTTGCCCCATCAAACACAACTACCATGCGCACAAGCCATACAAATTCAGTATTTAAAATCCAGTCTTTGCACCTGTACCACATATCCTCGCAAATAAGCTTTTGTGTTGGGTTTATGTGATCAACCATTGGGGCAAATATCTTTTTATTGTCATCAAAAGGATGCTGATCTATCCATGACAACGCCATGCCCTTCATACCGCGCCGCGCTCTTTTTGCATACTCGGCCTTAGTGTCGGTTGTCATTGCGCGCCGCTGAGGCTCTACGACCGGCAAAGAGTCGGCAATTAACTTGCTCACATTAGATGGCATTATCATTGCGCACTTCACAACAACACCTCGCGCTCATTGCCATCCTGTACCAAAATCACCTTTTCGCTCTCGCTCGCAAGCTTTAGCAATGTGATAGCCCTACGCAAAACTGCTGAGTTATTTTCAAGCTCCAGTTTTTGTTTGATTGACTCAATCACTTCGAGCGTGTTTTCGTCCATTCTGTAACTTACTAGTCTTTTTTTCATTGCTGAGCCTCCCGATATGATTCATAGGCTGCCAGTGATTGCTCTGACCATTTCACCCCCATATTGGAGCCAAACGCGTAAACAATCTCAATTAAATCGGCCATGTCTTTTTTACTTGCTTTGCTTGTGCTGGCGTTTAATACACAAAACCCGCTTCCGCTAATGCTAGGAACTATTGACTGGGGGCGCCATTCGTTGGTCAAAAGTATTTTCCAGTCATCCTTTGACAGCGTATTGCCGTGCCATTGAAGCTGTTCGGCTATGTCGGTGTACATTGCCCACTGCTTAGCGTTTTGCGGGCTGCTGCGGCCTTCCTCGTATCGACGTATGGCAATCTCTACAGCTCCACCACTCAAGCCTTTAACAATAAGCTGATAAGCCCAATCAAGCGCTGACTTGATGCTTACAATCCCATCAATTACTTTTGTGTATTCTTTTGCCATTTACCAGCACCTTCCTGCTTGCTCATCATCCCAGCACTTTGCTATGTGCTGATCGCTGTATGTGTCACCTTCGCGCTGCTGCTTTACTGCGTCAACTGCGTCGAATTGATTGTGCATAAAACTTATCGGCATGTGGCGGTAAGCGTATGCCTCTTCAAACTGTTCGCGGGTCATCACTTGCCCTCTGGCTTTGGTGCTGCTGATTTAATTTCATCCATTGTTTCAGATTTGCGCTTTACATAAAGCTGATTTGCTTATCTTTACGCAAACAGATTTAGCTGGCCTTTTTCTGTTTCTGGCTCTGGCTTTTTTCTAATCAACTCAAACCATTCCCGCCGATACTTTGCAGCGCACTCTTGCAAGAATGCGCTCCATTCATTGTCTTTTCTGTGCTTTCGATGCCGGAAAATCTTAGCTTGCGTTATGTTGATTTTTGCCATTCTCAATGATTGTTCGGCTTGATTCATTTGCCCAGCTCCTATCAAAACTATCGTGCGCAAAACCTTCTGTTATCTGTATGCCGTGCTTATCCAAAACGGCTAGGAAATATACTGGGAATATATAACTCATTCTTTCACTCATCCATCATAAGAATTGCACCAAAACAAACTCTGCTCATTATATATGCAGCAGCGCTAAAACTTATTTTCCACTGATTAGCCAAATCAGTTGGCGTAAAGTCAGGCGGTATCGCAGCAACCAAAATAGCCAAAAATAATTCATCATCGTCATTAAATGGGCTATTTTTGTGCAAATAATCCATTCTTTCGCTATCAGCCTCTTGCAAAACATTTCTTAAATTTGCAATTTTTTTATTAATTTCGCCCATCATCACCCCTCCAGTCCATCGCGCCATGCGTAAAAAGCGCTGTAGTCTATCCAAAGATCAAGTTGTATTACGAAATCCTCTTTAGCTTGTCGACACCATCGTCAACCCTGCCGGATTCAATCAACTCAATGGCATCCTCTATATCACTTAATTTATCATCGCATTCATCGCAATAATCATCTTGATATTCTGGCTCGCTTGGAATATTGGCAAAATCAAGATCGTCCTGTAACTCGCTAACAAGCTCAAATAGCCTTTTCTCAAGCTCAGTTTCTGGCAGGCACATGCGCAATACTTCTTGTGCGGTCAATGCTGATACATTCATTTGTAATACTGCTCCAGTAAAGTTGATATGTGTAGTCATCGTCACCCATAACCATCTCCTGTATGTTTTTATCTATTATCGCCATCCTGTTCAACTTTTACAGATTCTTTACCTATCTTTTCAATATCATCAGCCCACCCCTTTGCGATCATTCCAGCGCCAGCCAATTCCTTGCCCTTTTCCGCAATCTCAGCGTTAAATCCGCCAAAATAGTCCATCTCCGTTCCAAGTTGGATCATTTGCTCTGATAGCTCGCGTAGGCGATTTACTATGTCATCTGTTTTCATGCTTCACCTTATTTGCTAATCGAATGATCTGCGCCCGGTTGGTTTTTGTTGCTGCTCTTGCCAGTCTTCGTTGTACGATCCATATTTCAAATCAGCGAAGCGCGAAAACTGAAGCTCAGAGGCTAAAACATCTCTCCCCACTTCACCGTCGCGCATCTTTGTGGTTATTACCTCAACCATGCCCTTGTTTGGGCTGTCTTCGTAATAATATTCATCGCGGTACAAAAAGCTGATTATGTCGGCGTCCTGCTCAATCTGGCCTGACTCGCGCAAGTCTGCATTTCCCGGGCGCTTATTTTCCCTTGTCTCAACACTGCGATTAAGTTGCGCCAAGGCGATGACGGGGCACTTGCACATTTTTGCAATCTCTTTGAGTTGCACCGATACGCTGCTCACGATATCGATTGGCTTTAAGTATTTTCGGTCTCTAACCAACTGCAGGTAATCGACCAGGATCACCCCCAAGTTGCCAGTGCGCGCCCGGGATCTTGCAATAGCTTTGAGGCGTGAAATATCGATCCCGGCCGTATCGCAAATATTTAACTTCATCTGCTTTAGCCTAATCACAGCGGCAGATAGCTTATTCCAATCATCATCCTGTAATTGCCCTGACTTCATGCGCCCTGCCAGTATTCCTCCGGTTGCAGATATCATCCGGTTCATTAGCTGCTGGTATGGCATTTCGACGCTGAAAATTAGCGCCTCCTTTCCAGTTGCCGCGGCGATGTTGTTGCAAATATTCAATCCGAAAACAGTTTTACCCTGACCCGGGCGACCGCCAATAACCCAAAGATCACCCGGGCTAAGCCATTGAAAGCGTTCATCAACCGCGGTAAACCCGGTCTTAACTCCCTCAGGAAAAATACCCCGGTGCTTTTCGTCCAATGTCTTGAGGCACTCTTTTAAAACTTGATCAGTGCCTACCAGTTCTTTTGCGCTATCTTTCCGCTCAAGTCCTGCAAGTTCGCCGTGTAGCGTATCCAGCTTGTCGTCAACCTGAATCGACTCATTGTCGCCCAGTTCAGCTATGCGCTGGCCAGCATCGGTGATGCGGCGCTCCATTGCCCGATCCGCCAAAATACTGGCATAGGCTTTCACGTTTGCAGCGCTTGGGGTGTTGTTGGCTATCTCAACAAGGTAACCAAGGCCGCCAACACGCTCCAGTTCGCCGCTATCGTTTAATTTCTCGCTTAGGGTAATCACGTCAACAGTTTTGCCAGTCGCACCCATATCGCAAATGGCGGCAAATATGGCTCTGTTGTCGATATTGTAAAAATCGTCCGCCGTGCATATTTCTAAAACGTCATCCAGTCGATTGGGGTCTAGCAACAACCCACCAATCACGCTTTGCTCTGCTTCGATTGAAAATCTCATTGGTTATTACCTTTCCCGTGATAGTTGCCTTCCAGAATCTTTACAAAGTTTGATGGGGTCATCAGCCAGTCAAAACAAAATCCCTCCCAAGGCTTTGCAGTTCTGCCCATCAGGAAATCAGAGCCGCGCACGTATTGGAAAAATGCCTCCCATCGTTCCAGTGTTGGCATGCGATCTTTGTTTTCCAGCCAGCGCTTTCTAACAGCGGTGCGGCGCTTGTCGGTGATCATCTTGACCTTTGGCAATTCAGGGAATGATTTGTTAAACAGTTCAACAAGTTCCTGCACAGGCACATTATCCGAAGGATAATTAGTATTTACCTTTGAAGGTGAAGGTGAAGGTAAAGGGCTTTCCTTATGCATTGCTTGTGGAATGCTTGTAGCATCGCTTTTATGCTCTCCCCATCTTGCAGCAGCGGCTTTTGATGCCTTTTCAGCAGCTTTTGCCTTTTTTGCAATCGCCTTGCTTAATTCCTGTTCAATTCTTTTGTGAATCCAAAATCCATCCTCGATGCTAAAGAATTGCTCAAGCTTTACTCTAGCAATGCTCCAAGCATCAAAACTCATCTTGGTTATTGATGCCAATGCATAATCATCATCTGGAGGCGATCCGTTCATCCAGTAATCCATAATTAGCAACATGTATGCACCGTGAAGCTCCGTTGTTAGCCTGCCAGTACCGGCAAGGTAATCACCAATATAAAGCGGCATGAATACATCAGGACGATCCATGATTAAATACTCAGGTATAAGGTAAGCAGGAAAGCGCGCACGGCCTTTTTCTTGTTGTAGGTGTACTTGATATTAACGGCGGCGCGGTCGGCCTTGGATTGCAATTCTGCGCAGCGTTGTAGCTGCTCTGGTGATTTGTATGGGTATTTTCTTGACATAAAAAAAGACGCCTTAGAAAGTCAGCCTTGGTGACAATACCGTGGCAAGGTACTGGCAAAAAGGTTTTAGCCATTGTTTAACGGTAAACAAGGCTGACCATCTAAAGCGTCTGTATTGTTTACCTCGCTCTTTCCCCACTGCTTGTCACAGACAGGCCTTTCGGCTATTGGGTTCGCGCTTTCACTTGCTGGGGGGCAAGCTACTAGCGCAAGGGAATTATAATCAATATTTAGGATTAAGCAATAAACTCAGTCGATAAAACTAAAAGCCCGTGCTGCCGAGTTGCTATATAAGCCGCCTTTCGGTGGCTATCTGCGATTACGTCGACAAACTTGGATTGGCCGAAGTCGGTGCGAAGCTCTACGCGGTATTGGCGCATGGTTAATCTCATTTGTATAATCAATTAATCTTGGGTTGCTAAACAAAAAATCCGAGCGATTCAGATTCTGGACAGTATCTAACGCCGCATCTAATTAGGTACAAAATATCGTCTTCGGTTGCAACTTCTGATAGCTTATCGCAGCAAACATCAAGCCATACTTCATGATGCCCTGCAGCGCTGATCATATCTCTTTGCTTACCTTCAACTAAGTTTTCAAGGTATAGCATCGCGCACAGATCCGGTCTTTTTGATATCTTATTCTCTACACTGTCAAACTTTAGATAATCACTACCCGAAAACTTTTTAAATGCTTCTTCTATGTTAATCATAATATTCACCTGTATTTATATCTAAAAAAGTGTTACTTGTTGTCCAGTGTCCGTGGACAGTGGACAGTTACTTGCATTCACCTTTTGCAATGTCAATACGGCAATTGCGCCAAAATAGATAAATCTGGCAATTCCAAGTTCAGCGCTATAGCCTGCATTTACGCAAACGATGGCACCGGTGCAATCTGTTATCGTCCTGTGCAATCCATCGCGATTAATTCGATAGCCAAGGCGATGCCAGTACCAATTTGGGGAACATTGCATATTAATCTCCTGCCGGTGGTAAGTTGTTGTCGATAAGGTACTGATCTCGCGCTGCTACAGCTTCGGCCTCAGTTGCGTATGCTCCGATGTACTTTTTGTTGATAATGACCTGCGGCGATTTTGTGCCGTTAAAGCGTATATACTTGCGTTTCTTTTTTTGTGCGTTTTTCTGCGATCTTAACCGGCCACGCTCGAACTGTTCGCGCAACTTAATGCTTAGATCGTCCGCTGCTTTTGGCTTGTAATCCGGCGAGGAAATTACATCAGTTTTACCACCACGACGCAAAAACTCTTCTCTGTGCCGGTCGATTTCTTCTTGCTCTCGCATCTTTGCAACTATCGCAGCGCTGTGGCTGGTGAATGGGTTTTGTTGGGTTACTCTTTCTTCCATTATGCGCATGTCACTCTCCTTTTGCCGGATATGGGTTTTCCGATATCCATTCAATGCCAGCCTTTTCTAGCCGCTCAATAAGCGGCTCAAGTTGCACATAAGCAAATGCACCGTGACCGCTTGGGCTGCTTGTAAAGCACAGCTCAGGCTTTGGAAGCTCAATAACTGGCATATTTCGCTTGGCCATTAGAAAGCCTTGCCACATTGATTCTATTGAAGGCAGTCTATATGAACCTTCTTTAGGTGATAAATGCGAAAACCCAACAACATTAAACGGTGCGCCATTCCTTTTTATATTTTCTTCGCCAATCATTGATTCAAATTCTTCCTGCCATTTTTCAATTTGATCTGTCATTACCTAATCCTCATCAAAACAAACATTTTGCGCTCGCAATCGCGGTACGTTTGGCCGGTTACAGTGTGGCCGTTAAATTTGCATTTAATTCCTGTGTGGGTGCGGGTGTATTTCATTCTGCTTTCTCCTTTGCCGCTTCAAATGCAGCCATCATTTTTTTCAAGCCTTTCGTCAGATTGGAAATGACCAGAAATAAGCAGCACATCACCGGCCTTGACTGTTTCAAGACTATACTTATTCATAGTCTGCATCCACGGGAACAAAATCAAAAACCATAGCGCATTCTTTGTTGCGCGGTAACGATTTTTCGCAGTCGCGCTTTAGGTTTTCCATGTTTTCGATGGAATTGCCAAGGACTTTTTCTGCTCTTTCATTGTCGTATCTATGGGAAATATTAATTCCCAAAATTACAGAGCTAACGGAAAGACAAATAACTAAAAAAATAATTCCTGCGGTATTCATTTTGCTACCCTGTAGTAAGTCGTTGTGGTGGTTTTGCTGTATCCGTAGCGCTCCAATAAGTAATCAGGAATATCTACGGTTTTGTCATTTAGCGCCAGCGACAAGTTATTGCGCGACACCCCCATAGCCTCAGCGGCCTTGTTAATACTAGTAAACTCTTGCCCAACTTTGCGCTTAATTACATTTAAAACAGTTTCTTTGTTCATGGGTTTCCTCCTAGTGAGATTGCATAGTAAACCATATTTATTTGCAATGCAACGCTATTGCATGTTGACACGTTAAATCAATGCGATTATAGTTGCTCACATACCGCATTGGGCGGGATTAAGGGGGTGGGAATAATCCAGAAAAAGAGCGCGCAGTTGCAACACTTGCATGTGCAGCGCCTGCACTGCTTGAAGTGCTGGAGCTAACGCGTAATTTTGTTTACGCATATTCAGAAGAGGATGTTGTTGCGCCCGGATTATTAGTAAAAATCGACGCCGCAATTGCAGCGGCAAAGGGGGAAGTATGAGCAATGA
>Ga0181343_1000906_pt1 | contig 12163 bp, 2 predicted proteins | sample Su13VDMLBSD_FD_130110 | JGI IMG/M metagenome (GOLD analysis project Ga0181343, IMG submission 130110) | Freshwater viral communities from Lake Michigan, USA - Su13.VD.MLB.S.D | ecosystem: Environmental > Aquatic > Freshwater > Lake | place: USA: Michigan | collected 2013-07-15 | reverse complement strand
TTCGGGATCTTCAGGAACTAGTGGAACAAGTGGAACAAGTGGTAGTTCAGGTACAAGGGGTTCATCAGGAACAAGTGGAAGTAGTGGTTCATCAGGAACTTCTGGTTCTTCGGGTACATCTGGGACTAGTGGTACATCAGGTACATCAGGAACCTCAGGATCTAGTGGTACATCAGGAACATCAGGTAGCTCAGGTTCTGCAGGTTCAAGTGGTAGTGCGGGTACTTCAGGGTCTAATGGGACATCGGGATCAAGTGGTAGTTCAGGGTCAACAGGGACAAGCGGAACATCGGGATCAAGTGGTAGTTCAGGGTCAACAGGGACAAGCGGAACATCAGGTAGTGCTGGATCTTCAGGTTCAAGTGGAAGTGCAGGTTCTAGTGGTACTTCAGGGTCTAGCGGATCAACAGGGACATCGGGATCAAGTGGGAGTAGTGGATCATCAGGTACTTCCGGTTCTTCGGGTAGTTCAGGTTCTGCAGGGTCTTCAGGAAGTAGTGGATCTTCAGGATCTAGCGGAACATCAGGAACAAGTGGAACATCAGGAACAAGTGGAACGTCAGGTTCTGCTGGATCAAGTGGAAGTAGTGGTACATCAGGAGTTAGTGGTATTTCAGGAACTAGTGGTAGTTCGGGTATTTCAGGAACAAGTGGAAGTACCGGATCTTCAGGAACAAGTGGAAGTAGTGGTAGTTCAGGGAGTACGGGATCAAGTGGAACATCAGGAAGTGCTGGAACAAGTGGTTCTTCAGGAACATCAGGTTCAACGGGGACTAGTGGATCTGCAGGAACAAGTGGAACATCAGGATCGGCAGGTAGTTCAGGTTCATCAGGATCTAGCGGAAGTGCAGGGTCAAGTGGGTCATCAGGTACATCAGGTAGTGCAGGTTCTTCGGGTAGTTCAGGAACAAGCGGTACATCAGGAAGTAGTGGGACATCAGGATCTTCGGGATCTAGCGGTTCATCAGGTACTAGCGGAAGTGCGGGTACAAGTGGAACATCAGGCACTTCAGGGTCATCAGGCACTTCAGGGTCATCAGGAAGTTCAGGTACTAGCGGAACTTCAGGGTCTGCGGGTTCTTCAGGGACTAGCGGTACTTCGGGGACTAGCGGAAGCTCAGGTACGTCAGGGACTAGCGGATCATCTGGATCGTCAGGTTCTTCAGGAACAAGCGGATCATCAGGTAGTTCAGGTTCAAGTGGTTCATCAGGATCTAGCGGAACATCAGGAACTAGCGGAAGCTCAGGAACAACAGGTTCAAGTGGTAGTAGTGGAAGTTCGGGTACGTCAGGTTCAAGTGGTAGTAGTGGGTCTTCAGGTTCTGCGGGGTCAAGCGGTAGTGCTGGATCGTCAGGGTCTAGTGGAACGTCAGGTACTGGAGGTTCTTCAGGGTCAAGCGGTTCTTCAGGGAGTTCAGGTACTAGTGGAACTAGAGGGTCTTCAGGTACTAGTGGATCATCAGGAACTAGTGGTAACTCATCCGCGGTTGGGTGCTGGAATTGGGGTGAGGGTATTCCTCCAGGTTTAGGAACATTAATTACAAATGGTAGTGTTGGATTAGGTCCATCAACAAATACTTTATATATAAGTGACCAAACAAATAATGGAACGGATTTAGACTCATATTTAGATTCTATAACTATAGGTACGACAGTAAGATTAGATGGGTCAAACGGACCATTTTTCTTTAGTATCACATCAAATACGGATTCAGGTACTTATCATACCTTTGGAGTTTCTCATATTTCAGGAATAGGGTTTGTCCCAAATCCGGGAGTTGTTTATTGTTTAGATTTTTATTTAGCCGGTAACTCAGGAAGTTCAGGTACAAGTGGAAGTTCAGGATCATCCGGTTCTGCAGGTAGTTCAGGTACTAGTGGTTCATCCGGTTCAGCAGGTAGTTCGGGAACAAGCGGAACTTCAGGATCTGCGGGGTCTAGCGGTAGTGCTGGATCTTCAGGATCAAGCGGTACTTCAGGAACTGGAGGTTCGTCAGGATCATCAGGAAGTTCAGGGTCTAGCGGTTCAACAGGAACTTCAGGTTCATCAGGAACAAGTGGAACATCAGGATCTAGCGGAAGTGCGGGTTCAACAGGAAGTAGTGGTTCTTCGGGAAGTTCGGGTTCAACAGGAACTTCAGGGACAAGTGGATCGAGCGGTAGTACAGGGTCCAGTGGAAGTAGTGGTAGTAGTGGTAGTACAGGTAGTTCAGGGACATCTGGTACAGGAGGAACAAGTGGAAGTTCAGGATCTAGTGGTTCAAGCGGTTCTTCAGGTACGAGTGGAACTTCGGGTAGTTCGGGTACAGGAGGTTCGAGTGGGTCATCAGGAAATAGTGGAACGTCAGGTACTAGTGGAAGTACCGGATCTTCAGGAAGTAGTGGTACATCTGGATCTAGTGGTAGTGCAGGTTCTTCAGGAAGCAGTGGTTCTACGGGGACTAGTGGAACATCAGGTTCATCGGGTAGTTCCGGATCTTCTGGTACAAGTGGGACATCAGGGTCAAGCGGAACGTCAGGATCAAGTGGGATTAGCGGAACGTCAGGTTCTTCAGGTAGTTCAGGGTCTAGTGGAAGTACAGGTAGTTCGGGATCTGCAGGGTCAACAGGAACTAGTGGTACGAGCGGTTCAAGTGGTACGAGCGGTTCTTCAGGTTCAACGGGAACAAGTGGAACAAGTGGAACATCAGGATCTGCGGGGTCTTCAGGGATTAGCGGAACAAGTGGAACTTCAGGAACTTCAGGTAGTTCAGGTTCTTCGGGGTCTAGTGGAACATCAGGAAGTTCAGGATCTAGCGGTAGTGCGGGATCAAGTGGATCTTCAGGAACAAGTGGATCTTCAGGAACAAGTGGGTCTTCAGGAACAAGTGGATCTTCAGGAAGTTCGGGTTCGAGTGGAAGTAGTGGTTCTGCGGGGTCTTCAGGATCTAGCGGAACGTCAGGTATAAGTGGAACATCAGGAACTAGTGGTTCAGTAGGGACATCGGGAACTAGCGGTAGTTCAGGGTCTTCAGGATCATCAGGAAGTAGCGGTTCAACAGGAACTAGCGGAACGTCAGGTAGTTCAGGTTCTGCAGGGTCAAGTGGTTCTTCAGGGACTAGCGGTTCAGTAGGAACATCAGGTTCAAGTGGAAGTGCCGGATCATCGGGGTCTTCAGGAAGTTCAGGATCAACGGGAACAAGTGGTACTGGAGGAACATCGGGTACAAGTGGAAGTGCAGGTTCGTCAGGAAGTAGTGGTTCAAGTGGAAGTGCAGGTTCGTCAGGAAGTAGTGGTACATCAGGTGTTAGTGGTATTTCAGGCACAAGTGGGTCTTCAGGGATATCAGGAACAAGTGGTACCTCAGGGTCTGCAGGTTCAAGTGGTTCTGCGGGCTCAAGCGGTAGTTCGGGTTCAAGTGGTACTTCAGGAACAAGCGGAACATCAGGATCAAGTGGTACATCTGGTACTAGCGGGTCTTCAGGAACATCAGGATCAAGTGGAACTTCAGGAAGTTCAGGTTCGAGCGGTTCTTCGGGTAGTTCAGGTTCTGCGGGGACATCGGGAACATCGGGGTCTAGTGGGTCGTCAGGAAGTAGTGGAAGTGCAGGGTCATCAGGTTCAAGCGGTTCTTCAGGAACTAGCGGTTCAGTAGGAACATCAGGTACTAGTGGATCTTCAGGTAGTTCAGGAACGTCAGGTTCAAGCGGATCTAGCGGAACATCAGGAACGAGCGGTGCATCGGGAAGTTCAGGATCAAGCGGATCTTCAGGAACATCGGGAACAAGCGGAAGTTCAGGATCTAGCGGTAGTGCAGGATCTTCAGGTAGTTCTGGATTAAGTGGTACATCAGGTACAAGTGGGACATCGGGTTCTGCGGGTTCAAGTGGAAGTGCAGGGTCTTCGGGAAGTTCAGGTACTAGCGGAACGTCAGGGACAAGTGGTTCTAGCGGTAGTACCGGATCAAGCGGAAGTTCAGGTTCAACAGGAACAAGCGGAACCTCAGGTACTAGTGGAGTTTCAGGATCATCAGGAAGTTCAGGATCATCAGGAAGTTCAGGTTCAACAGGGACAAGTGGTTCTTCGGGAACATCAGGTACCAGTGGTAGCGCTGGTAGTAGTGGTTCTGCAGGGTCTTCAGGATCAAGTGGTAGTTCAGGTTCTGCAGGGTCAAGTGGAACATCAGGAAGTAGTGGTTCTAGCGGAACATCAGGAACAAGTGGTAACAGTGGTACATCGGGTTCTTCAGGTTCAAGTGGGTCGTCAGGTTCAACGGGTACTAGTGGAACAAGTGGATCGAGCGGAAGTGCAGGATCGAGCGGAAGTAGTGGTACAAGTGGAACATCTGGAAGTTCAGGTTCGAGTGGGTCTTCGGGGTCATCAGGTAATAGTGGGACATCAGGTTCTAGCGGTACATCAGGTAATAGTGGAACATCTGGAAGTTCAGGGTCGAGTGGCACTTCAGGTTCAAGCGGAACATCAGGATCTTCAGGTACTAGTGGTACATCTGGAAGTTCAGGATTAAGTGGTACATCAGGGTCTGCAGGTTCATCGGGTTCTTCAGGTACAAGTGGAACATCAGGTTCAAGCGGTTCTTCAGGAAATAGTGGAACATCGGGTTCTTCAGGTACCAGCGGAACAAGTGGTACTTCAGGTAGTTCAGGTAGTTCAGGTAGTTCAGGTAGTTCGGGTTCAAGTGGTAATAGCGGAACTTCGGGTTCATCAGGAACAAGTGGTACTTCAGGTACTAGTGGAAGTAGCGGGTCGTCAGGTAGTTCGGGTTCTTCAGGGACTAGTGGAACATCGGGTACTAGTGGAACTACAGGAACAAGTGGATCATCGGGATCTTCAGGATCAAGCGGAAGTAGTGGTTCTGCGGGAAGTAGCGGTACTAGTGGAACATCAGGAAGTAGTGGAACAGGCGGAAGTTCGGGAACATCAGGAAGTAGTGGGACAGGCGGAAGTTCGGGAACATCGGGAAGTAGTGGATCTGCGGGATCTAGCGGTAGTTCAGGAACAAGTGGTTCAGTGGGGACATCGGGAACAAGTGGGTCTAGCGGTAGTGCAGGGTCAAGTGGATCTTCAGGTTCATCAGGAACAAGCGGATCGGTAGGAACATCAGGAACAAGTGGTAGTTCGGGCTCTTCAGGTAGTTCAGGTTCAAGCGGAACATCGGGGTCTTCAGGTACTAGCGGAAGTAGTGGGTCTTCAGGTACAAGTGGAACGTCAGGGACAAGTGGTTCTAGCGGTAGTACCGGATCAAGCGGAAGTTCAGGGTCTTCAGGTACTTCAGGAATAAATGGTACTAGTGGTTCATCGGGGTCTAGTGGTTCGTCAGGAACAAGTGGAACCTCAGGATCTAGTGGTACTTCTGGAACAAGTGGAACATCAGGGACAAGTGGTTCTAGCGGAAGTTCAGGGACTTCAGGTACTAGAGGTTCATCAGGAACTAGTGGTACTTCGGGTTCGAGCGGAACTTCAGGCGTATCCCCAACTGTACCTGGAAATAACAATGAGGTATTAACTTCTGACGGTGCAGGTGGTATTGTGGCAGAACCTAACTTAACATTTAATGGTTCAGTGTTGACCGATAATGGTGATTTTAGACAATTAGGATATCATTTAGTTAACACTACGACTGACAATAACGTTTCTGCTAGTCAAAACATTATATCGTTTAGTACTGATTTAGGTTGTTCAGCATTCTTTGAGTATTGTATAACAAGAAATAATGGAGCAAAAAGAATGGGTCAAGTTTATGTTGTTTGGGATGGTGGTAGTGCTGAATCTACAGACGTGTCATCTCCTGATTTAAATGGTTCGACTAGTGATTTCATTTGGAAGGTAACTGTATCAGCATCTACACTATATTTTGATGCCGCAATTGGTAGTGGAACTTGGAATATTTTAGTACATGTTAGAGTATTGATTTCTAACTAAAACTATATTTTTAAATAAAAAGGTATAAAGTTTACTTATCTAGTATTTATTAAGAAAACATAAATACGACTTTTCTTTTGGATAGGGAAAAAAGAAAAACTATATGAGTAATAAATTTGTAGCCCGTAACGGCCTAAAATCTTTAGGAGGTGTCATTTTACCGTATTCTGCGGTGAGTGCAACATATACTGTAAACACAGAAAACTATTTAGTTGATTGTGTTTCAGGAACATTTACCGTAACCTTACCAACGGCAGTAGGAATACAAGGCCAAATATTCGTCATTAAAAATAGTGGTTCAGGAACAATTACTGTTGCAACAACAGGAGGACAAACTATTGACGGATTATCAACAAGAACATTAATACAGTACGGTTCATTATACATTCAAAGTGATAATACTAATTGGGATATTGTAGGTCCAAGTGGAACGTCAGGTTCTGCGGGTAGTAGTGGTTCATCGGGTTCATCAGGTAATAGTGGAACTAGCGGTTCTTCAGGATCTAGCGGAAGTTCAGGGACGAGTGGCACATCGGGATCTGCAGGGTCTTCAGGTTCAAGTGGATCTAGCGGTAGTGCAGGTTCATCAGGAAGCTCAGGTACGAGTGGAACATCAGGTACTTCAGGTACAAGTGGAAGTAGTGGTTCTTCAGGTTCAAGCGGAACTTCGGGCACAAGTGGAAGTGCAGGGTCATCAGGAAATAGCGGAACATCAGGTAGTTCAGGTTCTTCAGGTTCAAGTGGAACTTCAGGAACATCAGGGTCTAGCGGAAGTGCAGGAACATCGGGTTCATCAGGAAATAGTGGAACATCAGGAAGTTCAGGTACAGGAGGAACAAGTGGGAGTTCAGGATCTGGCGGTTCTTCAGGTACGAGCGGAACATCAGGATCATCAGGTAGTAGTGGTTCTTCAGGGTCTAGCGGAAGTGCGGGATCAAGTGGAACGTCAGGAACAAGTGGAACTTCAGGTTCTGCAGGTAGCTCGGGTTTAAGTGGTTCTGCTGGTAGTTCAGGGTCTTCAGGAAATAGTGGGACATCAGGTTCTAGCGGTACTTCAGGTACAAGTGGCTCTGCGGGTAGTAGTGGAACATCCGGTACAGGAGGCACAAGTGGGAGTAGTGGTTCTTCAGGTTCGGCGGGAACAAGTGGTTCTGCGGGTAGCTCAGGAACTAGCGGAACGTCAGGTAGTTCTGGCTCTGCCGGTTCTAGCGGTAGTTCAGGGTCAAGTGGGTCTTCAGGGACTAGCGGAACTTCAGGTACAAATGGTTCGTCAGGTACTAGCGGCACAGGTGGTTCAAGTGGAAGTAGTGGTAGTTCGGGTAATAGTGGAACATCAGGTTCTTCAGGAAGCTCTGGTACTTCGGGATCTGCCGGATCAAGTGGTAGTTCAGGTTCTTCAGGAACAAGTGGATCGGTAGGAACATCGGGTACAAGTGGTAGTTCGGGCTCTTCAGGATCAAGTGGAAATAGTGGAACTTCAGGAAGTTCGGGTACGAGCGGAACGTCAGGTTCTGCTGGTAGTTCGGGTTCAAGTGGGTCATCAGGTAATAGTGGAACTTCGGGGTCTAGTGGTACAAGTGGTTCTGCAGGTAGCTCAGGTTCAAGTGGAAGTGCAGGGTCATCAGGAAACAGTGGTACTTCAGGTTCTAGCGGAACTTCTGGCACATCAGGATCGAGTGGGTCATCAGGTTCTGCAGGTAGTGCGGGATCAAGTGGTAGTTCAGGAAGTAGCGGAACATCAGGATCTAGCGGAAGTGCAGGAACATCGGGTTCAAGTGGTAATAGTGGTACTTCAGGAAGTTCAGGGTCTACGGGTACAAGTGGGACTAGCGGAACATCAGGAACTTCAGGTGTTAGTGGATTAAACGGAACCAACGGGTCTAGTGGGACTTCAGGTTCTAGTGGAAGTACGGGATCATCAGGATCAAGTGGTTCTTCAGGTAGTTCAGGTTCAAGCGGAAATAGCGGGACATCTGGATCTAGTGGATCTTCAGGTACGAGCGGAACTTCAGGTTCAAGTGGGTCGTCAGGATCAAGTGGAACATCAGGTAGTAGTGGTTCTTCAGGGTCTAGCGGAAGTGCGGGTTCAAGTGGTACATCAGGAAGCTCAGGTTCGAGTGGAACATCGGGTTCAAGCGGAAACAGTGGAACATCTGGTTCTTCAGGTTCTGCCGGATCATCAGGAAGCTCAGGTACAAGTGGAACATCAGGTTCTGCAGGGAGCTCCGGTATATCCGGCACAGGAGGTTCAAGTGGAAGTAGTGGTACTTCGGGTTCTAGCGGTACGTCAGGTTCAAGTGGAAGTGCAGGGTCATCAGGATCATCAGGAAACAGTGGTACTTCAGGTTCTAGCGGAACATCAGGTACTAGCGGAACTTCAGGTTCAAGTGGGTCGTCAGGTAATAGTGGTACTTCAGGTAGTTCGGGATCAAGTGGTTCTGCGGGTAGTTCAGGATCTTCAGGAAATAGTGGTACTTCAGGTTCTAGCGGTTCTGCAGGTTCTAGCGGTACAAGTGGAACTTCAGGATCTTCAGGATCTTCAGGATCAAGTGGAAATAGTGGAACTTCAGGATCGTCAGGTACAAGTGGAACATCAGGTAGTTCAGGATCTAGTGGAAGTGCCGGATCATCAGGAAGTACAGGAACGAGTGGAACGTCGGGTTCTTCAGGTTCAAGTGGAAATAGTGGTACTTCGGGTTCTAGCGGTACGTCAGGTTCAAGTGGAAGTTCGGGGTCAAGTGGATCATCAGGTAATAGTGGGACTTCGGGGTCAAGCGGAACAAGTGGTACATCAGGTTCAAGCGGTACTTCAGGCACAAGTGGAACATCAGGAAGTTCAGGTTCTTCAGGTACGAGCGGAAGTGCAGGTTCTAGCGGAAGTGCAGGATCAAGTGGGTCTTCAGGTTCTAGTGGTACATCAGGAAGCTCGGGCTCATCAGGAAATAGTGGGACATCGGGTTCTGCGGGTAGTGCAGGGTCAAGTGGTAGTGCAGGTTCCAGCGGAACATCAGGTACTAGCGGAAGTACAGGTTCTAGTGGGTCTTCAGGTTCAAGTGGTACATCAGGTTCTGCGGGTAGTTCAGGAAATAGCGGTACATCAGGTTCAAGCGGTACTTCAGGCACAAGTGGAACATCAGGTTCAAGTGGGTCTTCAGGTAATAGTGGAACATCTGGATCGTCAGGAACAAGCGGTACTTCAGGAACATCAGGTTCAAGTGGTTCATCCGGATCTAGTGGTAGTTCAGGTTCATCAGGTACGAGTGGGACATCCGGAAATAGTGGTACTTCAGGGTCTAGCGGTACAAGCGGTTCTGCCGGAAGCTCAGGTTCAAGTGGAAATAGCGGAACGTCAGGTAGTTCAGGTACGAGTGGTACAGGAGGTTCTTCAGGTTCAAGTGGAAATAGCGGTACATCAGGTTCAAGCGGTACATCAGGTTCTGCGGGTAGTTCGGGTTCAAGCGGTACATCAGGTTCTGCGGGTAGTTCGGGTTCAAGTGGGAATAGCGGTACATCAGGTTCAAGCGGTACATCAGGTTCTGCTGGTAGTTCGGGTTCAAGTGGGAATAGCGGAACTTCAGGTTCAAGCGGTACAAGTGGAACATCGGGTTCTGCCGGATCAAGTGGTTCTGCCGGATCAAGTGGAAGTTCAGGTACGAGTGGTAGTGCGGGAAGTAGTGGTTCTTCAGGATCTAGTGGAACAAGTGGAACTTCAGGAGCAAATGGGACTTCAGGTTCTAGTGGTTCTTCAGGAAATAGCGGAACTTCAGGTTCTGCAGGAACAAGCGGAACTTCAGGTTCTGCAGGTTCTACTGGTAGCTCAGGTTCAAGTGGTGTTAGTGGTGTTGATGGTGCATCGGGTACTAGTGGTAGTTCGGGGTCTAGCGGTTCTTCAGGTAACAGTGGAACGTCAGGTTCTAGTGGTACTTCTGGAAATAGTGGTACGTCCGGATCAAGTGGAACGAGTGGTGCAAATGGAACATCAGGATCAAGCGGCACTTCAGGGTCTTCAGGAAGTTCAGGAAGTTCAGGTTCTAGTGGTACTTCAGGAACTCGAGGGTCTTCAGGTACTAGTGGTGCAAATGGAACATCAGGATCAAGTGGTTCTTCAGGAACAAGCGGTACATCTGGTAGTTCAGGAACTTCAGGTTCAAGTGGTAATAGTGGAACATCTGGAGCTTCAGGTTCAAGTGGAACGTCAGGAAATGCCGGATCTTCGGGTAGTTCAGGTAGTAGTGGGTCTTCAGGATCTAGCGGCTCTTCAGGGACTTCAGGGGCAGCAGGAGCACCGGGGTCTTCAGGATCAAGCGGTTCTTCAGGAAATAGTGGGACTTCGGGATCTAGTGGAACGTCAGGTTCGAGTGGGTCTTCAGGTTCAAGTGGAAATAGTGGAACTTCGGGAAGTTCCGGAACATCCGGGTCTAGCGGTAGTGCAGGAGCATCAGGTTCTAGTGGTACATCGGGGTCTAGTGGTAGCTCAGGATCATCGGGTAATAGTGGAACATCAGGTTCTTCAGGAACAAGTGGTAGTTCAGGTAGTGCGGGTTCATCGGGTAGTTCAGGAAATAGTGGTACTTCAGGTTCTGCAGGTTCTAGCGGTACAAGCGGAACATCGGGGTCAAGTGGTTCTGCAGGTAGCTCAGGTTCAAGTGGAAATAGTGGAACTTCAGGATCTTCAGGTACAAGTGGAAATAGTGGAACTTCAGGATCTTCAGGTACAAGTGGAAATAGTGGAACTTCAGGATCTTCAGGTACAAGTGGAACATCGGGTTCTGCCGGATCAAGTGGTTCGTCAGGATCAAGTGGAAGTTCAGGTATAAGTGGAACAACTGGATCATCAGGTACGAGTGGTAGTGCGGGAAGTAGTGGTTCATCAGGAAATAGTGGTTCAAGTGGAACTTCAGGATCTTCAGGTAGTAGCGGTTCTTCAGGAAATAGTGGAACATCAGGATCTAGTGGTACGTCGGGATCTTCAGGGTCTGCGGGATCAAGTGGGTCTAGCGGTAATAGTGGTACTTCAGGTAGTTCGGGAACATCAGGTTCTTCAGGTAGTGCAGGATCAAGTGGAAATAGTGGAACTTCAGGGTCTTCAGGTACCAGCGGAACAAGTGGTTCTGCAGGTAGTAGCGGTTCTTCAGGAAATAGTGGAACATCTGGTAGTTCAGGAACAAGCGGAACTTCAGGTTCTGCAGGTTCAAGTGGAACGTCAGGAAATGCTGGATCGTCGGGTAGTTCAGGTAGTAGTGGGTCTTCAGGATCTAGCGGCTCTTCAGGGACTTCAGGGGCAGCAGGAGCACCGGGGTCTTCAGGATCAAGCGGTTCATCAGGAACTTCAGGGGCGGCAGGAGCACCGGGGTCAAGTGGATCCAGCGGTTCTTCAGGAACGTCGGGAGCTGCAGGGTCTTCAGGTTCAAGTGGTTCATCAGGAACAAGTGGGAGTTCAGGTACTTCAGGAACGAGAGGTTCATCAGGAACGAGTGGAGCAAACGGGTCTAGCGGTAGTTCGGGATCATCAGGTTCTTCAGGAAGTTCAGGTTCAAGTGGATCATCAGGAACAAGTGGAGCAAACGGATCTAGCGGTAGTTCAGGTTCAAGTGGGTCCTCAGGATCAAGCGGTTCTTCAGGTACTTCAGGTAATGCAGGAGCACCGGGGTCATCAGGATCCAGCGGAACATCAGGTAATGCAGGAGCACCGGGGTCATCAGGATCCAGCGGAACATCAGGTAATGCTGGAGCACCGGGGTCAAGTGGTTCTTCAGGATCAAGTGGAACATCAGGTAATGCTGGAGCACCGGGGTCAAGTGGTTCTTCAGGATCAAGTGGAACATCAGGGGCGGCAGGAGCACCGGGAACTTCAGGTTCTTCAGGAACTTCGGGAGCGGCAGGTACATCAGGTACATCAGGGGCGTCGGGAGCTGCCGGAACTTCAGGAAGTAGCGGAACATCAGGGGCGGCAGGAGCACCGGGGTCAAGTGGATCCAGCGGTTCTTCAGGAACATCAGGAAATGCAGGGGCACCGGGGTCTTCAGGATCAAGCGGTTCTTCAGGAACTTCAGGGGCGGCAGGAGCACCGGGGTCAAGTGGATCCAGCGGTTCTTCAGGAACATCAGGAAATGCGGGAGCACCGGGGTCTTCAGGTTCATCAGGATCCAGCGGAACTTCAGGTAATGCAGGAGCACCGGGGTCAAGTGGATCCAGCGGTTCTTCAGGAACATCAGGAAATGCAGGGGCACCGGGGTCTTCAGG
>Ga0181343_1000905_pt1 | contig 12170 bp, 14 predicted proteins | sample Su13VDMLBSD_FD_130110 | JGI IMG/M metagenome (GOLD analysis project Ga0181343, IMG submission 130110) | Freshwater viral communities from Lake Michigan, USA - Su13.VD.MLB.S.D | ecosystem: Environmental > Aquatic > Freshwater > Lake | place: USA: Michigan | collected 2013-07-15 | reverse complement strand
TTGACACGGTCAAGCATGACAACCGGCCTTCATCGGTGAATTTGACGTGTTCAACCGATTGCGTGATGAACAATCCATTTTTCACCAATAATGGGCGCAAATCGTCCAATATAGCGTCCAATGTCATATACCTGCTGTTGAACGCCGGATTGCGGCCAACCTTGGCCACACCACGGAATTCAGCTTGGACGGCAACAAGTGCCTTACACAATTCGGGTACCAATTGATATTCTCCCATCGGCGATATGCCGCGTGGGCAATTTACAACGAAATTCAACGGGCGGCATTGTTTATGGAAAATATTTTGTCTTTTTGTTTTTGCGATAGTGCGGTATTGTGCTGGAACCACTTGTGGAACCACTGGTGGATGTTGGGAGAATGAATATGAAACGATGTGTTGATTGTGGGGCCATTGTTTATGGCGACGATAAGGTATGCACCGCGTGCCGCACCAATGAATGGCGCGATATGCACGCAAGCCAATTACGCAAAGCGGTTGATGATTGCAACGCGGAATATTGGCGCAAAAAGCGGTTGGCCCGTGACCTTTATGAAGGTTTAGGATTTGCCGTGTTGGCAATATTACTGGCCTTATTTATCGCCAATATTCCCAATGCGATGCGCTATGAAAAAGAAAAGCTCAACCATGTGCGCCAACTTACCGGCAAGTGACGGGCCACGCTTGAAACGGTTGTTTTGGCAACTGAAGCGCGCCAATTACCGATTGCTGACCAAGGATGAAGAATATCTGTTGGTCGCCGCATATCAACGCGGATTCATGGAACGCGAAATTGCCGATGTTGTCATTCAATGCAATATCGGCATGATGCGCAAGGCAACCACCAAATACGCCCAATATGGCGTGCCCCATGATGACTTGATGGTTGCGGGCATGGGTGCGGTGCCTGTGGTGTTGGAACGGTTTGACACCGCGACGGGCAACCGTTTTTCAACGGTCTTATTGCCTTGGATTCATCAACGTATGCGGCGCATGGTGAACAACGAATCACGGGTGATTCGGTTACCCGACCATATGCACAGCAAAATCAACCGGTACACGCGCGCCGAATCAATATTTGAAGCTGAAAACGGCCGTGAACCAACCGACGCTGAATTGCTTGCCGTGCTGAAGCTGCCCGACACATCAATGGAAACGGTACGGCACGCGCGTCATACGAATACCACCAGCTTGGATACGACGGTTATTTATAGCGGTGGTGGGAATGAATTGACGATTAATGATGTGCTTGCATCGCAAGCGGTGGTTGACGATTATGATTCAGTTTTGAATCAAGGCGTTGACATCATTGATTCAATCCTTGGGTTGCTACCTGAACGCGAAAGGAAAATGATAATCAAGTATCACGGATTGTTTGACCACGAAAAAATGACGCTGGTTGAGCTTGGCAAGGAATTCGGATTGACGCGCGCGCGAATTCATCAAATCCTGAATGAATGCTATGAAAAAATACGCGCCGCAGGATTGGACATAAGTGACTATCAATGAAGCACAGTGAAGACGCTGAACAAATCAGCTTGATGACGTGGGTGAAGGCCATGGCCAACATTTACCCGATGTTGAAATTTGTGTATCACACGCCCAATGGGGGATATCGCGATGTACGAATTGCCGCCAAGCTGAAAGCAATGGGCACCAAGGCGGGCGTGTGGGATATTTTTGTTCCGTTGCCGACCGGCCTATTTATTGAAATGAAAATCGGCAAAAACAAATTGACCACCCACCAACATGAATTCATGACCGGGTTGATTGATTATGGGTACAAATTTGCCGTGTGCTATTCGTGGCATGAAGCGGCGTTGGTCATTGCTGAACACATTGGCATGGAAAAGGAACATATCCCCCAATGATGGAATGCAACCCAAGCGATACCGCGCGATTTTTGCGCCAATTATTCGGTCATTATTCCGGTGGTTGGATTGAAATCAGGTCAATGAATAAAGTCACCGGTGCCATCAACCGTGATTGGTACCAGCTGCCGCATGACTTGAAGGCCGACAAACTGAACGTCATCGCGCAACATTGCGCATCCATGGCGTATCGCAAATTTGATGTGTACGTCGGCGTATGCCCAAGGATTGAACCGGGCGGCCCCGGTCGGAAAAGCGGCCGCGATGCCGTCGCTGAAGCTGGTGTGGTGTGGGTTGATGTTGACCGCAAGGTGCCGGGCGCAACCATTGAATTGTTGGATGCGTTTGACATCATCGTTGAAAGCGGCAACGGTTGGCACGCATACCGCCGCCTTGAAAAGGTGCGTTCAATGAAGTTTGAACGCGACCGCAAGGAATTTGAATCGCAACTGAAGACATTTGCAAACCACACCTTAATTGGCCTTGATAATGTCGCGAATATTGACCGAATATTGCGTGTGGCCGGCACACTGAATTGGAAAAACACCGCTGAACCGAAACCCGTTCAGTTGGTCAAGTGCGCCGGGTTGAAGGCAACACAGGCCCCATCACGGTGGCAACCGTGGTTTGACGATGTACGCCTTGATGCATTACTGGCATCAGCTGAAAACGGTAAATTGGGCCGCGCGATACCGCGAATCAAAATACCAAGCGGTCGGCATATCGATGACCTTGATTGTGCCGTGGTCGGATTGTTCACCAATATGCAACGCGCAAAATCAAATCCGTTTTGGGAATTCGCGGTGGAAATGGCCCGTGAAGATTTGCCGTACATTTTGGATTATTTCAATGGGAGAAACGAAAATGGATGATTGGTTTGACAATTTGCCCAAGCTGGTGGCACCAGCAAAACGGGCAATCGGTGAAGCTGAAGACGATGGCAACAATCCGTGGTTGGCGTTGTTCCAACAACACCCGGAATCGGGCGGCCCGTTTGGCGGTCGGGATAATGCGCTGACCGCGCTGGTGGGATTTTTTCGGGCCAAAGGTTTTCCGATTGAAGCGGCGCGCGAATTCGCCTTGGATTGGAATAATCGCCATTGCTTGCCACCGCTTGACGTTGAATCGGTGTACGACAAAATCGCCCGCGCTTGGATTGAATGGAACGGTGGCACGTTGCCCGACAACACGCCGACGGAACCGACGGAACCGACCGCGCTGGAAATCATGCGATGGCCCGATATGCAACGAAAGGTTGTTGAGCTTGGCAACGTTGAATGGATAGTGCCCGATGTATTGCTTGCCGGCGGGTTGGCATTTATCAGCGCGCCCGCTGGTGGTGGCAAATCGTGGGTTGCTGCTGACTTGGTGCGTTGTTTATCAATGGGTGAATTGTGGTTGGGTCAGCTTGATGTCGCGCTTGCGTCGGTTTTGTACATCGATGAAGAAATGGGCCTATTGTCAATGTTCCACCGGCTGGATGGTTTAGGTGCCAACCCACATGGGTTGCATTACATGAATCAGCAAGGTGTACGGTTGGATAATCCGGCCCACATGAAACAAATCATTGACCACATCAAGGAATTCAATATCAGGTTGGTCATCATTGACACGTTTGTGCGCGTTCACGGTCACGACGAAAACGACAACAGCAAGATGTCGGCGTTGTATCGGTCATTCAAGCAAATCAAGCAAACCGGGTGCGCGATTCTAGCGTTGCACCACAACCGGAAATCGGGCACCGAATCGGGCGTTGCGCATGAACAAATGCGCGGTGCTGGTGACATTGCGGCCCAAGCTGACACCGTGTTCAGTATCAGCAAAAAAGAAAACGTGTACACGATGAAGGCCACCAAAAACCGCCATTGTGATGAATCGCGATATCTGAATATTTCATGGCAAATTGTCACGGTTGATGACCGGATTGCGATTATGCCAGTGGAACCACAAACGGTTGATATCGACATCAATTCCAAGATATTGGATTGTTGCCCCATCATGCATTCATATGACGGCCTTGATGACCAATTGGCGATGATGCCAACCGGTAACGATATTCACCGCCGCATTGGTGGGAATAAGGCAACCTTGATTCGTTGTATCAAAGACTTGGTGACCGGTGGTGACTTGGTTGCCATTGACGGCAAGCGGCGGGCCGTTCATTATTGCCGCATGGGAGAAAGACAAAATGTATTGCTTTGACTTGATGCCGGAAACCGTGGTGTCAATTGACCAGTGGAACAGCACGCGCACGGAATACTATACAGAGTATAAATACCTGCATAATCCGACTAATTTGTTGGTGTCGTTGACCGCCGCCGTTTTGACCAGCTTGGAACATTGGCCGTTGACATTGGATGAATTCACCGGCGTGATGCTGACGGCCGTGTATGACGGTTGTGTGTACGTTGAACGGCCATTTTCGGTTGGTGACGCTGACGAAATCCATGAATGGTTGCCTGAATTCGTCGGCCAAGCTTCAGGATTGCCCGATGAATCGGTTGCCCCGTTGGCGTATCAATGGGTTCAGGATTCAATGTGCGATTTCCTATCGGATGACGATATTGATGAAGCTGACCGGTTCCGTTGAGTGGTTCCCTATATATATTAGAACCGATACCACTGGTGGAAAATCCCCCCTTGATAATCCCCCCGTTCAGCGTGTGTACCACTTCACGCGCTGAATATGGGTGTGGTTGTTGATGCATCATTCAGCGGTCGCGACGCTGACGCGTCACCGCTGAAGATGCATAATATTTCTGAAAAATGTTTTGGCATAATCGTTGTGTGTGGGATAACATCCCGATGTTGGCTTTGCCAATAAGTGCTTTGCACTGAAGGAAAAAACGAAAAATGAATTTTGCAAATGAAGGCGGTATGCGGCAATTTTCCGTTGCACCAGCTGGTTCATACAGTTGCGTGTTGGCGGATTGCAAAAAGGTGATGCGACCAGATTTCAACAATCCTGAAATTCAGGTTCCACACTTTCAATGGTCATGGGAAACCAATGAAGTTGGTGACGATGAAGGCCAACCTTTTCGATTCATCAAGATGACCAAAACCTATTTTGGTCATGATGATGCCAACCTGACCAAGCTGATGGATTCAATGTTTGGCAAGCGGTTGACGCGTGACGAATACGCAAAGCTGACGCTTGAACAACTGCAACAACATGAATGGGTTGTGACGGTGACCATGGCGCAAACCAACGCCGGCCGTGATGTCAACAACATCACCAAGGTTGCCCGCAAGGCCGCACCGGTTGCCACCAAAAAACCGTTGGCAAAACCGATTCAAACGGCCGACATCGCTGACCCGTTTGATGAATAAATAACCAACGTCGGCGCGGTGGTGATGCGTAATGTGTCACCACCATTTTTTGGATTATGGGAGAAAAAATGTACGCTTTATTCAAAACGTTTTTGTCGGCATACAAACGCACCCGGCAAGCTGAACCGGTCATCAACGATGTGCCATTTGCGGTGCGTATGATTTTCAAAGCAATTGTCAGGTGTATGGAAACCGAATTGATGGAATCAATTGATTCGGAAATCAACGCACATATTGAAATCGCAATCAGCACCGCGACCAACACCGACAAAATTCATTATTCAATCCATGGCGTGTTGGGTGATATTGAAATGTCGGGTGATGGTTGGATTGCACAACCCGAATTCACGTTTGAAGTCGTCACATTTGAAGGCCAACATTACGTCAAGGGTACGTTTGACACCGCCGTTGCGATGTTGCGCACATTGAAGATTGAACCAGTGGGGAAATAATGCAACACTACAGGAATCATAAAATCAATCCGATTGATGTGATTGTCGAATATCAATTTTGCTTCAGACTTGGCAACGTAATCAAATACGTGCTGCGGCACCGATACAAAGGCGGCCGCAATGACTTGATGAAGGCCGTTTGGTATTTGGTGCATTACCTGACCGGGAATAGCGGATTGTCATCAACTATTGTGAAGCTGGTTGAAGACCAACCCGTGCCGGTGTGCAATGACCCGGCCGGGTATTACACCGACAACATCAACGACATCGTGCATGATGCGGTACGCCGATGGGGCAAGGTTTTCTATTCAAAGCTTTGCGCTGAAAACATCCGTGAAGGATTGCCAACCATCGTGTGGAATTGGATGTTGTTTGAATCGGGCATCAACCACACCAAATACGCATCCATGGCGTTTGACCTATTGGAAAAGGCCTTTGAACAGGTTGATTGGGATATGGTCGCCGCAACAATTGAACACGAAATGGAACGCGAAAATGAACGCGAAAATGAAGGGCCGGAACAATGCGATTAGGTAATACCAATGTGGTGAAAATGTCAGATTTGACGTTTCAGTTGCGTGAACATGAATTGGATTTAATCCTTTTCAATCAGGCATTTCACGTCGTAAAAATGCCAAGTGAAGCGCAAAAAAGCTTTGGCCTATCAACGATGACACCGATATACACGGCAAAAACAAAGCGCGAAATTCAAGCTTGGATTCATGGATTTAATGCATTGTGGTATATGCCGGTTGATTCCTTTCCGGTCGGTGCTTTTTCAAGGATGATTGCTGACCAAGTGAAGGATGAAACCAATGCCTAGAATCATCAATCAGGATATTGAACAGGTGAACATTCAGCTGCTGAAACATCACCCACGGAACGCCAACAAAGGCGACGTTGAAGCAATCAAGAAAAGCTTGGCCGTCAATGGTTGGTTTGGTTCCGTGGTGGTCAACCGGCGCACATCGCATATCTTGGCCGGAAATCACCGCGTCATGGCCGCCAAATCGCTTGGTTGGGATACGGTGCCGGTTCAGTGGGTTGACGTGTCACCTGAAGACGAATTGCGCATATTGGTGGTTGACAATCGAACCACGCGCATTGGCCAAGATGACAAAACGTTGATTGCTGATATTCTTTCGGAATTGGCATTAACGCCGGTTGGCCTTGATGGTACCGGGTACGGGAAAAGTGACCTTGACGCGCTGATTGACGAAATCGCTGGTGCTGCTGGTGCCGACGAATTGATGACTGAACCGGATGAAATCCCCGATGAAGTTGAAACGCGGTGCAAGCTTGGCGATATTTGGACGCTTGGAAATCACCGCCTGATGTGCGGCGATAGCACAAACCCGCAACACATTGAACAATTGATGGCCGGTGAAAAGGCCGAAATGATGTTCACTGACCCACCATATGGCGTTGATTATTCCGGCGGCGTTCAATTCCATCGTGATGGGCGTATCGTCACCGACAACCGTGAAAAGCTTGCTAACGACAACGACACGGCCATATATCCTGAATTCCTGCCCGTTGCATTGGCCCACGTTGATGGCCCGTGCTATATGTGGTTTGCCGGTTCCAAGGGCCGCGACGTATTCAACGCGCTTCACGACAACCAGTGCGAAATACACGCGCTGATAATTTGGCATAAGACTAATGCGAAATACGCGGCCATGAACGCCCAATACAAACAACGGCATGAACCATGCCTGTATTTCAAGCCCAAGGGGTCAACTTTGCGGTGGTGCGGCGATACCACTGAAGCAACCGTTTGGAACCAAGACCGCGACGCAATCAATGAATTCCACCCGACGCAAAAACCCGTTGCGCTTGCCGCCAAGGCAATCGGCAACCATGACGCGAAAAGCGTGCTTGAAATGTTTGGTGGGTCAGGTTCAACCTTAATTGCGTGTGAACAATTGCGGCGTAAATGCTACGCAATGGAAATCAGCCCCAAATATTGTGATGTCATAATTCAACGTTGGGAAAACTCAACAGGAAAAAAGGCGGTATTGAATGGCAGGTAGACCAACCAAATACAACGACACGGTGGTTGAACGCATCACGCAAGCGTTGCGCGCTGGAAATACCCGGCGCGCTTCATGCGCTTATGCGGGCATTTCTGAAGACACACTTTCGACATGGATGAAGCAAAAACCGGATTTTGCGGATGCAATAGAAAAAGCTGAAGCTGACGCTGAAGTGCGAAACGTTGCGATTATCCAACGCACCGCTGATACCACTTGGCAAGCGGCCGCTTGGTGGTTGGAACGCCGGCGCAAGGGTGATTGGTCAGCACGCACCGAAATGACCGGTGCTGATGCCGGCCCGCTGAAAATCATCGTTGAATACACCAAAGATGCGATTTGATGCGCGAAATCAAATTGCAGTTGCCGGAATTACACCCGGCACAACAAAAGGTGATTGATGAAGCTGGTCGGTACAACGTGTTGGCGTGTGGCCGCCGGTGGGGGAAAACCACGCTTGGCGGCAACATCATTGCGCCCATATGTATTGACCAAGGATTGCCATTTGGATGGTTCGCGCCCAATTACCGATTGCTTGAAGAAGCGTTCAACGCCCACCGCAAAATGTACGCGCCCATCACCACGCGCGCGGTCACGATACCGGCCCCACGCATCGAGCTGGTCACCGGCGGCGTGATTGATTATTGGACGCTGAATGAACCCAAGACCGTGGCCCGTGGCCGCAAATACGGTGGCATTGTCGTTGATGAAGCGGCGATGACACCATACCTTGAAGACGCTTGGAACAAAGCTTTGCGCCCAACCTTGACCGATTACAAAGGCATCGCGTGGTTTTTCTCAACACCCAACGTATACAACTTTTTTCACACGCTTTTTGAAAAGCACAGGAATGACGATGAATGGCGTGGTTGGCAAATGCCCACGACGGCCAACCCACATATTGACCCGGCTGAAGTTGAAGCGGCCGCACAACAAATACCATCCATTGCGTATCGCCAAGAATATCAAGCTGAATTCGTGACCACTGAAGGCGCGCGCATACGTCGTGAATGGTTGCGGAATGACGACATTGAATGCAACGGGCCGGTGTACCTTGGCGTTGACTTGGCCATCAGCACGAAAACCGACGCTGACTATACCAGCGTGGTTGCAATCAGCGTGTTGGGCGACGGCACCGTATATGTGCGCGATGCGGCCCGTACGCGGGCACCGTTCCATCAGGTGCTGATGTTCATTGAACAAATGGCCCGTAAGTGGAACGCCAAAACGATATGCATCGAGCAAGTGCAATATCAGGCGGCGGTCATTCAGGAATTGCTACGCACAACCGATTTGCCCGTGATTGGCGTAAAACCAGACAAAGACAAAGTGACACGGTTCATGCCCATCGAAACGCGGTATGAACAGAATATGGTGCTTCACCATCGGTCATTGCCGCATTGGTTTGAAGATGAAGTGTTATCGTTTCCAATCGGTCATCATGATGATTCGGTTGATGCGCTGGTGTACGCTTGGTTAGCAAGTCAGCGCAAAAATAGCCTAATGGCGATTTGATGCGCACGCAACCGCACGCAACCGCACGCAATCAAGCACGTATTTCAATGATTGTGCGATACTGAAGGCATGGGAATATTCGATTTCTGGAAAGCGTACGCCAATCCGGCGCAACCATTGCCCAACCCGGTCAACCAATCACGTGACAATATGTTCACGGGATATGGCCAAGGCCAATTCATGTCATTGCTGCGGCGCGCGTTGCCGGGTAGTCAAAAGGATTGGTCGCGTGTTGCCGGCGATTTATTGCTGAATAGCGTGGTTGCAACCGGGATTGATTGGTACATCAGGAATTACCCGCAAGCAATACCGGAAATACGGCAACCGATGGGCAATGGTGAATATGATGTCATCGTTGACCACCCATTGATGGAATTGATGTTGGAACCGATGCCGGGATTATCAGCTGCATTGGTGTGGGGTTGGGTAATCACCGATTACAAAGCTTTCGGGAACGCCTATTTGCGGAAAATACGCACATCGGAAAAAGGCCCCGTTATTGGGTTGCAATATCTGCCGCAGGACATGGTACGGCCCGTTGGCGATGGTGTGACACCGCTGACGCATTACGTGTACGCGACCGACGGCCGGCAATACAATATTCCCGTCGTTGACATGATTCATTTCCGATATGGCCGTGACCCGGTTGATATCCGCATTGGTCGGTCACCACTTCAAGCAACCTTGCGCGAAATTGCCACCGACAACATGGCAAGCGCGACGGCATACGGGTTGTTGAACAATGGTGGCATACCTTCAATCCTGATTGGCCCCGATACCAACAATGCGGCCGACAATATATCGCCCGATGATGCACGCACCATGAAGCGCGCAATTCGGGAAAACCTGACGGGCGACAACGCCGGCGGCGTGGTGGTCATGACCGGCGCGTACAAAATGGATAAGGTGTCATTCACACCACAAGAAATGGCGTTGGATAGTATCCGCCGATTGCCTGAAGAAAGAATAACGGCCGCGCTTGGATTGAACGCGATGGTGTTGGGCCTTGGTGCGGGCCTTGAACGGTCAACGTATTCCAATTATGAAGCTGCCCAACAAGCCGCGTGGGAGGATGGGATGATTCCAACCTTGCGCGTGATTGCCGACACGTTGACCATTTCGTTGTTGCCTGATTTCGGTGAATCCGATGCATACGTTGCATACAACTTTGACGATGTGCGCGCGCTTGCTGACGATTATGATGCGATGTCGATTCGTGCTGAACGCCTATTCAAGGCCAACGTGATTGACCGCGCCCAAGCGAAACGCATGGTTGGTATCGAACCGGTGCCGGCCGATGAAGGCGTGATGTTCAGCGTGTCAGCTTCACCGGAACAAAAGTCATACGCAACCCGGCCGCCATTTTACGGGTTTGAATTTCTACCTGAAGAATAAAACGTGAATTCAGATATATCGCGGGCGGTCAACGTATTCAGGAACAAATTAACAGCAGGTGAAGCAAAAGCGGTCAAGCGCATCACCGGCGTTTATTCGCGCCTATATCAAGTCAACCAAGCTGAAATTGCGCTGGTGCTTCAGAAAATACGGCAAATGGAAAAGGCCGGTATCGAACCGACCGAATTGCAACGCCGCACGCTTCAAATGCTTTCCAACACGCGTGAAGAATTGGTTGGCCGCATGGCCGGGTTGACCGATGAAGCAATCAATTCCGGCATTGCTGGTCAGGTTGACATGATTCAAACCACCAACCAAGCAATCACACCGTTGGTTCAATCCGTGGCACCGACCGCTGAAGCTGGTGCCTTATTCACGCGCCTGAATCATGAACAAACGGTCAGCTTGATTGCACAACTTGATTCACAACCGTTGCGTGAAACGTTTGCCAAGTTGCCCAACATCACATCGGAATTGTTGCAGGAATTCCTTGTGGAAAATCTGGTGTCGCAACGCAACCCACGCCAATTGGCGCGTGAATTCGGCAAGCTTGCGACGGATATTCCACGGCAAAAGGTTGAGCTGATAGCACGCACCGAATTGTTGCGCGCATCGCGTGAAGCTTCACGGCACGTGTATGAAGAAAACGATGTCGTCATGGGATATCAGCGGCAATGCGCTGAAGATGACCGCACTTGCATCGCGTGCTTGGCGTTGAGCGGCACTATATACAGTAAACGCGAAATGATGCCCACGCACCCGATGTGCCGGTGTGTGATGATTCCAATCCTGCCCACTGAAGCTTGGTTCACGGGCGATGATGAATTTGCCGTGCCTGAATTGGTTGCTTCAACCGGTGAAGAAATCATGGCCAAGCTGACCGACGATGAAAAGCGCACCATTTTGGGGCCAACGCGTTTGGATTTGTGGAAAAACGAAAAATACCCATTGCGTTCAATGGTTGATATTCTTGATTCGCCTAAATGGGGGCCGCAAGTGCGAATCAAGCCCATTGCCAAGACCGACGGCACAATCACGATACCGGGTAATTCCAAGCTGCATGAACCGTCACGCGTACCGGTCAGCGGCCCTATTGTTCCACCTGCCCCACCAGCACCGCCAACACCACCAGTGGTTCCACCAACACCACCGGTGATACCACCGACCGTGCCGCCCGTCGTGCCGCCTAAACGCCCACGTGGTCGGCCACCAAAACCAAAACCGCCGGTACCACCAACACCGCCGCGCCCGCGTGGTCGGCCGCCCAAGCCAAAACCACCCGTGCCGCCAACACCACCACGCCCAAGGGGTAGGCCGCCCAAGGTCAAACCACCAGTGCCACCATCCGTACCGGTGGTGCCAAAACGTCGCGGTCGGCCGCCTAAAACACAACCGTCGGCGCAACCCGTCAATGCACCGTCGCCGCAAAGCTTGCGCGCGCGGCAAACCAACTTGACAACCCAAAGCACGAAAAACCCGTATCGGTGGTTCGACACCATCACGGGCCGATACATCGTGGATAGTCACGCATGGATTCAAGATTACAAAGTGTGGTTGGCCGAATACAAAAAAGACA
>Ga0181343_1000902_pt1 | contig 12220 bp, 27 predicted proteins | sample Su13VDMLBSD_FD_130110 | JGI IMG/M metagenome (GOLD analysis project Ga0181343, IMG submission 130110) | Freshwater viral communities from Lake Michigan, USA - Su13.VD.MLB.S.D | ecosystem: Environmental > Aquatic > Freshwater > Lake | place: USA: Michigan | collected 2013-07-15 | reverse complement strand
CTGCTGAAAACTATATAAACATAATCAACGATGTTATACGCAAAACTCATGAAGTGGCTTTAAAGCTAAACATTCCATATTATGATAAAAAAGGAGTGGTAAGCTATCTATTCTCATTGGACGAATACTTGCGCTCATCAAGTGAATACTTTCCAATGCCTATTTATATAGGTGCCACGCCTGAGATATATGAAACGATTGGAATAATGGTTTCAGAGTCTGCCAAGGTTTTGGAGATACATGAGGGAAATGATGAGGCTCCACCAGAAACGATTGCACTTGCTAATAAGTTGTTAAATCCACAAGGTAAACAGGTCAGAGTATATGGCGCACATGATAGACGGGTTGTTCAGAACATTGACATAAGCGAAACATTACCAGCAAATATATACGTATCACCAAACCGGGAATATGCAAGTGGTTATATGGATTTGAAAGGTGAACGAGAAATGTTCACTGGCGTAATAGACATTAACGATGTCAACCAAGAGAGCGAAGTCGATTGGAAGACGATAGACAAAACACACATCAAAAACTTTAGATACCTATGATAAAAATTTCAGAACTAATACAAGAGGCTCCAATCGATACATATCAGACCATTGGTGATTTTGATAAGGGCCATTCATTCCGAGACAAGCGGGATAGAGATTTGGTCAAGAATCCAGTTGCCATTGAAAAGGTAAAGAACTTTTTCAAAAACTCGGATTATGATTTTGATTTCTATTTCGTGAACAAGAAGAATGTCAGGCAATATGCTGAACGTGGTGAGGTGAGTAGCGACTTTATTGAAGATGAATTGGGAATACCATTAGAGTCATTAAAAGATGGAAAAATAAACGATAATAATATCACAGTGTTCTTTGTTGGAAATAGTGCTGCCGAGAAAGTTCCATTAACACCATGGACCATTGCACATAGGCTTGGTCACGCATTTGGTGCCAGAGGCGGAAACAATTATGCGTATAAAGCGATGACAGACTGGTTGGATGGTCAATTTACTGAGATATTGGCTTTATATAACGTAACACCAAGACTATCTAAGTATTCAAACTATTATAGTATCACAACCAATGATGAAGCAATCCGATTGGAAAAGTTTAATAAATCCAAAGCAAAGTTGTATAATGCAATTGGAACAATGCGAAGTGCCAGACTTGGACAAATCAAAAGATATGCAGAGTTTTATCACGAATTGTTTGCTCAATATCTTAACACAGGTGGAGTTAAGTTCAACAGATTACCAAATCACATCGTTACTGGAACCGCTGCCTATGGTCGTAAAGAAACGGCATCAACAAGTAAAGCAGATGAAGTGAACGAAACGTTAGAGATGATGGAAAGAGATTTCCAATACTATGCTGGTGATGCACTGTCATATGCATCTGGTAGAATCTATGTGATGTAACCTCGAATTAATAAAAAGAAAAAGACCGCAACATTTTATATACGTTGCGGTCTTTTTCGTGGTTGTATAGCTAAATTTTTAGAATTACTTCTTGAAGTTATCTTTGATATCTGATACACTGTCTTTTACTTTATCGACATTTGAATCGATTTTTGCTGCTGTGTTTGGGCTATTCTTACGGAATAGATATCCACCGACAACACCAATGATTCCGACTATAATAATGACTGCTAGAATTTTCATATGTTTTATTTACCTTTGATATTAATAAATATCAATACCAAAATATAAAAACAATGATTGCCAGTTATTATATCAATCAATATCGGAAGTCTTCGTTTGAAGAATCGAACCGAGTTTTTAAAGGAATCTCTTCTCCTTCTTCTGTAAATGTCTTAGCATCAGCAAGTTTCGATTGACTTGGTTTGAGCGTTACGTATATAGTTCCCTCGTCTTTGGTATTTTTAATAATCACCGAATCATATTTGCCACTTCGGATGGCGTCTCGAAAAGCCTTTCCAGTCTCGGCAAATTGTAGTTTACCTGCTAATTGATTTGAACCGTCTATAACAAACGATTTATCAAGTTTCAAATAGAATCTACCAAGAACGCTTTCCTTTGAGAATTTAAACCGGTTGGCCACATTCATGTCATCAGCGAAAAATCCTGATATATAGATTTCATCATTCGTATCAGGCTTGCTTCCCACAACATTTGGGAATGGTGATGGCCGTTTGATTTTATAAAATTTCTTACCATCCAAATCTTTTGGATAATACGCTTTAAATACCGGACCTATTTTATAACCATTGGAATATGCTTGTGCTTCAACGGAATGTTCTTCTGTGTTTTCTTTAAAAAAGTGTTTATATATCATGCCTTTCACGGATTATACCCCCATTCATGAATACTGTTCCCATCAGTATATAGGTCTTTGGCATATACTGTTTTTGTTAAGACCTTACCTTTATTGAAATTACCAACATGTGCCTTGGAGTGTAGTTTGGCATAGTCTTTCGTAATAGTTACCCAATCACCGGGATTGATTATTTTTATTGTCTTCTCTTTGTATTCTTTGTGTAAAGCTGACAGTTTATCAAGCAGGTATTCTTTGTTTTTCGATATATCAAATCCTGTTTTTTCTCTAACTTCGTCTGAGATAGGATTGTTCATCGGCATGAAAGGAAAACGCATGAGATAGTCATAAACATACCCATATTTTGATATTTGGGTTTTTAAATCACTGGCAAGTTCCGGCACCGCTCTGTATATCTTGACTCTTAAATTAGGTTTGTTCTTTGCCGCTTGAATTATAGATATGGCGAATTGGTCACTATAATCATCCGAGGAATCTCCATAATATCGTGCGGCTAATGAAGAATATATGTCATCTGGATAAACATCTGTTATTTTATCCATACGGGCATCATTCTTATCTGGAGCCTTATGGGAACCTTGGTAATCCCCATCATTCTCCACGATAATAGATTTTATAATATTTCTGAACAAAATAGACATATACGTGTCTATAAATATCAGACAAATTATTTATATTCTACTTTAGCTAAGAATGTGTTGCCGTAATTTTCGTCCAGAGCCATAGGAATCAACCATGGCAAATTGGAAACGGTCTGTGAAGCTTGTTTATATACGTCGTTTATATTAAGTTTAAATATCTTCTCATCTGTTTTAGTGGATGCTTTTTTAAATACATCTTCATCCACAATCATGAAACAGTCCACTTCCCAAGCGTCACCCGTCATTGTCGCAAACAGCCTCCAATTGTATTGGAAGGTGTATGCACCAGTTTCCTCTTTAAACTCTCTGGCCATGGCTTCCTGTGCGTTCTCGCCGTCTTCTACCTTGCCACCTACACCATTTAAAAGACCTTGCTGCCATGTGGGTTTTAGTTTCTCAATCAAAACGACCATATCCTTGTTTTTATTGAAACAGAATCCAACTACATAGTTTGTTTTTTTAGCCATATTTTTACCTACGATTTCTACCTTTTTATAATAATCTGGATTGATTACCGTCTTTGCATATTTTTCAATAAACTTTTTAAGAATACTCATATTTTGGGGACGGTTAACCTCCCCACAAGAGCAGTAAGTTTTTCATCTGGTGGTAATACGTTTTCAAAATCATAAATATCCCATGCCTTGGCAAATCCAAAGAACCCACGATTTTCAGGATTGTGTGACTCAAATGTATCTCCATAATGCACGAGAGACATTTTAGCTTTGATATCATCCGAAAGTGTGTCCAATTCATCAATCGTTGCATGAACGCTACCGGGAGCAAACAATTGACAATCATGGAAAATGTGCATATGTTTGTTTGCGTCATACACATCTTTGAATAACAGAGGGTCAAACCGAGAATCACCACTGAATAGGATTTGGTCGTCAATGACCAAGCCGTTGCTCCAAAATGCAGCTTCCCATCCACTCACAAAGCCGGGAATATGTGCTGTGCGGAATAATTTGAGATTCAATCCATCCAAGTTGATTTCATACATCTCTCTTGGCTTGACCTTCACCCACTCCGGTCTGATTGGCTCTACAAAATCAGAAAACTTCAACAGACCAGCCTCACTATATTCCATACCACCTTTCAAAGACTTCTCCCATAGAATATCTTGATAATGGTCGGTGATGATTACTTTGGGTTTCTGTTTGTTTATATATCGACCAGCAAAGAGCAGTTCTTCTGCCCCGCCAATATGGTCACCGTGACTATGTGTGAAATGATAATAATCAAAATCGGTCAACTTGATACCTTTTTGATGGAGAGCATTTGGAATATTGGTTCCAATGTCAACAATCAAGGACTTGCCGTTTTTTACAACGATAAGACTGGTGTGATGATTTCGCTTGGCAAATGCACTTCCAACACCAGCAAAACAAATTAGTGTCTTCTTTTCTTCAACCGACATGCGCTTCATGTCTTGCAGGGAAACAAACGGCCTCTTAGTGACTAGAATATTGTTATTGCTCATAAATCTTCCATATACTTTACCATGCCTTTTAGGTTTGTCAAGAAAGTTTCGTCTGTTATGCCACCTTGTAAATAGTCTAGTGCCATAGACATTAGGAGATTGGCTATTTTTTCATATTTTTTCATAAATAATTTCATCCACTTTATTCCAAAAACGCCATGAATTTTCCATATTTGGTCCAACCCAAACAGAATAAATGTCTTTGGATTTAACGTCAAAAATTTGAACCATTATATCCCCTTTGATACGGCTATAATGACCGATTGGAATATAATTTGGAGGAATAATCTCAAATTCAATTCTAAAACCATTGTCTCCTCGTTTTTTTATATATCCCCGTTTACAATCGTCTATATATTCACCATTGTAAAGTTTTATTTTTTCATGTATTTTCTCATATATACCAGCGGCGAGTTCATCAACAATACGTGACGAGTGATGTTTTTGTCGCTCATTTTTCAATGCCACGAGAGCATTCTCTGATATATAATCTTCAATTGTCATACAACTGGAATCGGCAATATTTTCGCTCGCATAACACGTTTACCATCTTCAACAATCCAATACATTACACGATATTCACCGGCTGCGAGACACGCAATGTTATATATCTCACATGCTTTGATTTCTTTACAATATCGAATAGCATCGGCTACCAATGGGATATTTGATTTATACTGTTTAGGAACAATAATTTCATTTGAAACGATTGTTTCAACCGGTGATTCTGTTTTGATTTCTTCACTCATATATGTTATCCTTCACACCCCATTTGGTAGTATCCGGCATGTTCACCAGAGCAAAACCTCATATTCGTTTTCAGTATTTTACCTTTACCACCACGTTGAATTATAACAGACCAAACACCATTGTCCACAAATTTTACTTGGCAATATGGACACACATGTTCGGTTAATTGTTCTGTTTTTTTGTTAATATCTTCTTCCATAAATACTATTTCCGTAATAAAACCGTGAGTTTCGATAACCACCATCTTTGGTGAATTCATTAACGTGGAAGAACCAATATAGTCCACCCTGCGTCAGAATCATTAGAATGAAATACCACACATAATGTGAAGTGCGTGGCTCAATCGTAAGATAATCGAACTTAGACCAATCTTTCAAGGTATAGTTCTGCGTAACCTCGGCACGAATAAGTTCAAGAATATCATCATTGATAGGATTATTCAACAATATCATTTCCAAGTTACGCTTACACAACTCTGATTCAGTCCAACCAAACACTCGGCTCCATTGGGTTTTGCCTGTTCGACTGTCCAATGAATACAGCAACAGTAAATCATTTTTCTTTCCACCTACCCACGCAGCCTTTTGATATTCTGCTTGCATACTGTCTGTGTCACGATATCCGACAATGACTAGATTGACCAGCTTGCGTGGACCTAGTTCGCTGTTTAACTGGTCAAACTTCAATTGACTGATTTGACCTTTGGCCACACCTAAAAGCCTGTCAGACACAAACGGGTCGCCATTTTTAGGATATGGGAATACAACGATGTTCGTAGGAACTTTGATGAATGAGAACACACTTGGTGCCGCTTTGATTCGATTCTCAAATCTTTTGGTAGTAGTCACCGGCTCAATCCAACGATTGACATTGACTGCCAAGTAATCATTTGGGTCACCTTCCAGCATACGGGAACTGCGCTCGCCCGTTGTGCGTCTGCCGGGAACGGCTTTCTTCAATCCAAACTGTTTGACGAAATAATTGAACTTGTTTTCATCAATATCAAAATATTGTCCCAAGTCGGTTTTACAAAACCAATTATCCCGGTGCCATCTGGTTCGGTCTTCGTAGTGTGAAAAAACTCTACGTGATTTTCTAACCGTTCGTGTTCTGCGTTTACCGTTGGAATCGGTATAAGACTCGGTTTCGGTGTAATGTTCCGTCTTGTAAATGGCTTCTTCGTAGAACTCTTTCCATTTTGGAATGTATTGAACATGATTCACCTGACCGCTCCAAGTCTCAACGTCATCTGTCATGCCTCGTGCTGCTGCAAAATGAAAGATACCGGCAAAGACAAAGGCAATTGCGGCTGAAATGAGCCATTCCTGCCAGACGATGGACTTGAACTTAATCCAAAGAAAAAGGCCGATGATTAGTGGAATCAATGCAAAACAATAGAATAGATACATATGCGATTATTTATCGGGTTTCTACGACTGTTCGTTTGGTTTTTACGGTGACCGTATTGGAGCCAAAACTGCCCTTCATGACGGCAGTTCCGACACGAAAATCAGATTTGATTTCTTGTCCAATTTTAACAGAGTCATAAAACTCTTTATCAACTGGAATCTCCATATCAAATGCATTCATAGAATCTTTGATATGTTTGGAAATATCCAATGAAAATGACTGTTTCTGAACATGAAACATAACCATGTATCTCGTTATTTTAACCTGTTCCCGTTTCTCTGGTAAACTGTTGGTTGTTTGCGCCGTCATGGTGAACGGAGAAAGCATCAAAAAGACAATCAATATCAAGTGTAGTTTTTTCATTGGTCAGATTAAACCACAGATTTGTTGTGTTGTCAACTCTTTTTTATGCCTCTGCGTTTGAGAACAGAATCGGCGGCTATTCGGGCATTTTCTCCCAACTTATCATACAGTTGATTCAATTTCTTTTTTATACGAACTACTGACGCAGTGTTAAAATATCCAAGGATAGTTGCCTCATTTGGTGTAATGAATTTTATTGAGTTTTTCATATTATTTTACTTACACATCGGTTTATGCAAAGGTGGATTGATGTCTGATGGTAATGGAGGAAGTCTTTTAAGAGCATCGACATCAGATTCCAGAACCCATTTTTCATCTGATACAAACCAATCAAATTCAATTTTATTTTCACAATTATCAACTAAATACCAATAAGTAATACCAGAGCCATAGACAAGTTTAATAATTTTTCCTTTTCTATGCGGATTATACAGACCTATTACTCTGTCTCCGACATGAAACTTTGCACCTTGTAACCAACCAATAAATCGTGTAAACCAGTTTATTCTCATATTTTTAGCCTTTCATCATTCCATCATACACCGGTGGCCGATTTTCAATACAACTGTTGAAAAACATCATATGCTCTCCAACTATAAAAGCATCTGCATCAGGAGAAACATCGTGATAACTATGAATATGGCTGGCTTGACAGACCCATTTTAGTCCCGCTTGCTTCAATTCTTTAAAATCGACCATCGGTTTACGATATCCACTGTTTAAGCTTCTGGAATTGACCACGACACTTTTTGGCATGGATTTTCTTAATTGTTGCATTGCAAGTTTGACATCGGAAAATTCAAATAGCAACTTGTCTGTGTGTTCAAAATCCTCAAATCGATACATCGCCGGGTCAACAACGAGAACATAGTTCGCCCCATGGTCCAGAGAACGTTTTATATCATCGTTCGTAGAATGCAATCCTTTGGCAAGTATGGGTTTGTGTGTATTTCGATAAACGAATGATATTGCCTCATAATCTCCACCCCATAGGGCATTTGTATGCACAGATATCCAATCGCCATATGTTATGGCGGACTCCATTAATTCATGAAAAGAGTGTGGAGAAACATAGCCATATGGAGATTTTGTTTTAATCTCGGCAATGTATATCTGTTCTTTATTTGTTTTCGGATGCTTCATATCGTTCATCTAAATCAAAATGTTCCTGCTCCAACAACGTGCGATTGGTGTCTTTAACTAATTGCAATCCAGAAGTCGTTTTCTTCAATCTTTCCAATATCATATCTGCACTCCAATCACATCCAATCGATTGTGGAAGCTTTTGAGATAATTTCAATAAATCAATTGTTCGGGCAGCACGATACAATTGGTTCATTGCTAAATTCAAAAGTTCTTCATCAGAATACTTTTTATGTTCACTTTTCGGATTCGGTAGTTTTTGCATATTGAGCTTCATACACACGATACAAAGTATCTTTGGCTTTACCAAGTTTGTGTCTATATTCACGTATATTTTTAATGACATCACCTTTGGAGTTTCTGTCCATAAACGAACAGGCTTGCCAGTGCAACTTGTCTAATTGATTATCAACTGTTTCAACGCTATCAACAATCAGCCGCAATTGGTCATAGCTTAGTTTAGGCTTATCACTGGTTGAACCAATATGACCGGATACAACATCACCAACGGTCATTTTTTTGCTCTGTTTATTCATGTGTTTAATCTTCGTTTTCATTCAAGAATTCTTCCAAGTAAAACCAACAATGTTTACATACATGGTATTTAGTTACAACATTATCGACCATGATGGGGTCATCCTTTGTCGGCGGCGAGAACACCAATGCACCCAAATCTTTCAGTTCTTTTTTACATTTATCACAAATAATTGTCATATGAGTTTCTATAATTAATCGTTCCGGTGTAACGTTCTTCTTTAAATACCATTTTTTTCTCAGGATATTTATATTGCCATATCCATTTTTGGCCATCCCACATTTGTCGAAAAGTTCTTTGAAATTCGCCAGAATAATATGATTTTTTCAAACCAAACTCACCACATGAATCACAGATATCTGCAATCACTTCATCTATGCAAATAGAGGCTTTGCAATGCGGACAATATGATTCCGTTAGCCAATATTTGCTCGATGGTGTGAGTGAAAAATCATTTGGGTCTTTTGGCGGAAGGTTGATAACCTTTTTGGAAAAGAGATTTTTGAGTTTTTGAAACATATTATTTTTGTTCAGGATTTACTTTGTTCATGTAGTCATCTATACAATCACACAATCGTTTGATGTTTTTTAGTCTTTCTTCGGCAGTCGGAGTAGCATCATACTCTCTACAAGCACTTGTTTGAGCAGTGGCTTCTTCTTTTATTTGCCCTACCCGTATCATGACATATGATAAATGTAAATTAGTATCCATATTTTCTATTTGTCTTCATACATCTTTCGATATTGTTTCCACTGTTCGCTTGCTATCCTATAGTCTCTTTGAATATGTTGCAAGTTTTTATAAGCACATCTCAAACAATACTCAGAATCCTCTGGTTTTGGGAATATACAAAACAGGACATAGCATTTTGGGCATCGGTCATTTGGAGTTGGCTCATTCATAACAATTCATTTCATTACCATCCTGCTTGTTTAAGTTCTTCGGGAGTCATTTTGGATTTGATTACCTCCCACCTATCAAGGGTTTGACATGGCAAATCAAAGACCTCAATAAACTGACCATCCTTCTCCATAATCAGCTTATTGTGATAATATTTCATACTTGAAGCAATTGGTTTTGTTATCTTTTCCATTGCTTCTTCTTTTGTTTTACCGCTCCAACATGACTTGGACCAACACGGATACAATGGATGCCAACTCCACCAATGAAACGTTGGTTCTGTCGTATGATGACCGGGGCTAAACGGTGGAACTTTAAATGGATACACAACAATCATATTTTTATTCGGTTGTCAGTTCATCGAAGATATTCTTGGCAATGCTTATAAACTCTTTTTCGGTTTCGTATAGACTCATATTGGTTTGAAAGAAAAGGTCTTGTAGTAACGAATATTTGAAAGAATATTTCGTCTCTACATTGTTTTTTAAAACGACATATACGGGTTCACACTCAAACAGTTCGAAAGTTTTTTTCAAAGAAAGATTAGGATAGTTTTGAATAAGTTTTTCAACCTTTGTTTGGACTTGAATCTGTAGTTTATGTATGTCCATATAATTTATGTATAAGATGGAATCATACCCATCAACTTATCTTTGTTCTGAGTAAACTTCCATGCCGGTTGAACCACCCAACGGGTTCGTTTAGCCAACTCAGTGTTTATTACTTTGTATTTGTTATTAGGAATGTGTTTACCATCATTCTGAATATATTCTTCTTTGACAACCAACCGACCATTCTTCAAGCTTGGGTCATAATCTGCCCAATTGATTCCTTTTTTGAAAATCAATTCCTGCAAATCCGAAGAGTTCTTGTTTTGCAATTCTTTGTGACTATAGAGACTTTGTGCCACCATAGAAACAGAGTTACGGGTGCAATCTTGATTTCTCCAAATAAAGTAGTTCATCACTTCCGTTCTATCGGGAATGGTGAATACACGGGAATCGAATGCCGCAGGACGAAATTCTTCGATACCCACCACTTGCCCGTCTGAAAATGTATGTAAATCCGATTCAGATAATGCTTTGGAATACTCTTTAAGCCAAGTTTTAAACCTATATTGGTTAAACTCAGCAGTCATCAAACTTGCTGACACAGAACAGATTTTCTGAATATTACCATCAAACCACGCATCAGTAGTATCCTTTTCAAAATCAGTCAAGAGAATTGAGATTTCATCGCTTTGAACATATGCGAATACTGCCCCTTGTATTTGAGGAAGGATTGCTTTTACAGCAGTGTCCAAATCATCAATCAATTCTTTATCAAATGGTTTTTTCAACCCTTTTGTGTAAGTATGAAACGCCTTACCATCCAATCTAATAATGGTATATGTTCTACGAGGTAGAGAGTATCTAGTTCTATCCTCATAATTGGACTTCATTCTATCGCCTAATGTATCTTTCATGATTCAATTTCCTTTATTACAGTAAATCCACGTTTTTTATCTTCTGCCGATTCCGTTGCATTACGGGCAACAGCATCCTTCACAAAATGCTCGGCAGAAGATAAATTCATAAAACCGGATAATGGGTTTGTATATCCGTATATAGCCCTATCATATAGTCTCCAACACTTCCAGAAAAGAAACTTTTCTTCGGTTTCGATATAATATCTTCCATCTCGTTCTCTTTGGATTATTCTAAATTTCATATATTTAGTCCAGTTTCAACGTTCGATAACAACCAAAATCAACTGTGTCATTTAAACAGGCTCCGCTTTTGGTATGAAATTTTTTACACTTATTGACATCTTCATCTGTCCCTAAAGTAATGACATCACCCTTGACATCCAAAATTTCATGTTTTTCTTTAGAAACAAGTCCAAACCCATGGAACAACATTGTTACTTTTTGACCTTTTTTGTAAGATTTTGCTACTTTTTTCATATATTAATAATCTCTGTAAATTTTGTTTCTAAAAGAATTGTAAATAATACCACCGAACTTTTGATATATATCAAATGAAATTGGCCCGTATAAATCATCAAACACGCCTTTACAAGTTCTTCCCATCAAATATATTTCTCCGTGCTTGAATCGTGATTTTTCGTCTGAAACAGTTAATACGCCCAAACTTTTATCATAAGGCTTAGGCACTGCTTTACAATCAACAACGGTCCAATGAACGTGGTCATACATATTTTTAAAGCCAAACCAAAATGTATATAACAATAACCCCGATAACAGAAATGGCTAAAAGATAATTCTCAAGTCCGTCTCTCTGTGGTTTCGGGGACCAATATTTCCAATTCACCCTTCCACCACACATATCACTTTGTTTAGTGGTTCCCGTTGAATATCCGGTGGCTCCACACTCTTCCCATGTGAATCCCTTGTTTCTATGTATGCAGGTTTTGCAAGATTTTGATTGATTACTCATGTTTTTTTATTGGTTTGATTTTCCAAATGGCTTGTGCCAATTCTTTTGCCTTCTCATTTGAGACGTAACCATTTTCCGAATCAAATTTTTTAAACACTTCCGCTGGCTTTACTTCTTTTTTATTTTCGTCTTTAGCAGCCGTCTCAATCTGGTTCAATAATCCAGCCTTGGATTTTTTGGATTTTGGGTGAATAAACATATTTAGTTCAAATAAAGCTTCTGGAGTGTTTCGGAACCAGTCACTCTATCAATTACTTTATATTTAACATAT
>Ga0181343_1000901_pt1 | contig 12221 bp, 16 predicted proteins | sample Su13VDMLBSD_FD_130110 | JGI IMG/M metagenome (GOLD analysis project Ga0181343, IMG submission 130110) | Freshwater viral communities from Lake Michigan, USA - Su13.VD.MLB.S.D | ecosystem: Environmental > Aquatic > Freshwater > Lake | place: USA: Michigan | collected 2013-07-15 | reverse complement strand
GTATTCGGCCATCAGTTTTACAAGTCTATCATTAAACTCATCGTAGGTCATGATGGCATCCCTCCACAGTATGGTGATCTTATGAGGCCTTCTGATAACTTTACGGCACTTTGGACGAAGTATTTAACACTAGCCGCAAAATATGAAGACTCGCGTACCAAAGCGGTGTTGATGAACAATCGCAACCAGCGAGAACGTATTTTACGTCGTTTGGGTGTCGTTGGTGACAAAGATTTAATAAGGGTCGAGACGGCTTATAAGTCTCGCAAGCAGGGAATGTAACTTCCCCGAAAGGAGGAAGCGACATGGTAAAACCAATGATAGGCGGTCTCGATAATAATAGCTTCAAGCCCAACCGTGAAAATACGGGTCATTCAGTGGTGCAACCCAGCACCACGATGCTTGGGGGTAGTTCGATTTTCGGCGGGATGGCCGCAGTTCCCGCTCCCCCGCGGATTGAACCGGTAGTGGAGAAAAAAGCGAAGACGGCAAAAGCAAAAAATGAAGCGATCGTCGAAAGCAAACAGGACGTTACTCCCGAAGGGGAGGAAGTCATGAAGAAAAAACCAAAGCCTGCACGAGACCCGAATGCCAAAACATTGCGGCAATACATCACAGAAGCTCTTGTGGCTAGCTCTGATGGGCTAAGCCTAGACGAACTTTATGCTATTTGCATAAAGCAGATCAAAAGCCCGAAGCCCGGTTACAGGCCTATGTTAGACAAAATGGAGGATGTGGTCTTTGATGAACACACTTCTAAGTACCGGATCAAGTCGTGAAACTGCCTGTCATTCAGCTCATGCAGCGCGAGCAAGAGATGATTCGAACGTTGAATCTAAAATCGCGGATTGAAGCACTAAAGCATTCTCTCCAGATATCATGCAAACCAGGGTGTAACGCTTGCTGTTTCCGCCGCATCGACATATCGCTTATGGAAGCCATTGTACTCCTGGCAGAATTAAAGAGGGTCGGTAAGTGGAAAGAAGTAAGGAAACGGGTAAAGTCGCACCCATCGCTCACCATCACCATGGACCCGGACACATGGGCATCGATCAAAACGATGTGTCCTGTGAATGACAACGGGCGATGCTTAGGGTATTCAAGCCGACCCGTCGCTTGTAGTTCAAGATTTTCAAGCATTGACCCGTCTTTCTGCGACCCTCACAATCCAGAATCAATACCCACTGGCATCATGGATGTGACAATCGGGTTCGATATCTTGCAAAAATACTTAAATGCTCATGGGCTGACTCATCGGGTTCCCATCCCCGAGGCGCTGCTGATAGCAGAGACTATATATGAAAAGGAGTATGCCGACATCGACGACGTCGTCAGCGCGATGAAAGGAGCTAAATGATGAAATGCCATTATTGTATCTTAGACGGGCAGCTGCGAGTTTCTGCCAGCGAAAATCCGTTAAAGGTAGACTTGTTTGTATGTGGCAATCACTGGGCCATACTCTCTAATAAAGAACTGGCCCTGCCATTTATGCTAGGCAGGGCCAGTTCCTATGTCAGGGATTCCAACGCTCCGGATAAACGGAGAGCTCTTGAAGCCTACAAATCGCTCATAGCATCGATGTTATCTGCAAATCGTCAATAATTTCTGTCACCTGTTGGCGATACCGCTTCATCGCTTTGGCATCGACGTTAGATGAAGTGGTGCTCAGGGCCTCTTTGATAGCAGAAGCGCTCGCACCAAAGCGAGATGCACGAACATACCTTGCCAGCTGGTAGTGATGATTTTTACGTAGGTATGCCTCAAGGATTTCCGAGCCTTCTGACTCATATGAAGTATCAGGGGCTTCGGCTGCCGAAGTCTCAATTAGCGGGAGTTCATCTTCGTCTAGCCGCTCGTATATCGATTCTTTCTCTCGGTCGTAGCGCTTCTTTTTGTGGACAAGGTTTATGCACACGTTATTAGCGATCATATACACGTAATGACCAAACGAGGACTTTCGTGGATCATGCGCACTGCGCGTGTGATTCTTGTGTAGAATTGCCAGGTATACCTCCTGTAGGAGTTCTTCCATGCTTATGGACTCGACATGAAAGAACTTGTGGACCAGCTTAATGATGTCTGTACGCTTTTTAACGACGTCAACACCCAAATCAACGTTAGAGTTGTCGGCTGCCTTTCGCGGCCATGGTAGTCTTTCTGGTTTATCCTTTAGAGTCTTCTTAGTGCTAATAATCGTTACCGACCCCGATGACATCGCAGCCATTGGTCCTCCAATACCTACCCATGTGATAGGCCTTTTTTTATAACACAATAAAGCTATCAACGCAACCTGGTAATGTAAAAGATGAAACCTGATTATCTAAAAGAATGCATGTCTGACATAACATCTGCCATTAAGCGGTCCGTAAGCATCGATGACTTTAACCGAGAGTTTTGCTCGGTATGTCTTAATAAGGAATGCTCGCGCAGCGGAAACAATAACATGCTCATGGGGGTCCGGGCTGCCACATGGCGGGATCAGTTATTTTTAAACGTACCAAGAGCGGATGAAGGAAGTGCGATGTCGTTAAAAGTCGCCGGTCAATGGAATCCACCCGTTGAATTAGCTACTGCGCCGGTGCAGATAAATCGGGATCCGGAACCGCAATCCGTAGAATCGGCTCTTTTCAATGAGACGAACGATATGCCGGAGATCGATAATACGGTTCCTCCTGGAATCGTCTCTATCCCGAAGGTATCCGACGAACCCGGCGTGACTAGTGATGGGGTACCACGAGAAACAGAGAATGTGAACGCTCCTAATGTGAAATCGGCGGAAGAATACCAGACGAAACACGTTCCGCCGACTGCTCTCAATACTCCATTTAACAAACCTAGCTACCTTGGTACTACTAAAGAGCCCGAGGTTGTAATAGATTCTGGCGGGTCGTTTACATTTGGATAGATCGTGAAACCTCCTACCACTTCTTGGATTATGGAGGCAACGCCCCATTGAATTTCTGAAACACCAGATACTTGAATATCTTCAAGCGATTCAATGAACGGCAGTGCTTCGTCGTATCCCATCAGATATTTAAAATCGACATAGACGCCAAGCGGCAGCATGGGGATTAAATCACGCGGATCGTTAATGTGTTTTGTTAAAGCTTCATATATTTTGGCAAGTCTAAATGATTCGGACTGAAGCGTTGCGTTTATCTCATTGATCACGTGGTCTGGCGTTAGTGGGTCCCGGAGGCCACCGCGGTTTATTGTTGGCATCCAGCACACCAAAGGGTGTGCAATGCATAGATTGTTCACAGACCCGTATTTAAATAGATTTGCCGCAACGCTCTGCATCAATATACATGGGACCACGAAACGGATGCTGATCATCCGTTTCGTGTCGTCAACCAAGTCTAGATCGATGAGGCCGTGTTTAAGTATTCTCTGCATTAGGTATTAACGCTCGTCTTCCCGCAGCCGGTGTAGGACCCGTCTGTCGTTGGTAGTGAGACCCCAATGAATCGGATCCATAGGGTCGTGCGCACGATCCATTGGTCGGGAAGTATGAAAGCTGGGCGATCTTCATGCCTGGCTTCAACACCACGCGCCACGGCCCATGGTTTACAATTTCGAGTGTGATTTGACCTAAAAATCCGCAGTCTACGACACCGGCAGTCACATGGACAGCCAAAAAGATTCGACCTAAACTGCTCTTCCCATCGACTCGCGCCGTGTAGTTATTTGGACACCGGATGGTCTCGACTGTGCATCCAAGAACCGCATCGCCTGGCTCAAGTACATATGAATCGAAATCGAACCTGTCCATGTGATCGCCAGGCTCCATGAAGTCTAAATCAATTGTCGAACCGGGGTGTGGTTTTAGTAACTGGTTGTATAATGTGAGGTCGTAACTACTTGGTTGCAAATTATGGGGGTCGTACGGTTTTATAAGTTCAGGCGCTAGCGCGGCGATATCACGGTCTGTCATTACTCCCGACATATGCTGCTCCGAGGTGATGGATGCTTTCCGACAAAGAATTTCACGAGAGTCTACTTGTAGCGGATGGTCTTTCTCAGAGTGCTATTGCGAATCACTTGGTGATTCTGGCAGAGCGCGAACGGGACCTGATAGAAGGTATCGATGATGCCGGTCTACGAGAACTGATGGTGCACAACCTTACAGTTCTCGTAGCCGCGGCCAGTCGTCTCGGATACTCAGTCCAGTCCGAACAACTTGCAGATAACTGAGAATTCCGATACATTTACTGTCGGTGCATCACTTTCAGGGACAAGGACTCGCCCATCGGTAGAGACGATGCGTAGCGGGGTATTGCCCTCAGCGAGGATGGCACAGGCATTTAGCTTACGCATATTGCGCTCATTGAACTCTGCCTTCCAGACAAGCCGATAGAGTTCTGGATCGGGTTCAACTCGCTTTATCTCAGTCGTATTGATGGAAGCTTTTGGTGCAGCGATGGTCGTTTCACTGGGCTTCTTAATTGTGTCAGGTATCACTGGCGTGGGGGAGGAAATTTCCTCGTTATTCGCACCCTCCGGGTCGGAATAATCGAATTCTATCTCTTCCGGCTTCTCGAGCTCAATCTCCTCGTCCACCGGTTCAACAGGCGCAGCAGCCCTGGTAACAGTAGACGAAGCAGCCTCCATAGCGGCGTGATTTTGCTTTTCGGATATCGCCTCCTTGGTCGGCTCAACAAGCTGATCTCCTCTCTTGATATGTGCCTTTAACCATTCCGGAATCTCTTGGTAGATCTTGCCGTTGTGGTAGTATTCTCCCTTTTTGACCTTGCCTGTGTATTTGCCCGACTCATCGATCTGTTTAGCTTCAACCGGCACGCCGTCAACCATCTTGAAGAAGTCGTACCGCGCCTTCCAGTTGATATCAATACCCGGCTCTGTGAGCAGTGGCACCACCCACTCGCGACCGTGTGCCTTGGGGAGCTTCCAGCACACAGTCATCCATTCGTCGAGCTTCCGCACGGCTTCCTGCAGGATGTCCGGGGTGATTTCGTAGACGACTTCATCGTGGACAGTTAGCACATACCGACATTTCTCCTCCCATCCGTGTGCCCTGATTTGCTTATCCACATAGCACATGGCGAACTTGATAATGTCTGCTGCCGTGCCCTGGATGGTGTAGTTAATGGCCTGACGTTCCGCTTTGGCCTTAAGCCCTCGAATTGGCGAATCGATGTTAGGGATCGGAATCCGTCGCCCGTAAGCAGTATAAATGCATTTATGCTTCTTGGCAAACGACTTCTGGTGATCCACGTAACCCATGAGAACGGGCACGTCCCGCTTTAGATTCTCCATGTGCCGTGAAGCTTCTTCGATGCTGCAACCAATGTTGCGCTGAATGGCTCCTGCCCCGCCGCCGTAGATGAACGCGAAGTTACAGCGTTTACCACGGTTGCGTTCATCCTTCGTCACGTCATCTTTTCCGAACAGCGTCTTCGCAGTGATCTTGTGCACGTCACCGTCTTTATTGACGAAAGAGTCCGTCCAGATCGGGTCTCCGCTAAGATTGGTGACAACGCGGAGTTCTTCGCCCGCGAAGTCGAGCTTCACCAGGAAGAATCCTTTACGCGGAATGATGCATGATCGAATGGCCTTAAACAGCTCCGGTTTATCGTCGTCAGAATCGCGAGGGATTCCTTGGAAGTTAATCCCGGAGTATCCGTCTGCAATGTCACCCGCGGAGCTAGCGAGACGCGTAGTATCGGTGCCGATCTGGCGGAAATTAGGGCGAACATCGCCATTCTTATCTACGGCTTGAGATAGCGGCTCCATATAGGAGCCCTTCATTTTTAGATAATGCCGCCACTCAATGATCAATTCAAAGATGCTTTCTTTCTTGGGATTTCCATCTTTATCTTTATGCCCACGGTCGATGGCGTTCATGGATCCGTATGCTTCGTGAAGACTCTTCAAGGCTTCATCTTTGAGACTCCACTGCTTGACAGCCCCTATCTGGCCAGAGGCGTCGTCTGAATCACCGTCATCTTCCTCTTCCCCGCCTGACCCACCATCTTCAGCTGCCAAGTCAATCATGAGCTTCGTTGGCTTAAGGCGCAGTCCTTCCGGGTCAGTCAGCAGTGCTTTGCTCAGCTGTGATGGCGACCCGACATTGAGGTTTAGCCATTTCCCGGTTCGCTTGGTCTTAGCTTCGATGTGATCGCGAATAGCGTCGCCTACTGCCAATAGCTCGTTATCACATTCGGCAGACAGCTTCATCACCATGTCCACGTCCACATGGATCCGGTTGCGCTCCATCTTGCGCATCACGTTGCAGAAGCTCTTCTCGAGATTGTAGATCTTCTTATCACCATCCGAAAGCTTTTCGATCATCGAATGATATAGCTTGTACGTAAATATGCCGTCGCTCGCTCCATACTCAAGTCCTTCCTTCGGATGGAGGGCGGCGAAGTTGAGACTTGACTTGCCTTGTCGTTTTAGCGATGCGCGCATCTCCGGAGTAAAGAGATCCTCGAGCTCGATCATATCGACTCCGAAGTACGCCTTCGAGAGCTGCTTCAAGCCGCTCGGGTGCGTCTTGAGAGGATTAATGATCTTCGCCATGAACATCGTATCTTCGTACTCGTCGACCTTCCAGTATTCCTTCCCGACGAGAGGATAGACGACCTCATGGTCGTACTTGGCGTTATGGAAGATGAGTCGGCAGTTATTAGCAAGTCGGGTGAGTTCATCCCAGGCAAGATCCCATGGGAGATTATTCGAGCCCTCTGGTTCATGGGCAAGCGGGATGTAGTAACCATTAACACCATCGAAGCTAATGCAAACACCGACACAAGTGATGATGGTGCGAAGCCCGTTACGAGTCTTCTTACCATCTTCGAAATAGCCATCTGGATAAACACGGGTATCGAGTCCGGTGGTCTCGGTATCGAAACTAGCCACCTTTCGCTCAATGCAGATATCTACCAGCTTTTTTAGCTTGCCGATGCTGTCGACCAGATGGAAGCCATAGTCTTTCATCCATGGCTTATCGAATCTCGGTTTGTCGTCGTACGAGATCAAATCCATTTCTCGCTCCGGTATGATGGTGTTATGCCCACTCACTACGATCTTCTTGGTATTGCTCGTAATAGTACACCTGATGAAATACGCCGTGCGTACATTAAGCAAGCATTTGAATCGCATCCTGATCGGAATAACGGAGATAGCACCAAAACGGAGTTATTCATTAAAATTAAGGCCGCTTATGAAATACTGAATGACCCCATTAAAAGAGCCGAATATGACTCCACATTGCCGGGGTCAAGACAAACGCCTTGGAGAGACGTATTCTCTTCTGTGGATGTGAAGGCGGGGAGGAAATCCCCCACATACCATCGACCTGGCCAAGATGTTGAGCACGAGATAGTCATCACTTTTGCTGAATCATTCTTCGGGTGTACCCGTGACATTGCATATCAAATAGCCGACACTTGCCCTTTGTGCGATGGGAATAAGCACGATCCTGAAGCCCCGAAGGTGAAATGCGGTAATTGTGGTGGGTCTGGCATGCGATATGATTTTATCAAGAAGATAGTGGCTCCATGTTTCGCCTGCGAAGGTCGCGGGAAGATAGCGGTTTTGCTTTGCACACTTTGTAATGGTGTGGGGACCATTAATAAACCTGCCGAAAACACGGTATCCATACCGGCCTCAATCCGAGATGGTTCACAGGTAAGATACCCCGGCCTAGGCAACCCCGGGTTGCCACCCGGCGATTTGATGGTAAAAGTCCGAGTTAGCAGCCTTGATGATGTTCAACGTGTAGGTAACGATATAATATTTAACGCGATGGTTCCGATGCTCATGATGATCGAGGGTGGAACCCTAAGCGTACCGACCCCGACAAACGTTAAACTCGACTTAGAGATATTCCCGAATAGTCGAGCCGGATCTTTGACGGTAGTCAAGAACCGTGGGTTCGTCGACCCAAAGACGGGTGAGTCTGGCAACCTACGCGTCCGGTTAATACCGACCATCCCGCAGAGACTCACTGCAGCACAAATCGCTGATCTAAGAGCGCTAGTCGTCGGAAATGATTAAATAGAAATTTTCAGATAAGTAACTAATCAGTAAGTTCATTACAGATTTGATTTCTGGTTCGTTTAGATCATAGTCAAAGCATGGAGGAAAATCCGGCTTTGATCGTTTAGTGCGCGATAATCGGCACCTATCCGGATTCGCCGATGCACACTTCTTAATCTGGCTGCAGACTTGGAGGGGCATCCGCATCAATACGATGGGTGGTGCTGAATTCAAGGACTGTAGGAGGTCTTTATCATAGCCGAGCTTAGCCGCCTCAACCGCCGGTTTAGAGGCATATGTAGCCTTGGTTAGTTCCTTCGGTCGGCCCCGCATCCACGACTTAACCGGTTCAGGAATGAGAGGTAGATATACCTCCACCACATGGATGGTTTCATTTGTGCTAAGTTTTAAGGTATATGTGAACGGCTCAATCATCTAAGAGCACCTCTCGACTGAATATTCCATCCATCAAGAATCTCGCCTTATTGAGGCCAATTATCATGTCGTCGTTGGCTTTGCCCAGTTTATCCCAGTCGTATTTAACATTATCAAGTAGTCTACAAATACGGCAAAACTCCGGATAAGAGCATTTGGGTTTAATGCGCATTAACTTATCCTCACATAACGAAAGCATTCTATCAACATCCTTCCATGCCTCGCTTTCGTAGCCCCCGGAACGGTCCGTAAATGAAATCTGAACCGAATCCTCGATTTTTGGCGGCGTTATGTTAAACCGCCTCTCGAGCATTTTTAGGGCGTCCATGAACTTGCATCTCTTATATCGCGCATATATGCCTACCGCATCCAATCTTAATTTGCATTTAAAACAATAAAAATGGCCCTGGATCCGTCCGGATGGGCTATAATATCGTGCTGATGGTTTATTTTTATCCTCGTGGTATGGGCAAAGCACTTGCTCAGACGTCGACTCATCTTGGATGCTGATGCCAGACTCAGACAAAGCCTCGAAAGCAGAATAGACAGCGTTTATGTTCCTTACTCGGATTTCTAAGATTTCTTTTTCGCGAGTCTTCTCATTCAGCATTTGACACTCCCTGGAGGCATCGTGACTCCGTATCGTACATCTCTTGATGTAATCTCGCCTCCCATCGAGGTCATGCTAAAAATGCTTAAGGTATGTTTAGTTTCTACCGTCCTAAGTCTGGCGGCCGTTAGATCCCTGGCCGAAGAGCCCCGCCCCTATGAAAGTACGTTCGCGGGATCCTATTCTTTATTCGAAGATCCATCGGCCAACCCGTGGTTAGTCCGGGAGAGCGTTTCATATCTTAAAAACCCGCTACTTATTCAAGACCAGTTTGGCAATAAGCTAGGGCCGCTCGTAACAGACATGCTGGTGTCGGACACGATCGTAATGAAATCGTTCCGTGGCTTGCGTTTGGGCCTGAAAACACCTGTTATTGGGCGGGCACAAGGGCCGAACGTAGCATTCCGTGAGCTGACTCTTCCTGGATTTAAAGAGACACTTGTCCCCATGAATCCAACGGGGCAAGTGGCTTGGGCCTCGCGTTTAGGGTCGTGGAACTACATGGTGGGGGCAAACATTAGCTTCCCCGAGCTAAATCCAAAAAACTGGTCCCCGGACTCTGTTCTAGATGTCCGACCATTCCTAAATGTGGTGAAGCCGGGCACCCTATCCATCGGCGCAGGTATCTCGAGCTCAGCGTTCTATGAGCCATGGACTAATTTCCGTACCACTTTCATGCTATCGCATTCGATCGGTGCTTTCCGCTACGGTATCGAGTCACAGCACGGTTGGGCGACCTCGTCGCATTTGGTCGGCCCAAGTATCGGATTTAAAGGTCGGGAATCTCGGTATTTTGTCACTTATCTAAAGCAAATGGGGCGGTCTGATAACACCCCCGAGTACGCGATCAACCTCATAATTCAGAAATCCTTTGGTCAAGACCCCGTTGACCGAGAGCTAGATTTGGTGGAGGTTGCTCAATCGGCAGCGGTTAAATCAGCAGCCGTTTTATCACCAGAGGCCAAGTCGCTTATCGCAAGCACCGTTAATGCGGGGCCGCTGGTAGTGGAAGCATCTGAGACATTTAAAGCCCTTGAGAAATCGCACCTCGTGGGGGAGTTAGAATCGACCACAGCGAGGTTAGATGAAGCGGTCAAGCGATTACAAGAGGCTACTGCTTCTCATGAGACGATCGCTACCACTGTGGTCCCGCTGGAAGAAACGCCCCCTCAGGTCCCGGCTGACGGTTTCATCCCGCCGCCTTCAGAGGTCGAGGCCGATGTAAAGCCCGAGATTCCGGAGGCAGTCCTGGCGGACGCGGAGAAAAAGGCAGAGGTGATCAAAGAAGAAGAGCCGCGGATCGTCTTCAAGTTTAAAAACTCGACGCTAATGCCCACCCCGAAAACCGAGCAGATTTTAGGGGCAGTCTCGGCAACGCTGTCAGTCCATACCGAGATCAAGAAGCTGATGGTAACTGCCTATTTTTATAGTTCCGGTATGGACTCATTCAGGCTAGCGGAGCGCCGGGCCCGTGAAGTTGTAAAATATTTAGTAAAGGCGGGCGTCGACCCCAAGCGGCTCACTGTGCGCGCAGTATATAAGAACCGAACCGATGTTGATCCTCGTACGACCCACATGTACTTCCAGGTAATTGAGTAACCGGAGACTAAATGGTCACGAACCTAAACGAAGCTAGAAGCATGAAGGCGGAAATTGCCGATCTTAAAGATGAGGTGGCCGCCCTTCGGAGCCGACTGTCTTGGCTGCAATCTCGAGTGATTGATGAAATCGCCACCAAAATATTCGTGGATCTGGTGGGGAAGCAAAATGATGCGACGTGGGCTGCGGAGAAGGCAATAGCAGATGCGCGAGTGTTTTGTCGTGTCGCCTCGGACAAAGGCCACTCTAGCCTTACCGAAGAATTTGGTTTTAACGTGCCGGAACTTATTCAGACCATTGAGCATATGCAGGGCGTGATCATCGATGACCATGGGGGCTGCGACGGAGATTGCTCGGTGAAGTCGCACATGAAAGAAATCGGCGATGTCGACGTTAAGCTCAAAAAGGTGCTAGACAAGCTTTACGGACAAGCCGGATAAGATCAGGGGGACCGTGAGGTCCCCCTGATCGTTTTTTAGTCTTTCTTATCGGCCGCGTCCATTTGTCTACATAGCTTTTTCGCCCAACTATAGCCGGGTTCACCACCCCACAAGTTATAGGCTATCCGACCGGCGCTCGGGTAACCCTCGCCTCCCGGGTAGAAGCCCTTACCTTCCTTATCTACTTGATGTCGGTCGAAATAGGCTTTCATCCGCTTTGCGGTAGATGGGGACACGTTGTCACGTCTAGCCAGCTGCGCCGCTCTGGCTACCCCTACCTCGGTGCCGCCTCTACCGTATTCCTTTCGTTGATCTAGTCCGGCTTGAGCTGCATTCGCAACGGCCTCCGGGGGCTTAAAATCGATGTGCTTATATTTCTCGGGAACGGCGGCGACGCGCACTTGGGCTATTGATGAAGCGATTCTAAACAAATGTTCCATATAACTGCGGGAGTCATTAAATGATTAGAATAGCGGAGCGCGAAAATGAACCCACAAATGAAGCGCTTTGGCAAAATTGTCTTAAGCTTATTAGCGGAAAGATAAAATCATTCAAGCATGAAGGGGAGGTGGTAGAGCTTTCAGGCGGGAAAAGAGCTGAACCCGCGAAGGAGAATTCTGCATACCTCAATGGTCGAGCCGTGCAAAAGTATAACTCTCTCGGGGGCAAATGGCGAAAAGCCTCTTTGTATCGAATTGCATCTCGGGTGTCTAATCTAAAGGACTGGTTTAAAGAAAAATGGGTCGCGGTCGATACACAAGGCGAGATAATCGGCCCCTGTGCTCAATCCGACAATCGCCCAAAGGAAACGAAAGAAGGGGACGACCCCTTAAAGTGTTTACCGAGCAAGAAAGCAAAATCGATGTCAAAGAGCGAGAGAGCAAACGCTGCTAGACGGAAAAAGGAGGTCGAGAAAGAGACGCCAAATACGGAAAAACCCGCACACGCTAGGACTAAAGGTAAGAAGAAAGACTAGTCGCACATGATCTCTTCGATGTCGTGGTATGGGCAGGACAACTTATGGTAGCCGCCCATTATGCAAGCGCACTCTGGACAAATCCGAACCTTAAAGACGGGCGAGTCTGACCTGTCGTAAAACACCAGCAGGTCGTGCATTTCATCTACCCGGACCG
>Ga0181343_1000899_pt1 | contig 12227 bp, 5 predicted proteins | sample Su13VDMLBSD_FD_130110 | JGI IMG/M metagenome (GOLD analysis project Ga0181343, IMG submission 130110) | Freshwater viral communities from Lake Michigan, USA - Su13.VD.MLB.S.D | ecosystem: Environmental > Aquatic > Freshwater > Lake | place: USA: Michigan | collected 2013-07-15 | reverse complement strand
GTCGTGCTTGAACACGGTGACGCCACGCTCGGACTGCTCATCCCGCCAGGCGCGTGCTTCCTTGGTGCGGTAGTCGTCGTAGGGCGACGTGGTCCAGAGGTACGGCGTCCCGAGGACCTTGTGGTCCAGCAGACTGCCGATAGCCATGGCTTCGGTTGGCTCCTTCTCTTCCTCGAAGCCTACCATGGCGTGCAGGGCAGAGCGGGAGAACGCCTTGAGGCTGGAGATGTTGATCGCAGGGTGACTGCGGTAGGTGTTTACGTCGATTGGGTGGACGAGTTTCACAGCACACCTCCCTGCAAGTTCTTCGACGCATCTGAAGTCTTGTTCACCTTCTCGATCCACTCATTAACGTAGTTGTCGCGGTTGGATTCGCATAAGGCTGCAAACATAGCCTTATTTACAGCTAACAACACTTGCTGAATGGACGTATTTCTCGGAAGCGTGAATCCGTGCACTTCAATTTCCTGCGTGTTCCGCATACGTTGGCTAATATCGGTAGCCTCTCTAAGCATCTGATTTAGGCGACTATTAAGCTCTCGATCAGCCTGTTGAATGAGCCGTTCGTTGAGCTGATTAGTGGTCAGCTCGCTCACAGCGCACCTCCAGCCTTCTGGAACGCACGGGCAATGCCTCGCTTGTTGCGGATCACCCAGTACTGAATCTCCAGCGGCAGGTCAGCGACCGTGGGGTAGGTGTCAGCATCGGGCCACCACTCAAGATCGGTGGCGAGCTTCGCCAGCTGCGCGTAGGTGATGCCGATCTGGGCCAGGGTGGATTCGGCGGTCTGCTCGGCGGGATCGACCGAAGGCAGTGGAGCCGGCGTCGGCTCAGGCGCAGCTGAAGTCTCGACGGGGGCGGGCGTGGGCTCCGGTTCAGCCACCGGCTCCGGGGTGGGCTCAACAACCGCGACCGGCGCAGGCTCGGGCTCGACCTTCTTGCGGCGCTTGGGCTCGGGCGGGTTCGGCGTCACGTCCACGACAGACGCGGTGACCGTGGTGGCGACGGACGGCTGAACGACCTGCTGGGCCGCCGGAGTGTCGTTGACCTCTTCCGAGGTGTGCATACCCAACGCGATCTCCGGCGCGTAGGCGCGGGTCCAGAACGCAGCGGCGCGGTACTGGAGCATCTGCTCCGGCATGGTCTTCCACTTGGAACCGTTCTTGGAATACCAGCCCTCAGCCTTGGCCATGGCGATCGTCACCAGAGCGCCGACCAGTTCGAGGTTGCCCTCCCTCTCGACAGCGTAGGCGCGGCAGCCCCAGTCATCGGCGCCTTCCTTGCCGACCCAGCGGAACCGCATCGGGGAGAACCGGCCGCAGCTGTTGACGGTGGCGATCAGGAACGCGGCGCTCCAGGTGGGCTTGCCGTGGATGGGAACCATGGACTGCATCACGGCCATGACCGAGGCGCCGATGCGCTGGCTCAGTTCAAGCGCGATGATGCAGTTACCGAGGTTAGCCTCGCCCCGATAGGAATCAGGAACGAGGGTGCTGGACGCCAGGGCCTTGGCCATGCGTTGCACGGAGACAAACGCGTTCTCCGAAGAGAAGGCGCTCAGGGGTTGCGATTGCTGTGTTGCTACTTGCAGTTGGTTGCTCATACGTCAGTCAACGTATGGCAAGTGGTGTCAGGTGTCTAGCAGAATCAGAACGAATTTTTCAGATTTGTTCGGGCATTCCTGCGAATGCGGTCTGCGTTCTTGTCGATAAAGTCCGCTGCTTCGGCAGGCGGGAGTGCTAGCAATCGCTTCGAGTTCTGCTCGATAAACTTGCGGTAACCCTGACCAACGGCCTGCTGGTATTGGTACTTCTCTTCGCGGGTCATCTCGCGGCGGGTGCCGTTCTCGTTGACCTTCACGGTGATTGCCGGCGTCGGCATAAACACGCCACGGCTGGCGAGTTTACCGAGAGTGCCCCAAGCCAGATCATCTTCGCGCTCCTTGGCCCACCGACTCCACGGATACCGCTCAACCTTAACCGGCTCACCCAGCACGTTGAGGATCGGACCTGGCCCGATCTCGCGACGGCCGAACGGCACCTGCTGAAGGAAGTATTCGTAGCCAAGGTTGCCGGCCTCAGTCTTGAAGATCGACGGGTCAGACCACGCATCGACTTCCTTAAGGATGTTGGGAACCAGTGACCCTGCCAGACGCGAAACGTAGCGCGGGAATGACTTCTCGATGAACTCGTCGGTGTCGTACTTGTAGGCGTTGGCAAAGCCTAGAAGCTCGGTCAGACCAGAGATCGCGGTCGAGTCCTTGACGATGAACATTCCAGCTGCGGCGCCATCCGCCATTTTTTCCAGGATATTTTCCTGGGACCACTTATCCGGGGAAAACAACTGGCGGTCGCGGAGTTCACCGATGGTCGCAAGCACACCACCGAATCCCAGCTGGCGGTAGGACACGTAGGTATTGCCGAATCGAATGGAATACGGCTGCCGGCCTTCTGCTAGCAGCTGCTTGCGCTTGTTCGGATCGAGGGACTTGAACGACCCAGTGATGTCGATGTTGCGATCCTCTTCCTTGTCATCGTCACCGAGGAATAAGGCCCCAGCATAGATTCCAAGCGCAGTTCCAAACGCTGCCTTTGCTAAGAGAAGGTCGCGGCGCGACTCAGAAAACTTTAGACCGTATTCGCCTTCTGACCTTCCAGGTGCGGATTGGTAGTACCGAATAAACGCAACTGGGAAAGCGAAGTTCAGAATCTCGTTCGCAGAGTTTGCTGCGAACCGCAGGAAGTTCGTTCCCGACAGGACCTTGTAGAGCGTCTTGCCCTGGGCCGCTTGATCGAGACCACGGTACAGGCTTCCAAGTAATCCCTGGGGCGTTTCAGTGAACGTGGTCATCTCGCGGATCTCTTTCGCGGTCAGCAAGATTTCGACGGGCAGTTTCTCTTGGATGATTTCGCGGGTGCGTTTGTTGACCAGTTCGGGGCGGGTGCCTTCGGCGATGGCTCGGACTCGCGCAGCAGCGACCACTTCTGGTGACGGAGTGAGATACTGGCGCGCAACCTCGGGGCCGTACAACTTGCGCAACGCGTATGCCTTGGCGGTTGAGTCAGACATCAGCGCAGTCATGTGATCGAGCGCGTTGATAAGCCGACCAACGTACTTGAACTGACTGATTCCCTTGGCAAACAGATTGCGAGACTGACCCAGTCCTTCGAGGGCGCTTCCAGGTTGGTCAGGGTTGAAGTTGACGGAGCGGTAAAGCTCGCCACGCCAGAGCATAGGCCAGAAATCGCGGATACCTTCGTCGAGACCCTTAAGCGCGGAGTAGGCTACGAAGCCGGCATCCTTCTTCGCCATGCCAGCAAACATGGCTGTGTTAAGGAATCCGTTGAACACGTTCATCGCGTTGTCCACCTGCGTGCGAACGCCTGATAGCACGGCCGCATACCAGTAATCGCGAAGGACATCAGAGAACCGCACGCCGCCTTCGCGGGCCATGAGGCGGAACATCTGCTGGATGATCTCGTTGCGGTTGACTCCGCTTTGAGCCTGCGCCTTCTGGGCCAGGTCGGTGATCTTGCGGGCCGTGACGCCATTCAATTCAGCGACACCAAACTCAGGCGCCACTGCATCGCGGAACGCCTGTTGCCATAGCAGGAAGGTATCAGGACCATCCTGAATCGAGAAGCTGCCCGGGGTTGCTCTGGCAATGTTGGCGTACTTCAGGATGCGAGGGAGAGAACGGAGGAGCTTCTCGCGAACATCCGGTTTGACGTTCGGCAGCGGCACCTTCTTCTGAAACTCAGCGCGGAAGATTTGATTCCGCTTTGTTTCCCAAGCAGTGGTCAGAAGGTTGGTGATCTCTGCAATGCCAGCTGGGCTCAGGTTGCGCAGGCGCGGGTCAGCCAGGATAACCTGAAGCATCTTCTGCCGCACGGACCCTTGAGTGTCCAGAGCCTTAGTAAGGATGTCCTGCCACTTGATCTCGATGGGAGGGCCGTCAGGCTCACCGGGGACCTGCTTGATCTTGCGGAACTCACGGGCGAACACGTTGTCCGCCTTCTTCATGGCCTCGCGAATCTGGTTTACAGCCTCGCGGCCAGATTCGGTAAGCCACTTCCGCACCTGCTCAGACTCAATCTTCGAGAACGGAATCGCCTCATCCTGACGTTTGCGAATCAGGTTGCGAAGGATCATCGCCGGCTGAGCCCACCAGAAGCGTTCCTGAGCGAGCTTACGTGCGGCCATCGCCTTAGCGGTGATAGCACCAAGAGACTTCGCTGAATCCGCCAGTCGCTTCTCAAGGTTCAACGCTCGCATCACTTCGACGTCGCCCTTGGCTCTGGCGATGTCCAGCTGGTTGCGTTGGATGATTTCTCCAAGGATGTATTCCTTAAACGCGTTGTCGATGTCAGCGGTCAACGCAACCTGATAAGCGCGTTCCAAATTGCCGTTGAAGAAATCGACCCACTTTCTTGCCTCGGATGCCCAGTTCTCATCGGTGTCTTTCTCGATCTCTCCGAGGAACAAACCACGCGATTCAACGCGTTCAGCTGGCGACGGCGGCTGCGGAAGATCCGGCCTGCCAGCAGGGATCTCTTCGCTAGGCACCGCCTTGAGAAACTCCTCGAAGTTCGCGGCCGTCTCCGGCTCGTTCTGCAACTGGACGTGGGACTTGATGTAGTCCATGCCAGCATTGCGGGCGGCGACCCATGACTTCGTGGCCTGATAAATGCGGAGCGCGATCTTGGTCGCCTGGTAGATTACGACGGACGACAACGCAGTGATCGCCTCGAAGGCCTTGCCCCGAGGATCGGTGGCGGCGATTACCTTCTGGAGGGCGGCCTCGACGCGGTCGGGACGCTGATTGCGTTCAGCTTCAGCCCCCAATCGGGAAATCCATGTAATGTCGGAGACAATGTTAGCAGTCTCAGCGGATTTGTTCGGAATGCTTTGCAGCCATCGAACGTATTCTGGCGCAGCCTCGTCCGAGATTGATTGCAGATCGGAGATAACATCTCCAAAGGTAGCTTGTTCTCCAGTTGATGGATTCGTGAACCGCACCTGGCGAGTGGCTTCGTCGGTATCATTCCTGGCCCAATCGGACAGTCGCTTCCCGATTCCACGATTTGCACCAGATGCGCCACGGATGTCGGCGGTGCTGGACTGAAACCGCTGACTTAAAGGAACGACGTTACCCTCATCGTCGCGGGTGACGGCATCGGCGGATTTGATTTGGGTGGCGTCAAAAACCACCATCTCATCTGGCGCAGACTTATCAGCAGTCTTGCCGTTGTTCCAATACTCTATGCCAGTGTAGCCGTCTTTCCTGATGCTCCGAATGTGCTCATCGGACAGCAGAAGCGGAAATTGCTTTGACCCATCTGCATACAGATCGCGGCCCCAATCTCTGGTGTCATCATCAATTTGCAGCGGTGATGGGTTCTTCAGGTACACCTCAAGAACAACGCCATTCCCAGTTGGATCGTTGTGGTATGCTGGAAGATTCTCTGGAGACGATCCAAACCAAATGGCTCTTCCTGACTGACCAAACAGGGTTCTAAATTCCCCTGCTTTGGTGGTCCAGAATTGAGCCTCAGCTTTAGGTCCTCCAGGAATAAACTCGGTGAACGCTTTCGGTGTGCGGTGAAAGCCTTTGGTTTTGTATCCTGCCTTTACAGCCGCCTCATCCACCATCCGCTGCGCCGTCTCCATGTCACCAGCTGCGACAGCCTCGGTGTACTGCGCGTCACGAATCAATCGGTCAGCCAGCTGGATGTCGTCAGCAGGATCGTTCGGAAACTGCTGGCGAGCCTGCGCGATCGCTTGGCGAATGGCCTGATCTACCGCAACACCAACCTGAATCAGGCCCTTAGCGATTTGCAGTGCTAGCTTCGCCAGCGGCGTCAGAAACAGCGGGTCAGAGTATTGGTTTTCCGACAGGCCTTTGCTGACCTTGTCGATGGCTTCGATAGCGGATTGCGCGGTGGTTTTCGGGGCCTTCTTGGTTGGCGCAGGTGCAGCTGGAGCGGTAACAGGCGCCGCCGCCGGAGCCTTCCGCCGCTTCTCCAACTCGCTGTTCAGGTAGCCAGCAAACTCACCGAACGCGTCTGTCGTGTCCTCGGCGCTGCCCATGGACTTCTGAACGCTAGCGATCTCAGCAGCGTCTCTGGCTGTGATGTAGCCGGCGGCAAGGGCCTTCTTGACCATCGCACGCAGCTTGGCCGGCGATTCAAGATTCGTGATCGCGCCATCCACATCCTCGATGAATGCAGCGAGCTTCTCGTTGGGATCGGCCTGGGGGGCAGTACGAACGCCACGTTTCGCCGCCCGCATTTCAGCCTGCTTTTCCTCGACCGATTTGCGGACTTCCGGCGCCATGTACCCCTGCGGCACTGACTGAGGGTACTGCTTACGAAGGAAATCAATCCGCGCTTCTGGTAGTCGATTCAGCGTTTCGACCTTCAGTTGCTTCCCAGACTCAGCAGCATTCCGAATCGCCTGCCAATGTTCGAGATTTGAGTCTTCACGCGAGAACTGTTCGCGCACCTCGGCTTCAGTGATTTTGTTGTCCCGGGCAATTTCTTTGACTCGTGCGTCGTAGTATTGCTGCTCGGTGAGTTCATAATCTGGCTTGGTAGCAATGGGAGCGGGCTTAGGCGCAGGCCTTGTCGCTTCGCCAGCGGTCGCCTCCTGCTTGTCGCGCAGAATGAAGCCTTCGTCTGAAGGGTAGCCCGTCACCTTTGATGTCTCTTGCAACAGAAACCGGTCAGTTTCCTGAAGCCCACCAAAGCGAGTGCGGAGAACTGCCCGTTGTCCAGGGGTCAGATTTTTGATCTCGTACAACCCTTTGCCAACAGCTGTAGCCCTAGCCTTGAGCGTCTGGAATAGCTTGTTGATTCGCGCTGGGGTGTACTCAGGGGTCGGAGTGGGCGCAGGGGCCGCTTCAAACTTTGCGGTAACCTCCGCGACCTCTGATGCTATTTGAGACCTTACGGCGGCGCTTTCTGCGTCTGCGTTTTCGTTCCACTGTCTCAGTTTAACTTCGTGCTTTGCCTGCGCATCGTTAACTCGCTTGACCCAGTTATTAAGCGCACTCCTGGCGGCATCGGTCTTTGATGGATCCGTTTTGGAATCCTCAATGAGTTTCCTGTCCTCGGCAGAAAGTTTCGGTGAACGGAAAACTGGAGCCGCTGCGCGCTTGGGCGCGGCAGGGGTAGGCGCAGGCGCAGGGGCAGCCTCAATCGCCACAGACGGCACAATAAAAGCAGCCGGCTTCTCTGAAGTCCCAGGCTTAGTGCGAGATGCTAGCTGCTTGAGTTCAGCGCGAACCTTAAGCCCGTGTTGACGGACCTGCTCCGGAGTCATTCCAGAACGCTCGACTGCCCAGTTCAAGTAATCCGCATCGTTCTTGGACTTTTTTGTCTGCGTCACGATGTACGCAGCGAGATCAAAGTCGCTGTCGAATCTCGGCAGGTAAGTATCGAACGAGATACTGTAACGCGGCCTAGCGCCGGCGAGCTTCTTCGGGAGCTTCGCGGATTGCGCAGCTGGGGTCGCAGGGGCAGGGATAGGCTCCGGTGCGGGCGCAGGCACCACCTCCGGCACCACCTCCGCCTTTACCTGCTGGACTTCTTCCGGGGTGACTTCGGCTTCGGCCCCTCCGACTTCGGAAGGCCGCCCTCCTTGATCCACTTGTCGCAGTTCCACTTCGACTGCGGGTTGCGGTTCTTCTCGGCGTAGCACGCCTTCATCTGGGCCTTGTTCTTGAACGGCACTGGGTGTGGGGGCTTGGGGTTGAGCGGGGAATCCTAACCGGGATCGGTAGGCTGCCAGAGTGATAGCACCTTCATCGCTCAGTAGGCCGGCATCTTCAGCTGTGATCAGCTGGTCGAGTTCGTCCTGTTCGTCGGCGGTCAAGCCGGTCTCGGTATCGACAGGTGCGGCAGGGGTCACCGGCGCAGGAGCGGGCGTGACGGCAGCAGGAGCCGGAGCGGGCGCAGGAGTGGGGATGACCTCCACCGGAGCGGGCGCTGGAGTAGGAGCCTGCGCAGCCGGAGCCGGCACCATCTCGGGCGGCACAGGGATCCCAAGCTCCTGGGACATCCGCAGCACCTCTTCTGGCGTAACCTCGGGCTCGATTTCAATCGGGCCAGTGGACTGGGTGCCATCCTCCATCCCAGCCACGGTGGCGTTAGCACGCGGCAAAGGATTCGTAGGATCACCGCCAAGCGATTCAGCCGCAGCATTGGCTAGTTTGGCATTAGGCCGTGAACCAACGAGGCCGCCGACAATTCCTCCAGATGCGGCCCCAATGAATCCAGCTTGAGCTACACCATCGAGCCACCCGCGTTCCGGATCGTACACCGCAGCGGCAGCAATGTTCCCTCCAAGCTGCTCAGCTGATTCTTGGACGCCTTCAGTTGCTAGCGCCTCTACTGCACCTCGGACACGTTCAGCGCCAGTAACTCCAAGGAACCTCCTTTGATACCTCGCAGACTGAGGAACCAGCCTCTCAGCAAGCCGCTCGCCGATACCTCCGATTCGGCCGGTAGCAAAGCGCTTCACTATCTTAGGCGCTGCGCCCAACAAACCTTCAGTGGCGGCGCCAATGGGGGCGGTTGTGATGAATGCCAGATTCTTTGTCTGCTCGCGGCTATCTTGAAGGTCCGCAGCGAGATCGTACTGCCGGTTGGCCAGTGCCTCGGCAATACGACGGTTGATCGTAGTATCAGCTTCTTCGGCTGCACTTTCGCCTGACTGAAGACCGTAGGATACGGCGGCTCCAACCGGACCAGCAATTACCGCAGCTGGAAGTGTAGAAACCGTGCTGCCGATACCTGCCATGATTTGAGCGGGTACGGTTTCTCGCACGCCAGGAAGGCCGGGGTAGGTTTCCTGGCCGAACTCTTGGACAGCTTGGCCAGCGCGGTAAAGCGGATCCTGTTCTAGGGGAACCTCAGTGTACGGATCGTATGTTGGCCCAGGAATAGCAGAAGGAAGACGAGCTACCCCTTTGAGGGTTTGACCAATTCCCTCCAACGCCCCACGCGGCAACTCGGAAAGAGTGTTGAGCGCGGTTTCGATCGTGCCGTACTGTCCAAGTTGAAACTTGGCTTTCTCTTCGCGCTCAGTCTCTGCTGCTAGCTCTTCCTGCCGCTGCTCTATCAAACTTTTTCGGATCGCTTGATAGTTATCACGGACGTACTGCTGGGCCTGCTCCTCTGAAACATCGTCCGGGAATGCAACGGCGCCCAAATCACGTCCAAAGTCGATCTCGATTGCCATGGTAGGTTAAAGTTCCACGGGCGCACGGCCACGTGGCAAACTCAGAATTGCGTCAAACTGTTCTTGAGACAATCCCAATGGCAGGGAGTTGGTTCCAGCTGCGGTTGGAACCCCGGCCTGATTAAGAGCTTGCCGCAACTGAAGCCCAAGAACTGCGGGGTCAACACCCCTAGACTGAGCCTCAATCATCGCCTGTCGGAGTTCTTCTGGATCCAGTTCGGAAAGCGACTCGCTTGAATCTGTGATCGCCGGCTGAAGCGAATTCACCGCCATCCTAGGCGCGGTAACCACTGGAGCGTTGGTAGAGGCTGCCCCTGGCACGCGCTGGGTAATCGGCGGCACGTTGCGGAGGGCGCTGCTAGGGGTAACGCGACGGGCGCGTGAAGCTGCTTCTGCGCGGTTTTTTGGAGCAGGTTCAGAAGAAGTGATGCCAAGCGCTTCCATCCGATCCTTGCGTTTAACTTCTAACTGCGCTTTTGCTTCGTCGATCGTGTATCCGTAGCTTTCGCCAATGATTCCCGTCTGATCCTTGCGTACCTTAACGTTACCCAGATCGTCTTCGTAGACGTTGACATCTACGTTTTTGCCGCGACTGGCAAGACGCTTGAGTTCCTTTTCTGCTTCGTCGATGTCGCCGAATGGATCGGGCTCTTTATCGGGAGATGCGAGTTGTTTGGCCAGTAACTGATTGGCCTGTTCTTGTGTGATGTTAACTGAAAACTCCTGCCCTGAAGGGCCAGTGAACTTTACTGTGCCACCCTTCTCCGCCCTCTTAGCCGTAGGCGTAGGGGCAAAATACTGTCTTCCACCAAACGACACTCGTTGGCCTCCGCCCATAGGTGCTCCGGCGCGAGTAGGCGCAGCAGTAACAGGGACCTCGCCAGAGAAAATGTCAGAGGTAGAAATGTCTTCGATTTGGTTTCTGACTTCGTCTGGAAGTTCGCGGTCCTGCTCTTGATCGGCAGGGATAAACCCGCGCCGGATCATGGCGGCAGTAAGATCCTTCTCTTGGGCAAGCCGCTTTGCTGTCCCGCGAAGGCGCCCAGTCTGATAGGCTGGACTGCCAATGATCTCTGGGGACAACGGAGCCTGAGTTCCGTACAGGGCACCAAGCTCACCTTCTGCGCTTGCCAGTTGCTCTTCCTGTAATCGGCGATCGCGCTTCAACGCAGAGGCCGCGTAATCAGGTTCGCCGTTTGCTAGCACCAGATCCTGACCAAACTGCCCCATCGCTGCATCGAGGCGCGCTTTGATGCGCTCCTGCAACGCAGCCTGCCTCTCCTGCCCCAGCTGGTTGTAATAGTCCTGCCGGATGCGCGCTTCTTCCTGCCGCTGCGCAATGGCATCCTCACGCGCCTGGCGCTGATTCGCCAGCTGCACGCCTTGAAGGTACGACTGCCCGATGTTTTCGAGTCCTGAGAAGGGGTTTGCCATAGGTTATGCTCCTCCCATAAGTCTGCGTTGAAGTGCTGCTCCGGATCCTTCGCCGCCCGTTCCACTTCCGGAACCTAGCGTTGCAAACCCAAGGTTGGTCAACCCGGATCCAAGCGATCCAAGCGCGCCACCAAACACGCCGCCGGCGCTTGGCATATTGGCCACACCAGTCAGCGCGGCCATGCGTTGAGCGCGTTCCTGGCCGCGAAGTGAGGCTAATCCCTGCGGGCCAAACTCGTAGCTCTGCATCGGCGCCATGGGTGTTGATCCGAGGATTTGTGACAGCTGCTGAGACCCCAGCTGCTTAGCCTTGATTGTCCCAAGGTTGAGATCGCGCAGCTGGCGGTTGATCATCGCCGGAGATCCCGCGTACCCGCCCTCAAGTGCCGCACCTGCACCAGAACGGTAGGACGCTGAAATCTCATCGGCCGGAAGCTCTCCTCGAATGAGCGCAAGCGCATCCTGAGCGCGCAGCCTCTGAGCCTCTGTGTACCCAGGGATCGACTGCTCGATCAACGCCTGAAGTTGCGCCTGGTTGTACGCGTTTCGCTCTTGCTCCAGTCGCCGTGATTCAGGTGCTAGACGGGCCGATTCCCGCAGCATCTCGTCGATACTGATGCCGGGAGTGTTGGCCGCATCCATCGCCTGTCTCCGGGCGCTAGAAGCCGCGTTGGCTGACATGGCGGCGCCAGCGCCGGAGGCAAGTAGTCCGCCGCCGACCCCAAGGCCAAGTAGAAGTGGTAGTGCCATAAGTTTCCTTAGATGAATCCTCCAAAACGGTATTGGATCTTTGCCGACCCAAACGGCTGCACGTTGACCACCGTGCGCTCGTTCGGGCTGTAGGCTTCGAGTTCGTTGCGCAAGCTCCGCAGGGCCAGCTGAATTTCGCGTTCGGCCTCGGTGTACTGATTCCGGTCCTCCTTCTGGATGGCCTTCATCATGTGCTTGATCGCCTGAAGATTGCCGATAAACAGCCAGTCCGAATCCACGACTGCGGGAATGAAGTCCAGGCGCACGATGGCTTCGCCCACCGTGTTGGTGCAGTTCTCATCCGGAGGCACGCAGCCGTCGCCATGGTCGATGCAGTCGTTCTGCGCTTCCGCGTTGCACCCGGAGGTGCCGCCGCAGACCTCAGGCATCCCGATCAGGTAGGTGCGCCGATACTCCGGGTTCTGCTCGCTCGGCCCCCAGACGGCGACCTGGGTCTGCAATCCGGTCGATTGATTGTACGCTAAGATCGTCAGGCTGCCTTGAGTCAACGGCTTCTGGGCGCCAGTGAGGCCCGGTTGCTTGAACTCGTTTTGGGTCTGAACGTAGGCGGTCACCGCCGGATTAGGCAGCGTGACGTACTCACCCCAGACATACTCACCGGTCACTGTATCCAGCGTGCGGATAGGGTGCCCGTTGGGGTCTAGCCCCTGGAGAAGCACGCGCTTGCCGGCATCGGCCGACAGCTGGGGTTGCACGCGGATGTAGCAGTTGCCGACGGAGTCACGGAACTGGGTGACCATACCGCGATCCAGCAGCTGCTCCTGCTCGCATCCCTCACG
>Ga0181343_1000898_pt1 | contig 12236 bp, 11 predicted proteins | sample Su13VDMLBSD_FD_130110 | JGI IMG/M metagenome (GOLD analysis project Ga0181343, IMG submission 130110) | Freshwater viral communities from Lake Michigan, USA - Su13.VD.MLB.S.D | ecosystem: Environmental > Aquatic > Freshwater > Lake | place: USA: Michigan | collected 2013-07-15 | reverse complement strand
TTCTCTTGTTGAATATCCTATTGTAATCATAATCCTGTTGAACCAAACCCTGCGTTATTTCTATCTTTATCATCTAATTGGGTTACTTTAACCAAGTCTACCCATTTGCCATTTACCACAGGACATAGAACCGCTTGTGCAATTTTTTGTCCTTTTGGTATTTTGATTTTATCTTTTGTTGTGTTAAAAACAATCACTTTAACTTCTGCGTTATAACCACAATCCACAGTGCCTGGTGAATTTAACACCATTAACCCTTGTTTTAATGCGATTCCACTTTTTGTTCTAACTTGTATTTCATAACCTTCAGGTATATCAAAACTTAATCCTGTTGGGATGAGCTCTCTGCTATTTCCAAAAATCCATACATCTTCTGTTGATCTTAAATCAAAACCTGAATCTGTTTCATATGCATAAGTTGGTTCTTCAATATCCGATGTGTTGACATATTTTAATTCAATCTTTTTGTTCATTGATTGATTAAAAAAATCATCCAATTCATCAAAATCAATTCCCATTTCTTGCATTAATTTCTCTGGATCATCCATATTTAATCCATTTAAGTTGGATTCCATGTTTTTTAATAAATCCAAGTTGTCTTTTAATTCGTTGTAATTCATTTTAACTCTTTTAACTTTTTTATTAATTCAATTAATACGTGTACATCACGTTCACAATATTCAGATATTTCATCTAATTTTTGTTCAACCCAATATGCATGATGAACTTTATCACCTGTTACTTCACCATCTTTTGGTGTTGGTACATCCATTGATGCGCACATTAAATCCAAGGAACCAATTGACGAATATGAACCATATTGCCATATTTCTTTTGTATCAATTGCTTTTATTTCCCAAGGTTTTGTATCATATGATGGTAAAAGTTTTGATGGCATAATTCCATTGATTATCATTCGTTTTGCTAGCATCGGAATGTCAAAGTTTTTAAGATTATGTCCGCAGATAAAAAAATCAAGTTTATGACATCTATCAAGCAAGTTTCTTACTTGAATCAATAATTCATGCTCATCGTTATTTGCAAATGTTTGTTTTTTAATTTCACCACTTTCCAAAACAAACGCCATGGAAACGCAAACAATCTTTGCAAATTCTGGAACAAGTGCCGCCCTTTTAATAAACACATCATCTTTGGTTAACCCTTCATCTTCAGGGAAACGTTTTAAAAACCAATTAAAATATTTATCATATTGATCCGACAATGTTGGATTAAATCGTTGGCAGGACCCATAATCAGGACACCCACCAACGGTTTCAATATCCAAAAATAATATCTTTGTTATTGGAATGTTTATCATTTTATTAAACTTTTATATAATTGTGCCCTGTCGGATGTGACTTTATTAAGGTCGTATGTATCTTTAACTGTTTCATATAAACGTTGTCCCAAATCATATGCCCAATTTGGGTTTTCAATCAACTTCTTCATATATTTTGCCCAATCTGAATGGTTTTTGTTCTCATCAACCAACAATGCATTTCCATCAACAAATTCACCATTTTTTAACGAATGTTTTAAATCAATCGTATAAGGTCCGATGTTTGATGCAATGATTGCCTTTTTATAAAATCCTGCTTCAATAACTTTTAATTGTGATTTAACTCGATTAAAAATGTGGTTTTTAATTGGTGCTAAAGATACGTCAAATAATCTATAATTGGTAGCATAACTGGTAACAGGTTTTGTCCACACACGATTATAGAATGGTAGTTCGTCAGAATGAAACTCCCCCTCTTTAAACTTCATTAAAAAATCCTTATGTTCTGGTTCAATCAATTTATAATTATTTGTGAATATTTCTTCATATCTTGCCCACACCGTTTCTTCGGGTTTAATTGGACGTTGCCTTTGTTCACCCGTTTCTTTATTAACCTCAGTAACATTTCCACGTAAGTCAAACCCACACAAATATAAGGAATATTTATCAGTATAATTAGATAATTTATTAAAAGTTCCTTCTAAAAGTTTGAGGTCATGAAGATGAGAGTTCCCACACCAAAAAGGTTTACCATTTCTTCTAACATATAGAATATGATTTTCAACCTCAACACAATACACCATACCATCATATTCTCTTTTAAATTGATGTGTATCTCTAACTAATGGTGTTAGTTTATTATGTTTGCTAACCGATGGGTGTTTAGAGAAACCTAACATATATGAATCACGTATTGACTTTATTTCCATCCCTTTAATTTGTGTTGTTTTTTTATCACATAAAGTAATGGTTGCCGCCACACCTGTTTTTAGGGCTATCTCTTGTAAATTATCAGATAACTTTTTTGATGTTGTCCATGCTCTACTTCTTCCATAATTTTCTTCAACATGTCCATCACCTTTAATAAACCAATCCAATAAAATGTTTAATTGCCTTGATGGGAGGTTTAATAATTCATTTGGTATAAATTTGGTATCACATCCACCAAACTGATATAAGTATTGCCATAATTGTTTATCAAATACTCTAATTTGTTTACCATCTTTTGTGTATGTTGGTTCGAATCCCATATTTTTTAATGTGTTAAACATTTCTTCGAGGTATCCATTATCCTTAGTTTGACAAACACCAACCTGATACAACCCATTTGTTTTTGTTACCCATCCTTCAGCCAACCAAAAACCAAAAAACTTCAACCATTCATCCATATTAAGTTGACGTTCTTCACCGTACTTATTAATTAAATAATTCTCCGTAGTTAAATAAAAGTTATCTTTTGTTGATCTTCTTAATCTAACAATTTGTTCTTTATTTTGGTATGTTCCAACACCAACACATCCTTCATATTCCAATAACAATTCAGTTTCATTTAATAAATTAGTTCCACTAAACATGTCAATAATAGGTTGCATATCTGTTGTATTTGTGTTTTGATATGCTGGTAATGTAAAATATTCACGTTCTTCACCATTCCAAATACCATCACGTTTAACATGGAAATGGGTGTTATGAACTTCTTCTGAAGGTATTAATTTAAAATTAATATTTTTACGACCTAGATGTTTAATGGTTGAAACATACATTTTATGGTTTGGTGTAACGGCATAATCAATTAAACCATTATTAACACAATTTAATTCACCTTTAAACGGTTCAGTAATATAATTTTTAGGAACATGATATTCTATTTCATTTGTTGCTGGGTTTAAAGTAGCAACACGTTCACCTTCAATTAGATCTTTAAATAATTTAAACCCATTTTCTGTTAGTACTTCAGTTATATCATCATAACAACTTCCTCCTAACCACCCAAATCTTAATTTATCTGACGGTTCTGTGGTAGCTTGGAATTGTGGTTCATTTGGATTAATTGCATTTGGTAACACAAAAACATTTTTGTTGTATTTTTTAATTTCATCAGCAAAAACGGATGTTGTTGTTGTTACATATCTTGCAAGTTTCAAATTATTAATGATTGCTTCGTGGATTTTATGTTGCAAAACCAACTGATGAACTGGATGTTCTCTTGTCGGCAACCAATAATCATCCAAATCCATAATTGTTACAATACCAAGGTTGTTTAGATTGGTGATAATTTGTGTTGCAATATTATAATCATGACCAATAGATCTATGGAAATGCACAATATCATATTGTTTCCAATAATTAATATCATTAATCTTTGGATTATAGTCAATATCCACATGGAATTCATCCCCGTGGTTTTTATCTAACATTACATGGGGATCAACACTCCTAAATTTTCCAACTCCACTTGCATCTGAGGGGATACACAATACTCTAATTTTACTCATATTTTATTTTATTTCATCTATTATGTATGGATTTATATGTCCATACTATTTCTAAATTATAACCATATTATTTGATTAAATCAATTATGACAGATAAAATAATGCACAAAAAAATCCACCCTATTTAAAGGATGGATTTTGGTAATTTTGTATATGTTATTGATTAGTTTTTAAGGTTCTTAACTTTTGTGATTTTACCAACAAAAACCGTGTTCCCTACTTTGAATTGGATTGTGTCTGCAACATCTTTTGTTGATTCCACTAACATTCCTGCTTCTTTAAGTTCTTCTCTTACCACATCACGTACAGTGTCTCTTACTACGTCTCTGATAAGTGATTTCATTTCATTTAGGTTAAAGTTTGTATTGGTTTGTTCTTGTATTGTTTTTTTTGTTTGTTGTGTTGGTTGTTGTTCTGTGGTATTAAGGTTCATTAGTCGTTGTGCCCCCGCAATTACATCATCTGATATTGTAGGTGTTGATGTTTGTTGTGGTTGAACAATTGGATGTTCCTTCATTAATTGTTTAATTTCGTCGGGTAATCTTGAATTATTAATCCTTGATTCATCCAATGGTGTTGATGGATCATGAAATTTTGATGGTGTATGTTGTTCTTGAATATACTCTTGTGGTAAATTATAAGTTGCATTTGGTGTTTCAAATGATTCAACCATTGGGGTACCATCACCTCTTTTAATTTGATTATGTTTGTCCATAATTTTTTTTGACACGGCTAATCGTTGCATTAAATCCATTTCTGAGTTCATAGTATTTTAAATTAAGCTAAATTATTTTGTTGATCAAACCTTGCGTTAATAATGGTTGATACCATTGATTTGTCACCACTTGGGTTGTAATTTGGTCTGACTTCAGTAAAGTTATCCATTGTTGGGCGATATGTAAATATTTTATCCAATCTAAATAACCTCCAACCTGGAATTATATTTCCTTCAAATTTCTCTGACCAAGATGCCCCTTCACGTTCCCATGCACGTAATACAAGGTTACCTTTTTTGCTATAACCCAAACAAACGGGTTCAATGGTTCTATAACCTTCACCACCATTCTCTTTACCTTTGTAATAGATAACCATTACTTTTTTATTTTTAATTGAATCTTGTACACTATCCATTGATACTGCTTCATTAATTAAATGTTGTAATGTGTTTAATAGTTTCATTATTGTGAAATATGATAAGGATTGTTTGATGAGAATTTATTAATTTTTAAATCGTCTTTGCGTTCCATAATATCGGTGCTAGTTCCAGCCTTTTGATTATAGATATCAAGATCACCACCCGTTCCTCTACCGATGTTATCACCTGTTGCAAGAGCATCTGGGTGTACTGATGAGTATTGGTCTTTTTGATTAAAATCATTTTTTGCAAACAATTTCCTTCTTTGTTCTTCAGCAATCCTTGACATTTGATTGTCTGGTTGTGTAAAGTCTATTTTATCTGATTGAACTCCCATCTTAAATTAATTTTATGAGTTTATTTATTTTATTTATTTCTTGTTCAAGTTTCAATTCACCTGTTGTTGTTGTATGTTTGTCAGCAACATTGATTCCATCTTTTTGGTGTGAATCAATATATTGGTTTTGCATTCCACCATCTGATTTAATCTTTTTTGAATTATTAACTTGTGAACGCATTTGTGTTAGTGCGTGATCACACCATTGTTTCATTCTATCACCCCCGTTTAATATAAACGGTGCATCTTCTTTTTTACCTGTATATGAATCAAACCAGTTTTTAATTCGTTTAAGTTGTTGGTATGTTGTTTGTTTTGATTGTCTAAGTTCTTGATTTCTATTAAACCCTTCAACATTTGAATTTCCATTAACAGAATTAAAACAATCCGTTAAGTGTTTAATTAACGAATCAGGAAGTATTACAATTTGATTATATAAACTTTTATTCATCCTTCAAAACTTTAATTAAATCTTCAACTGATACACCATACTCTTTTGCCATTCGTCTAAGTGCTCTTATATTTCTAACTAAAAGTGGGTGTATATCTGCTTTTTTTATGTCTATTTGTTTTTTAATGAAATCTTTATCTGAATCGTCTTTTTTAAAGATTGTATCTTCATTTACATCTTCATCACCCAATTCCTTTAATACCAATCTATCAATAAAGTTTTTTTTATTTTTTATTTCTTTTGGTGCTTTTTTTGATAAACGTTCACCTTTACCTTGTTGTTTTGCTCTTTCAATGGCATCATCTTTATCTAAGTCAAGTTCGTCTTGGTAAAATTCAACAGTATCTTTATAATTTAAATCTTTTGTATCATCATAACCAAATGCTCCGCTCATATCTTCTTCTTTGATATGTCCTTCACCATAATAACCATACCACCCTCTAAGAAGTGGATCTCTTGGGTTTCTTGACATTGGGACGATTTTATCTGTATATGTTGAACCTTGCATGGTAGAAGCCGGATCCAAAATTGGAACATTTGATGCCGACCATGTTCCATCCATATCTATAAGTTCTGTTACTTCTTCTTCCTTTTGTTTTGATTGTTTTTTTGTTTTATCTTTAAAAATCTTCATGCTACTGCAAGGCATGTATTTCATGTCTTTACCTTCGCCATGGGTGTGTGAGCCAACACATCCTAATGTTTTTGCCACCCGTTCTGCTCGTTCTTTTGTTGTGAATTTATAATATTTCATAGCGACATTTTACTATAAATAGTGCGATGAAGTATTTATTTTTAAAAAAGGAATGTCAAGTCAAAATATTAATTCATATTATTTCCCCAATTATGCAATGACAATCAATTTTGGTCGGTACTTCGACTTAACATTAACGTCCAACCAAAATGATTTTGATCAAGAAGTAGTATATTCAACTAATATCATTGCAGTTGAAGATGGTAATAGACTTCCTATTTATATTGACTTATCAAATACTGGTACCACAACGCAACCTACCATTAATTTTGGTGATTATGTGAGTGGAAATACCTTGGTATCAAAAAACTTTTATAATCCAACGGGTGATGATTTTTTATGTTATACGGGTTATACAGAACTTTGTGATATTGGACTTGTTGGTACGGACAACGGATTATATCAATCCATGTCAGGACAAACACTTTACGTAAAAAAGGGTATTGATAACACAAATAAATTCAATCCACATTATAGGGATTCAAGGTTTAAGATGCATCCCGTTACTGGGTATACATCGTCCCCAAATGAAGTGTTTAGTGGTAGACCAAAAAATACGGCATATAATATAGTATCAAAAAGTGCACAAACAATCGGGTATTATCAAGAACTTTATGGTGGGTTCTACCAAGGATTTTATAAGTTACACGGGTATGATTATGAAGTATTTCCTGAGCGTGTCAACAAGGGGTGGACTGCTGAAATGTTACTTAAACCAAGGGTTAATGATGAATATACATTAACAGGTAACACACAACAATACTTAAATGATGTATATACAGGAAACTCAGGTACGTTCTTTTATTTTGGTACACGAGCAGAGAATAAATTTTATCATTATGCTTCTGGTTCACCTATAAGTGATAGTGGTTATACAAGAACAACATCGGATCTTGGTTGTATAAAAACTTGTGCTTGTTCATCAACCGCTGTTACAAACTCAGATTGTGTATCTGTTTATCCCACAACGGCATTTACAACAACACATAACATTAACTGTAACTGTGGTTGTTCATCAACAGAAATAAATCCACTACCTGAATATAATCCATCACTTGATGTGTTGTCAAATGCGTTATCATTACGTTTTGATGGTGATCCATTTAATCCAAAAATTGCAATTAAATATATTAAAATCACGGGTGATTGTGTTACAACAGGAACATGTGATACATCAGGTGTTACCTTCCAATCGGGAGCCACAATAACAGAGTATCTAACACCACCGATTTATGATATCTGTGATTATGATTCGTGTAATAGTAGGGAAGATAGGTGGGTGATGATAACTGCCGTTTTTGAGCGTTATAAAAATCTTGAGGATTGTGATTTATTAAATAAAGGTGGACTTGGTACTATACGTAACATTACCCATCAAGCAACCTTAGATAATGAATCTTATAAATTAATTAGTCCACCACACACACACGAAGGTGGGTTAAAGGATCCAGAAATACATCAAATAAACTTCAATCAGAAATGGTTTGAACAATTGGATTATAGATTGGGTTTATTGAAGTTATATGTAAACGGATATCTATTTTTTATCATTGAAGATTTTGAAGAAATCATACCAAGGGAATTAAACACCGATAAATCAAAACAACTTGGTGTACCATTTAACATATCATGGGGTGGTGGTACTCAAGGGTTATATGAACATTTAATTTATTCGGGTTGTTCAAATCCATTTGGGCCTTATACACAAGACCCTGAGTTATTTCCAACTGAATTATTACAACACACATCATTAAGTGGTTTAACAACAGATATTTTACTTGAACAAAACTTTGGTGGTACATTTATGGGTGGTATATCACAATTTAGGATGTATACCGAACCATTGAATTCACCACAGATTCAACACAACTTTAGGGTATTAAAAGACGATTTTGATTTATTTGATTATTGGTGTCCGAACTGTTATACAAATAACCTTATTGATAATAACAATAATCGTTTGGTTACAAATGATGGATACAATTTAATTTATTGTGGTTATGATGGTAATTTACTTGATAACTACGTATATAATCCATTTGTTGATGAGGTTGAAATAATGAACATCTTAATTGAGGTGATTATTTACTCAGGAAGTATCATTACAGAATTTATTGCAACTGCAGAATATCCAGTACCAAATGATACTAACATCAACTTCACAACAACACTTAATGTTGTTCACGGATCACCAATTCCTGTAAATGTTTCAATTGTTATACCAAAAGGTAGATTAAGTGGTTCTACAATTATTACAATAGATGATGACTATAATAGATTATCAGATACTGTACATTTTAGTGAACCTTCGGTTGATGTGGATGACTATCACCCTGAACAAATTATAATTAATACAGACAAAACAAAATATAAGGTTACTTACGTTGCTCCGACACCTACACCGACACCTACACCTACACCATCGGCTACACCAACACCAACTCCGTCAGTAACACCTACACCAACTCCGACTCCGACACCAATACCAAATGTGGTATACTATGGTAAGATGTCATCAATGAATTTTGATATAAACAATTTAAATAATCTTCAAACTGTTGAATCAAATAATATATTAAGTAGCTATTTATTTTATAATTCAGGACCTGGATATTGTTATATGTTAGTACCTGAAGTATTAAATCAACCAACTTCAATCAGAAATAGTAAGGAGGGTTGTCAAGGGTTTACAATACCATTTGTTAGACTAAGTGACACTTCAATTATTGATTCTGGCGGAAATGTTGTTAATTATTATGTATATAGATCTTTCGTATCTACAAGTGCAAGTGTGGATATGTGGGTTTGTGATTAAAAAAATTTATATGTAAATGTCAGAATTTGGTCTAGTAGGAGGTATTGGTATTATGGGCTACATCAGCCCGATGGATACAGATGATACTTATGCGGTGATTGACCCCATATATGGTATTGATGGGTTAAGGAATGTTGACACCATTTCTGAACTAAATGCAATAACATTTGAACGTCGTAGATCAGGAATGATTGTCGGTGTTAATGGGGGTGAATTATATTATAAATTAAAGGACATCACGTGGACGGGTGAACTTACTGATTGGGTTGAACTTGACCTAACCAAGGTTACCTACGTAGATAAGGAAATACCAACAGGCACCATTGATGGTGTAAATTCAACATTTATGTTATCTTCAGAACCTGTACCATATTCAGAACATCTTTTTTTAAATGGATTATTACAAGATGAGGGGGTATCTGAGGACTATGTGATAACAGGAAATGTAATAGTTTTTAATGAACCTCCAAGTATTGGAATGAAGTTAAGGTGCACATATAGAACTATTTAAAAAAAAATAAATTAAAGTAGGTAATTTTTGTAAAATTGACACTATTTATTAATGATAAAAAAAGAAATTATTATGAGCGAAAGAGCTAACTATATAACATCAGATTTATACTTAACTGCATTTTTAAAATCAAAAGGACATAATTATACTGTAGAAAAGGTTAGAAGTAAATATAATTTTACTTTTGAAGTAACTGATGAGTTTTTTGATGATGTAAATGATTATTTATCAGGAAATGGTTCTTGTGAACCTTTAGCGTTTACAAATTGTATTAAGAACCTTAAAAATTATTTATATAACAATCGTTAATATTTGTTAAAAATTTAAATTAATTTATCTTTTGGTATTTACCTAAGTATTTATTACTTGAATATTGATTCAATTTTATATTTACAAGATATTATTATTTATATTACTATTAATCACACTTATTAATCATCCATAGGTAAAATCACCTAAATTCTCGTATTAAAATTTATCGTCAGGGACTTATTCTGTCCAAACATAGTGTAAAGTTCACTAATAACTAAATAAATTTTATTAATAAGTAAAAATATGTCAAATACTAGAATAGTCTTAAATAGACAATCAGACTTAATTTTAACTAACGCCATTATCACATCACCATCGGGTCTTACTATCACAGACATCGCTGAGTTGAGTGGGTCGTTATCATTAGAAGCTTCTTCCCGCGTATCAGGTGATGCGTCAGTTGCTGCTAATTTATCAACAGAAATCGTTGATCGTTCAAATGCAGTATCTGCTGAGGAATCTTCACGTATTTCAGGTGACGCTTCAATCGCCGCTAATTTATCAACAGAAATCGTAGATCGTTCAAACGCAGTTGCTGCTGAAGAATCTTCTCGTATTTCAGGTGACGCTTCAATCGCTGCTGGTTTATCACAAGAGATTGTTGATCGTTCAAATGCTGTATCTGCTGAAGCATCTGCACGTGTTGTAGGTGATGCTTCTTTAGCTGCTGACTTATCTGCTGAAGGTTCAAGAGCAGTTGTTGCTGAAACTTCATTACAAAACAACATTGACGCTGAAGCTTCTTTAAGAGAATCTGCTGATATGGCTGAAGAATCAAGAGCAGTTGCTGCTGAAGGTTCATTAGCTTCACTTATCTCTGCTGAAGAGTCAAGATCAATGGTTGCTGAATCATCTTTGGATGCTCGTATTGATTACATCGTATCTAATACAGATCCTGCTGCTTTGGATTCATTGACTGAAATCGTTGCTGCTTACCAATCAATGGATGGTGACTTAAGTGGTGCTACTATGTCATTGGCTACGGCTGCTGGTTCTTCATTATCTGCTGAAGCTTCTATCCGTTTAGCTGCTGACGAATCAATTGCTGCTGGATTATCTTCAGAATTGGTTGCTCGTGAATCAGCTATTTCTGCTGAAATTTCAACTCGTACATCAGCTGACAATTCATTGGCACTTGATTTATCTTCTGAAATTGAAGCTCGTATTTCTGATGTTGATGCTGAACAAGCAAGAGCTGAATCTGCTGAAGCTTCTATCAACGCAGCTTTATCAACTCAAATTAGTGAAGAACACGCACACCACGTAAGTGCTGAAGCTTCTTTAACTACTGCTTTATCTTCTGAAGAATCTTCTCGTATTTCTGGTGACGCTTCATTGGAGGTTAACTTATCATCACAAATGTCAGTTGAAGTTTCTTCACGTGTTGCTGGTGACAACTCAATTGCTGCTGGTTTATCTTCAGAATTAGTTGCTCGTGCTTCAGGTGACGCTTCAATCGCTGCAGGACTTTCTTCAGAATTGGTTGCTCGTGCATCTGCTGACACTTCATTGACTACTAGAGTATCATCTTTGGAGTCAGTTCGTTTATCAGCTGATAGTTCAATCGCTTCAGGTTTATCTTCAGAATTGGTAACTAGAGCATCTGCTGATACTTCATTGGCTGCTACTATTTCAGCTGCTAACTCAAGTATCGAAGCTATGCCATTTACTGATGGTACTACAATCATCGTGGACGCCGCTTCTAACACAATCCAATTGAAAGCTGACGTAGCTGCTCCATCAGGAGGTACACGTACATTCTCAGGATTAATTAACGTAGCTGCTCAACCTGCTTCACTTGCTGGATTTGGTGACTTATCATTGGTTACTAAAAGTTATGTTAGTGGACAAGTTTCTGTTGAAGCTTCTACACGTTTAGCTGCTGACAACTCAATCGCTGCAGGATTATCTTCAGAATTAGTTGCTCGTGCTTCTGCTGACACTGCTGAAGCATCTACACGTTTGGCTGCTGACAACTCAATCGCAGCAGGTTTATCTTCAGAATTGGTTAATCGTGCTTCTGCTGATTCATCAATCGCAGCTAACTTGTCAACTGAGAAATCACGTATTGACGCTATCCTTTTGGCTTCTGATGCAGATAAAGATTCATTTGCTGAAATCGTATCATTGATTAACTCTGTTGATAC
>Ga0181343_1000897_pt1 | contig 12238 bp, 25 predicted proteins | sample Su13VDMLBSD_FD_130110 | JGI IMG/M metagenome (GOLD analysis project Ga0181343, IMG submission 130110) | Freshwater viral communities from Lake Michigan, USA - Su13.VD.MLB.S.D | ecosystem: Environmental > Aquatic > Freshwater > Lake | place: USA: Michigan | collected 2013-07-15 | reverse complement strand
ATTAAAGCAATTGTATGCTTCTACATCTGCTAATACATAAACTCTTCCCTTATCTTTAGCTTTCTCAAATCTAAGACTTTCTTGTTTACCCATTCGGTATTTATTCCAAAAATCTCTATCCATTTTTGAAATCTTATCATCAAGTTCTTTGAAAATATCAAACATTGGTAACTTTAATTTAAATCCCATTGCATATTGAATATACCCAAACTCTAAAGACTCTTGAAGTTTATTTTCCCCATAAGAATAAACTCCGTTGTGTAATTCTTTGAATAATTTTTCAATACGTTCTCCCTCTTCTAAAGTTAATCCTTCATTCTCTGCTAAAGTAAACCCAGTACCTCCAAATTGAAAACAAAATCTCGGTGCCTTAGAAGCATTTCTCTTAGCTTTATGGTTTTTAATAATTTCTTCATCAGAAAGATCTAATAATTCAGGGTATAGAACTCTAGCAAAGGCACAGTGTAGGTCTTTTCCTTCCACTATAGAAGCAATCATGGCTTGATCTCCTGTAATGTCGGCACCTACAACTGTTTCCTGCCCTGCATAGTCAGCTACTATAATGTCAAATCCTTCATTTGCTTCGAAACATTCTCTTGTTTCTTTGTTAGCGGGAAAATTTAAAAAGTTTATCTCTCCTTTTCTTGAGGATATTCTAGCAGTATCTACTATTGGTTTGAAGTGGGTATAAATTCTTCCATCCCTTATTTTAGAATAAATACCTTCTCCAAAAGTAGTTACATTATGCTCAACTTCTTTATATTTAAGCCACATTTTTACAAAAAAATGATCCGACTTAGCTATTACTCCTTTTTCTAAACTTTCTTTTATTTCTCCTTTTTCTTTGTAAGTTACATTTATACCTAAGTCTTTAAACACTTCTATCATTTGCTTAGGAGAACTTAGTAGGCAATTTACTTTCTTTTCATTGCTAAACATATCTAATTGCAAATCTCTATATTGAGGCATATTGTCAAAAATATAATCAATTATTTCTCTTTCACATTTTTTGTATTGAGAGTAATCTCTATCCATTTTTAATTTCCATCTATCTTTTGATATTGGAAGGCCACATAGCTCCATGTATGTAAGGGCTCTGATATGTCTACAATGTAATTTATAAGAATCTATGGCTTCATACTCCTTGAGTTTAATGACTAAATTATTATGTAACTCTAGTAGCCTATCAACATCATTAAAGCAATATTCAATTGTTGAAGGTTGGGATAGTTGAACATTAGAGATATTAGCTTGTTCTGTTTTGTCGTATATAATACCAATCTCTCTTTCCATACAATTTTTAAAAGAATGTGATACTCCAAATTCTCCATTGTGTAGAATCATGGATGCTAACATTGTATCTCCCACTTTTTTTGGAAAGTAATTCTTTATAAAAAAGAAACTCAAATCGAAAGATGCGTTATGAAAAATCATTGTCTTATTAATAATATAAGGAATAACTTCTTTTAATAATATTTTATTTTCTTTGTGATTCTGTAGATCAATTAGATAATTGTCTGCACCTGTACCGATTTGTATGGAAAATATTTCTCCATTAAAAGCAGATAGAGAAGTTGTTTCAGTATCTACAGCTATTATCTCAGGAAGTTGCATATCAAACAACTCACAATAATTGTATTCTCCTATTTTCTTAAAAAAAGGTTTGTTGTTTGTAATTATATAATTCATTATATTATAGTTTGAATTTTTTGTAAGGTATTTATATATAAATCATCTTTTATAGATAAAAAATCTGAAACTTTTTTACAGGCATGATGTACTGTGGAGTGGTCTCCATTAGTTAGTACATGGGCAATTGATCTTTGTCTATAATTTAAATTATTTTTTAGATAATACATTAAAGTATATTTTTGAGCTATAATATCAGATTTTCTACTGACTAAATTATTACAAAAATTTAATTCTTTCTGAACTTTTTTGAGAATATCCTCTATTTTAGGTATGTCATTTGAAATTTCTTTTGTATACTTAGATTTTTTATCTTTAGCTACAAAGGATATAAAATATTTATCTCCAAATAATTGTTGGGCATACTTTCTTACTTCTGTTTTATTTGCTTCTTCTATGCTTTTTTTTCTTGTCATAATTTTATAATTTTTCTAATTCTTCTTTTACTTCTTGCCAATATTTATAATTTAATCTATCGCTATCATAAATATTTGGGTTATCATTAATTATCTCATCTACTGCCAATATAGCACATTGTTTACCCCATATAAAACTTTTAGCTGTAAATGAAAATTTGTGATATAATTCCTTTGCTTTTTCTGTAGGTGACATTTTATGTATTTTTACTTTGTTTATAATCTATAAAAAATCCTATTGCTACAATTATATTCATTCCACAAGATGCAAATATTTCATGTATGTCCTCGTAAATATTAGTCATAAGATGAATGTGTCCCAATGTCCAAAATGGAATGGCCAAATTTTGTGAAATCCAAATAATTAAAAATCTTAAAAAATTCATATGTCTATTACTTTTATTTTTAAAATTATTAGAAAAAATTAAATTCTTCTTGGTCTTCAGTATCATTCCAACCATTAGCAATATACTTATCTATTTTATCTAAAGTTTCTTCTAAAATACGTTTACCTTCCGCTTCATCTCTGTAAGATAAAGGGTATACCAATATACTATCTACTTTAGTAGAGTTACAAACTACCCAATGGAAAGTTTTTAATACATAATGATTCAAATCATTTTTCTCCATCCAATCCTCTATGCCTTTTGTATATAAAGCACCTTGTAAATGATAGTAATATTTTTTAACACTATCAGGGAATTTTGGAGGATAACTACTAGACTTTAGATCGCTTATAATAATCTCTTGTCTACCATGATCTACTTTTAGATAATCTGTTTTTATAAAAAAGTTATAACCTCTATATTTAAAACTCCATTCAAATTGAGCCTGACCTTGACTAAATAAATAAGTAGCCTCTTTATCTTTTAATACATTATTAGCAATAGCAGAACCTAACTCAAAATTAGGTTTTAAAAACTTTCCTCTTGGATTTTTTGCATATTCAATATATTCTGGAAACTCTAAAACCGATTCTTTTATTTTTTCAAAATTCTTAGATTTTACTTCTAGTATAGTACAAACTTTTTCTAAATTTTCAAGGGAAAGATCGTAGTTATATTCTTCTGTAAAAATATTTTCAATAATAGCCTTTATCTGAGGCTTTGGAATAGGAATATCTATAATAGTTTCAGTAATAGGTTCTTCAAAAACTATCTTATCTATAATAGAACCTTTTTCTAAGGCATTATTTTTTTTGTATACGGGATTTAAAAATCCTTGTACACCATCTTTTATAAGTCTAGTAAGAGAACTATAACTTAATCTATCGGTTTCTTTATTGAACATTTTTTTTCTGATTTAAGTTAACAATTGTAATTTTATCTTTAAATTTATCCATACCATTCAACACCCACTTTTCTTCTAAAGTTCCTTCTGCTACTAAGAAATAAATAAAACTTTTTTCATGTACTGCTATCCTGCAAAATCTTCCGATAAGTTGCTCCTTTGATGAAGGAGAGCTATCTATTCCTAACACAAATCCATACTTTAAATTTGGTATACTAACGGATTCTTTTAAGATTCCTACATTTACTAATCTACCTGAAGTAGATTGGTAGAATTCATCATAATTTTTTTTCTTAGTTTTATTATCCATAGAAGAATTAAACTGAGAAAATCCGAAACTAGCCCCTTGCTCTATGCTTCCTGCATAAATTAATAATTTTTTATCTGAAAATTTATCATTAATTAATCTATTAGTTAAAGCTACTTTACTAGGCAATGTATTTAAGAACTGCTTCAGTTTACCTAATTCAGGGGGATAAGACTCATGATAATCAGCTGCAAGATAATTTTTGTGATGATAATCATATACACTTTTTTCCTCTGCAGTCATTCTATATTTAATTATTACCATTTGAAAATTATTTAATAAATTATTATCAATAGCATTATTAATAAGATAGGAATAACATATAGGAAAGTATTTGTGAATTTCATGGTTATTGCTAGGAGTACCCGTAAGTCCTAGTATAGAAACTTTAGGATTTATTCTTGTGAATCTTAAACAATTTTCTAATATAAGATCTTGTTCCTTGTGCATTTCATCTATAATGATCAAGTCATACTTTTCTTTGTAATTTTTTAAAGATTTATTACAGATAAAGGTAATGTTATTTTCAGAACAATTCCATTTATTTAATTCATCCTTAAAGTTTTTAATATAAATTTGTCTAGCCCCACTAAATAAAATTTTACAATCAGGATTAAGGCTTCTGTAGTGATTGATAATATCAATGGCACATTTTGTCTTACCCATTCCTACTGCTAAAGCAATAGTGGATCTTCTATCTTTAGAGGATAGGAAAGCATTTACTGCTTTTTTTTGAACTTCTGATTTCATATATAATAATTACAATCTTCTGATGATTCTATGTTTTGGTCTTTACTAAAATCTGATATAAGCATCGTTTCATTATGTTCTACTCCATATAAATAACTTTGAAGTCTAAAACAATCATTAGCAGGACATTGCACAAAGTTACATCTAGAATAATCTTTTGGTAAATAATAATCAGGTTTAATTGTTACCACTACTCCTTCGCCTCCCTCAGCGCATTTTTCAATTTTCTTTGTCATAATTATTTTTTTATTAGTTAAAATATTTTTTCTTTGCTTTTAAAGTAGTATTACTTCTATTATTATCTTTTGTAGAGTCAGATTCCGTTTTAAAGTCTAGACTATCTAAATATTCTGTTTGGTATATTGATTCTAAAATTTCTTCTAATGTATTAGTATCTACAACTGATCCCTTATTGGATTTTTTGTCACTTTTTCTTTTAAAATAACTTTTGTCTATAATAATTTTTTCTTGATGTATAACGCTCATATATTGGCTATTTTTATCACTCTATTAATTGTGCTATCCTCAGATAATTCTTTATTAACCATATTGCCTCCTATAATATCATATCTGTCTTTTAAGTCACTTATTATATTAACTTCAGGTAAGAATGTATTAACCAAAGAAGATTGCCCATAAGCCAAATATGAATTAAATAAGGTATACCTAAAGAATTCTTCATGTAAAAAAGCAAATAAATTTACTAAGTTTATTTTGTTACTTGCTTTTGCAACATTAACTATGGTGTATCCTGATTTTTTTCTATAACCGAAGGCTTCTGTATCCGAGTCAAACACATCTATATTTAAAGATATTTTTAAGGCTTGGCAACACAAAATAAGTTTTAAAATTGTAATAAAAGATTCTTGATAATTTTCATCAGCAAATGTTCCTATTTGTAATGCTATATTTAAAGTTTTAGATTTTTTCCCTTCCACTCTTTTTTTAAATACTTTATCAGATTGTTTTACATAGTCTACTACAGATAAATTTCCTGAAAATTTATTTAATTCCATTTTTCTTTTTGCAGTTTTCCCCGCATGAATCAAAGTTAAAAAATCTCTGTCTGAGTTTAATTCTTTCTCTGCCTTTCTTATAATATTCTTTTTTTCTTCAGTAAGAATGCATCTCTCTATAAAGTAATTTTCATCTATACCATTACTATATAAATAACCCGTACTTGTCAATCCCTCAACATTTTTTGGATCATCATAAAAGTATAAATCATATAAATTATCAAAACGAATAAGAAATTTACCTGAAGGTAATTGTTCTAGATGTACTCTAGGTTTATATCCTGAAGGATATTTGCAATGTAAAAAATTTTTTGCAAGTTCTATTCTGTTGTTAATATTCATTTATATTTAATTTAGAAAGTATATTCTGCCTATCAGAGGCTTCCATACTTGATAATAAAGTTAATACACAAGTATTATAGTCTAATCCTGATTGCACCATAATACAAATGTCTTCTATATTGCGTGTTGAAAGATAAGATCCCACTTGCTCCAAATATTCTCTTAAAAGCAATACTTCTTTATAAGAAATATTGGAGGATTCACATAAGAAATTTTCTAAAGGTTTATGGTAATTAACAAAAAATTTAGATAATCTAAATCTATCCATTAAAGCCATATCCTGAAAGTCTCTTCCTGAAAAGTCTTGAGATCCATTACCCCATGTATTACCGCACATTACTATGTAAAAATCAGGGTGCTTCATGGCAATAGGATTTTCATCTCTATGAGGTACAGAAATAGAATTTGAATTATCCGTAACTCCGTTAAAGAAGAGAGACATATCTCCGCTCATGGCATCATATTCATCTACAAGAAAAACTCCTCCATTCTCGTAACAATTTAAAAAAGTAGTTTGTAAATATGTTTCTGAGGTAGGTTGTTTATATCCTAGCAAATCATGTACCGAACTATCTCTTGAACAAGAATACTTATAAAAAGGAATATTTAAAGATTTAGCAAATTCCTGCACCATATAAGTTTTTCCCGTACCTGCATGACCTACTAACATAAGTTTTTTAGATAGTAATAGAGTTTTTAATGCAGACTCATAAATAGGATGAGCCATATGATCTACATTTATTTCAATTTTACTATTATTTTGATTTATATGTAAAATGGATCTGCCTTTATTGATTTCTGTAATCAATTCTTGTTTTATATTAGAAAGAACCCCTTTACATTCCTTTAAAAAAGAATCTGTCATTAAGTCTCTACTCTCCTTTAATAGGTTAGAATATCCTTCATAAATTGATACTGCACTATCTGTATATTTAATGTGAGTTTTTTGAAACTCATTATCTATTTCAGAAGCAAGTCTATCTAAGTCAAATTCTAATTCTTTACTGCTATCTTTCTTTTTATCAGATTGTTTATTCATCATTTTAATTTTTTAAATAATTATATTTATACTTCCTTATTCCTTATGTGTTTTAATTTTTTACCGATCTTTTTATTGGAGGTATAATATAATTTTTTATTATTTATAATAAGGAAGCTTATACATAATAACTCCGCCACAATATTCTTTATGTACTTTTGTCCAATCTTTATACTTATCAAAAAGATAGTCTAAGTAAATACACATAACTTTTACTTGTTTTATTTCATTATTTCTCCCGAAAACATCCATACCTCCTCGTTTACACATATTATTCCAAGTTCCATTTATAAACTGAAACATACCTTTGGCTGATGATATAGAATTTTTAGAGTTAGTGTTGAATCTACCTTCTTTATAGGCTATATACCATATAAGATTATGAGGACAATGATGTTTCTCTATCAAGTTTTTATAAGTGAAGTATAAGTAATTTAATCTTTTTTCTTCATTTAAAGTTAATTTAAGAGGTAAACTTCTTCTGAAATCAGCATATTCAGTAGCACTATCTTGGCTTTTTACTTCTAAATGCTTAATAGTCTTTTCTTTTTGTCTCAAAACATTTATAACATTAAGGTATTTCATATTAACGGAAACATTATTAGAAAGCAATCCTGCTACTATTAGTATATTTAATAGAAAAGAGATGTAAAGGCCGTTAAGCCATTTACCTTTTTCAAAAGTTAATGTGTCATTATCATAATAATACAATCTTGTTTTGTTTATTATTTTAGTTAATGAAAATTTCATAATTTGTTTTTATTTATTAGTTAATACAATGGATATATAATCCCATGAATACTGCATTAGGAAACTCTGCTTCCCATTGTTGATAAGAATCACAAACACTACCTTCGTATGTTTTACCTTGACTAAATAGATCTTGTTTGTTAAGTTTAAATACTATATGTATCATAATTATATTTTTATTGTTTAAAATTTTTTTGGATAATTTATTTTTTAATAAGAAAATTCAATACTACAATCAGAGTATACTAATCTTAACATACCTAACTCATAAAATACTTGTAAATTTAGTCTTTTTTTAGTCTGTAAGTCTATTAAATAATATAAACGATATTTATACCCTCCCGTTGTAGTACTTTCTTCATAAGGGTAGATACTGCTTGGTATGTATTTTTCTACTAAACCATTTACATACACAATTTTAAATAAATTATCATTGTTTACATTGTAGTAAAATTCAATATTACCATAATGTATTTGTTGTGTCACATTGTTAAAGTTTTTTGTTGAATAAAATTTCCATCCGTATCCTTCTGATGAAATTTGTGCATTTACATTAGTAATTGTAAATACAATTGTAAGTATTAATAATATTTTTTTCATTTTATTTGTTTTTAATTTAATTTTTTAGCACCGCCAACATTACTTGTTGCGGTCATGTAGTTATTTTTTGTGTGGATAATATACTATGTTTTAAAATTATATATTGTTTATAACTACTTTGCTGAGAACTCCCAATGGTATCTAATGGCATATCTCATACAGCCATATCCATTGCCTATATTACTATAGGCTTTCTATCAGGGTTTAGATTTTATTTGTTATATAATAATTTCTTTCCGATACTACAACACCTTTCGTTGTAGAAAAATATTTTTTATAAAAAATGTCAATGAACGCTATTGCCTTTATAGGCTTGTATTATTTGCTATCTCTGATAGCGATCTCTCTTTGTCTTTCTTCCCAATAATACCAATCTTTTTGATCTTTAGTGAGGCGAGATGCTTTAGCGTCTCTTTCTGCTTTTAAGTAACCTTCATCAAAAATTCTAGTGTGAGTTTTTGGAAATACTTTTTTTATGATTTTTTCTAACATATTTTTTTATTTTAAATGCAAAATTAAATATTATTTTTTAAATAGTGTAAATTAATTTATTATACTTCAAAATATAGATTATTGTTTGATACTGAAATTGAAGGAATTAAAAAATATTGAGTTTCTTTTAAAAAACTTTCTACAAAATCCTTACTCGTATTATCTAACTCATTGAAATATTTTTTTATTTGTACTTTTATAATTTGTCTGTCTTTATAACTCTTCACAAATCCCAATCTTCTTACAAGTTTTTTTAACATAAAGATAGGTTCTACCATGATCAATAATTCTTTGATAGTTTCCGTATTTTTTTGATTTTTAATAAAATCTTTGGCATCCTTTGCAGTTTTAAATAACTTTAATGAATATACAACAATTTCTTCTCCTACTTTTTCGAGTGCTATATAGCCTATAGTTTTAAGTTTTTTCATCCTATTTATTTTTATTTAATGTAAATAAATGTTAAAATAAAAAATTCATTACTTTTTCATACACAAAATCTCTGTCTTCATTCAATTCTTCTAATTGATCCTCAGTTAGAGGGATGCCATTGTAATAAGCATCTTCAATGTAAGCATCACAAAAATCAGGATAATCTGCATAGTCTATTCCATTTATAGAAATGTCAGTAATTTTAGAGTAGTCTATTTTTTCTTCGGTTAATAACATAATTTTTAATTTTAATTTTTTTATAAATAATAATTCTTATATAAATTTTTTAATCTAACAAGTAATAAAATTTCTTTACATCACAATCTGAAGCCTTTATACCTTTTTCTTGGTTTAGAGACAAAGTATAAGATCCGTCTTCACTTTCTGCTACTAATACATAATCTGCTTGTATATCGTTTAATATAGTGTCAAATCTTGGATCTATTACTGAAACTTCAGCAACAAAAATAGATGAATATGTATCTCTATATATACTATTTTTAATAGTGAATTTTTTTACATCAAAATTAGAGTTTGCTATTAATTTCTGAGAAACTTCTGTAGCATTCAATTTTGTAGTATCTAATGGAATATTTATCGTAACTTTTTGCATAGTTTTTATAAATTTAAAATGTAAAATAATTTTCTAAATCAGCAATACTAAATAGATGATTTTCATTTTGTTCATCTATTATAACTACTGCTAATTCTATAGGATTATCCTCGTCTTCTGTAAATTCTACTATAGGATATTTTTTTCCTATTACTAATGAATTTTCAAAAGTTCTATTCATGGTACATTTGTTAATGGCCACTAATTCTGATCCGATTTGCAAATTACTTTTATTCATGTTTTTTATTTTATTCTTTGTTATTAATTACGATACAAAAATACTACTATTTGGAAGGGATGAGTTAGCAAATTTGTTGCAAAAACTTTAAAAATTGTTGCATATTGCATTTTTTTTAATTTACGTCTTTTGCTACTTTAACTAATTCCTTGAATTCCTCTATACTTATAATACTTTTTTCAAAGGTAGTTAGGCCTTTATAATCAAAACTTATATCCGAGTAACAATATACAAGGGATCTCCCGATAGCTTTATATGTTTTTTCTTCTATTATTCTGTATCCAAATTTTTGTAATATATATCTTATCATATGCTTTTATTTTAATTATTATACCCTAATACTATAGTGTCTTCGTTAGATTTTATTACTATTAATGTATCTCCTTCTTGCGCTAATCCTATTTCTTCAGGAAGTATTATTGCTTTTTCTTCCGTTTTATATAAGAAAATTAATACCCAAATAAATATTATTGTTACTGCTATAATTATTTTTTTCATGTTAAATGTTATTTTCTAATTTTTTTATAATTTTCATTTGATCATCTCTGACAATTCTCCAATCATCATCAGATCCTGATGTATAATCCTCTGTAGTATTATCCTCTATATCAAGGGTAACTATATCTCCATTTCCATTAATAGATAACTCAATTACTTTTGAAAAATCATCATCCCAAATGGCATGGCACATTTCTTTACCAATTGCTATATGCACTACCATATTATTTTATTTTTTTTAAATCGTATAAACTTGGCCATATATGATAAAAATCTTTTTCTTTGCAATAATTATATAGATCCTTATCCGACATACTACTAAAATCATCCTCATATATCAAGGATATTTCTTCTTCGCAATTTATTCTTTCTTCCTCGTAATAGTAACCTACTACTTCAATAATTGCTAATCTTTCTTCTCTTGAAATTGTCATATCTTTTATTTTAATTTTTTGTATTATTTATAAATATAGAGTATAGATATTCATAAATTGCTACCATATCATCCGTTTCTAAATCAGCTAAATCTGTCTCTGATTCATCTTCAGTTAAGATAATAATAGTATCTCCTCGTTTTTCTATCTCCATTACTACTTCAGGAGCATAACAATCTCCTACTACTACTATAGAAACTTCGTCTTCTTCTGTTACAAATATTATACTATCTGCCTTAATAATTTCAGAACATTCTTTTACAATACTTTTTCTGATCTTTTGGATAGTGTTGTTGTAATCTATAAATTCTTTTTTCATGTTGTTTTTTTTATAAGTTATTTAATTTAGTGCAAATCTACAAACGTTTTGTATTGAGAAGTTATCTCTTTTGTTGCATTTTATTTAAAATTTGTTGCATTATTTTGATAACTTTGTTGATATAAAGGCTATCAAGAACAAAATGAACATAATACATAATCCTAACCACATACCACATTGTTTATAATTGCTTTTTTAATTAGATTAAAATTTAACAAATCTTTTTTACATAACGCCAAACGATCCTCACTATATTGTAGTTTGCTACCCATTATAGGATGATCTCCATGTCCATTTGTAACTTTCTCACAAATCTCTTCTGCTTTTTCTGAAGTAAATTGTGTAGGCTCTATTTTAAAGGTAGTAAAAAGAGTTTTTTCTTCACTAACTGCTAAAGAAATACAAGTTTCTTTATAGTATACAATAGTGTTGCATCTTTCTAAAGAAGGATACTTTTTGATCCCGTCAATTATTTTTTCTAATAGAAGTATATTATTTTCAGTATTTTCAATAAGTGACGAATATTCTTTTACTCTCGAGGCAAAAGGCTCTGCTATATCATGGATGATAACTCCATTTTCAGTTTGTTGTGCAAACTTATTCTGTAATTCTAATAGGCGATAATACTCTGATTTGTCCATTGTATATCCTCCGTTATTTGAATATCCCATGTTTTTTGGTAATTCCCCTACATTTGTTTCTTGTAGGGTATAATCTGCGTTTTTTACTAATTTGTGCATATTTTATAATTTTAATTTTGTTTGTTATTTTTTTTTAATTTCTTTCAATATTGATAATTCTAAAATGTGTTACTTCGGTATTAATCTCTCCGCTATTTAATTGGTTTATAAACTCTTGTAAATCACTCCAAATTAATCCATATACTTCTGCTTCCTCGATGAATTCCTCATTACTACAAGCAATATAGTCAAAATTATCATCTACTGCATCTGTTTCAATTCCGTAAATTCTTTGTTCTATTATTTTTATCATCTTAATTATTTATTTATTTT
>Ga0181343_1000896_pt1 | contig 12245 bp, 11 predicted proteins | sample Su13VDMLBSD_FD_130110 | JGI IMG/M metagenome (GOLD analysis project Ga0181343, IMG submission 130110) | Freshwater viral communities from Lake Michigan, USA - Su13.VD.MLB.S.D | ecosystem: Environmental > Aquatic > Freshwater > Lake | place: USA: Michigan | collected 2013-07-15 | reverse complement strand
CAGATACTCTTAAAAAGAACTTATCAATTCCAAATATAACTAAACAACCAAATATCAATAATTTGACTAATCGTAAAAATGGTGATATAGTTAAAGAGAAGATCGAAGAATATAGAAAAGATCTTAAAGAACAAAAGAAAGATCTAAAAGAAAGGAAAATATGATTATATTAATTATTGCTCTTGTTATTTCTGTAGCAGTTAACATTCTTCTTGGGTGGTATGTAAAAAAGCTACTTCAAAAGATTAGAACTTTTACTGAAGGTATTTTTGATATAGTTGAAAAATTAAATCTATTAGGTGGTCATTTGGAAACAATCCATCAATTAGAAATGTTCTATGGTGAACCAGTATTACAAAATATGATTAAACATTTAAAAGTTATGGTAGCTGATATTAAAATATTTAGAGATTCATTTGTTATCTCCGAAGATCAAGAACAAGAGGAAGTAGTTAATGAAGAAAAACCAGAATAATTACTTCAATCAAACACATGAAGATGCAATAGTTAGATATGCTATTTCAACTGACCAAAGAGAAAGAACAGAATTATATATTAAGTTTATAGAACCTGCTTTTAACGAAATGGTTGATAAAATAGTATTTACATATAAATTTACAACTCTCCCAAATATAGAAGAGCTTAGAGACGAATGTAAGATTTGGCTTACCACGATATTGGATAAGTTTGATCCTAAATCTGGCTCTAAGGCTTTTTCATATTTTTCAGTTATTACCAAAAATTGGTTTATTCACAAAGTAAAGAAAACAGCAGAACAAGTAAAACGGGAAGTTGGTTTAGAAGATATAACAGACGCCAAAAGCCATGACGTTTTGATTATACAACATGAATATTTTGCAAACAGAGAACAAGAAGAATTTTGGAGAGAATTTTGGTATGAAATAAACAGTTGGGAACACGTTGAGATGAAACCCAACGAAAGAAGAGTCGTTGAAGCAATAAAGATACTTATGCAAGATCCAGACGGTATTGAAATATTCAACAAGAAAGCTATTTACCTTTATATAAGAGAAATTACAGGTCTTAATACTAAACAGATTGTAACAAATCTACAAAAAGTGAGAACAAGATATTTAGAGTTTAAAGGTGATTGGGATAATGGAGCAATATAATGGCACAAGATAAATCAATAATTGTAGTTCCACCAATAAGCTTTGTTAATAATACATTGATTTCTGCCTCCCCAATTGATACAAATCAAACTAATACAAATATTGATGGTTATACAGATGTTAAAAGACTTACTAATATAGAAGCTGAGATTACTAAAGAACTTGAGGATACCAGAGATAGAGGTGCAAACGCAGCTACTGTACAGAGTTCTGACGGAGGTTCTGGTCCAACTGGTCTTGGTGATACTCTAGATAATGCACCAGATAATAGTAGACTTGGTGGTAGTAATAGTGGCGGTGGAACTCCTAATTTTTAAGTTAAAGGTCTAATTAACAATATGGACAAAGTTGAAAAATATATAAAAAAAGTAATAACCAACATTGAAGAAGATCGCGAAGTAACAAATGAACTTCTTAAAGATGTTATGGGTTATATTGGTAAAGATGCTTCTAATCATGCATCTGTTGGTCATGTTGCTGCTAAATATGTTGAATCCTTACAACGTTCAAACGAACAACTTGTTAAACTTGTCACACTAATGGCTAAAAAACAAGATAATTTATATGGCAACTTAGATGATGAAGATAAGAAAAATATTTATGATAGTTTTGGTAAGGAATAAATAAATGCCACCTAAGTTTTTATTAACTCCAAACGAACAAACCTCAAAAGATACTCCAAGATCTTATAGAAATCAATTAATACCAGAAACAGCTAGTGATTTACTCCCAAAAATTATAGCTGATGCTAGTTCCTTTAACTATAACACAGATCCTTCATATGACGAAGTTAGAGTCATTAAAGTGTTTGAGCCAACTGACCCACCAAAGGCTGGTAGTTCCTTAGCTCTTTCTACGGAGTTTGAGCAGAATAAGCCCCCAACAATTTCTCACTGTATGGCTATCTCAGTTGGTAAAACTCACAGAAATATGCCATTACCAGAAGAAGTTGGTAACAATATAACAGATCCTAAAAGTATCACTTTAACTAAAATGTCTATGTATTGTTTTGATACTAGTGGTGTGCTTAAACAACCCCTAAAAGTAGGAGATAAATTACCAGTTCATAAAATATCTGCTTTGGAAGCAAGAATAACTGGTATACCTACTGGAAATAATATTACACAAGCTGAGGCTGACGAAATATCTGCTAGAGAAGCTGCTGCTGCCGCAAACGGAGGTACAGTTGGTGATGATAAGCAAACTACTTCCCCAACAGGAGATCGACAATCTGGTGGGGCAAGTAACCAAAATTGTAATCTATCTACATTTTTAACAACACTCACTCCAAAAAATTTGTCATTTAATAATCAAATTTGTGGTAACGAGAGAACAAATAGTATTGATAGTAGTATCGTATATAAAACAGGACAATGTAGAACAAGTGTTTTGCCAAATGGTCAAACAATTTCATTACAATCAATATTTTTTGATCAAGTGTCTGGGTTAATTACAGATATGATTAACGATCCCGAGATAATTGCATCTGGTTATAAAGTAGCTATTAGTAGTGGATATAGAACACTTGATGGGCAAAAATATGCTAGACGATTAAATTGTCCAGAAGCTGTTAAAGCTGGAGCTACAGAACAAGAATTATATTACGATAAATGGGTAGATTTAAAAGCAAAATATAATTGTAAAGGTGCTGAGGCTTCACCAGCCGTTAGAACTACAAGCCACCTTACAGGTATGGCAGTTGATTTCGTTTTAGACTATCAAGGTGGGTATTCTAATGCCGAAGCTGGTAAACCTTGCTATGATTTTGTAAGAGCCAATAGTTTAATTTATAAAATAATAAATAAATATGCTACAAAGCATAAGCTAGTTAATTATTCTAAGGAACCTTGGCATTGGAGTACCGATGGACGCTAAAAAAAGTAACGATACTTGTGCTAAAAAAAGTAACGATGTTTCTAACATAAATCGTAAATCAGCTAAAAAATTAGAAAACGCTAAACCATCAACTTTAGCACAAGAAAGCGGTATTGGAAATACACCAAAAGCAGAACCAGAACTTAAATTCATTAAATCTGGTAATGAGACAATAATTAAAGGAAATTTCTCTGACTCATATATAGTATTAGGAAAAGATAGACCTTCTGGGAAGTTTAGTGGTTATGGAGGAACGGGAGACACAAAAAGTGCAGCAATAGATATAGTTGTTGGTAGACTTTCTCCCATAACTGAAGAAGAAACGGAAGAAGGTGAAGATATCTATACAGATAATAACTTTACATTAGACGCAGCAAGAATTTATATATCTCAAAGAACCGATGTTGATACAAACTTCAATCTTGTTGATGGTTCAATAGGAAACTCAAAAGCTAAATCTGCTATTGCCTTAAAAGCAGATGGAATAAGAATAATTGCAAGAGAAGGTATTAAACTTGTTACAAAAACAGATTTTGCTAATTCTACTGGTTTGGAAATCTATGAAAGTAATGGTATTGAATTAATAGCTCTAAATGACGAAACAAGCCTTCAACCAATGTTGTTAGGCGAAAATACAGTTGAATGTATTACAGAATTAATTACAGAAATAGATAAGCTACAGAATAGAATAGAATATTTTATTGAAGAACAACATAAATATAATGATATTATTTCTAGACATACCCATAATAGTCCTTTTTTTGGTATTCTAACCCTTGGAAGCCCAGATTTAATAATTGAGAATATGTCTTTAACTCTAAATAAATTGCTTAACGTTACAGTTCCATATTATTTTCAAAAAGTAAACTTTGGTTCAATTAAAAACAAATATCTTGGTAATGGTGAAAAAGCAATAAAAAGTAAATATAATAAGGTAAACTAATTAATTTAATGGCAACACATTATCTAAACTCACAAATCAGCATAAACTCATATAGAGATTTTTCTATTACATCTCAAATATCTTCTTTGCTACCTCCAAACCAAACATTTACAGTAGTAGAAGAAAATGTAGGTATCAATTGCTCTTTTCACAAGATTGAGTATAATAATTCTTCTTCTTATTTAGAGAGTAAATATATCGCTCCTTTAAGTGGTACTGCCAACTCCGCTCCTTTTGTGTGTAATATACAATTAGAAAACGCTTCGTATGTAGAACCTAGCTGGATGTTCTTAGATGAAAGTGAACCTTATTTTAATGATAAAACAAAAGAATATTGTATAACAATAAGATCCGAAAAACAAAATATTGGTGATAGAACCCAATTATTTAAAAAAGCAAAAGAAAAAGCAATTAAGAAGTTATTTCAGTATTATAATAAAAGTATAACTGACGAACAACTTTCTTTATACAATAATTATTACATTTTTGCTGAGGTTAAGGATTTTCATGTTCCTTTTAGACCACTAGCTAGAACAAAAATTCTTGTATCAATAAAACAAAAATACTTTGACGCAGTTCCAGAATTAGTAGTATCGAACGAGCAAACACAAGAAGATAATTCAAAAGCAGATTATATTATTTCTATTCCTATGCACTCTTTTGAGAAAAGCCTTAAAAATATCTCAAATATATTAAAGCTTTATAATACAGATGTTTTTTTATCAAATAGTAAAATAGGTATAAAATTTGGAACAAATGGATTTCAACCTTTCGATACTTCTACAACAGTAATGGAAGACTTATCATTTTCCGAACAAGCAGAAAGAATAATATTATTTTATGAGACAACTATTAAATTTTTAGCACAAAACCAAATACAATTTTTAGTTGATGAAGATGAAAGTGATAAAACATTTTTAGAATTTGCTATTAATGATAAATGTAATATAATTTATGATGTAATTGTAAATGATAATTCTAACTGTATTCGGCCAAGAATAGGCATTGATAGTTACCTAGACAAAGAACCAATCAACAATCCTACAATAGTAAACTTTATTAAAAACTATAAAGCTATTTCTAAAATTGAAAAGTGTAAAGTATCGTGGGTAGAGTTTGCGGAACGTTATATATACCCTTCCGTTAGTGTTAGAGAGTTTAGTATTAACGATGTGTTACAAGGTCCAGAGAAAAATGCTTTTGAGTATGTAAGAGATTTATTAAAGATATTTGCCTCTATAAATGCCGAAAGTGCTAATGCTCCTGCTAAAACATTAAAAGATATAGCATTAATAGAAGGAAAAGCAGCGTTTTTTACGTCTACTCAAGCATTTAAACTTTCCAAAGAAGGATTACTACCAAGAAGGTTATGTACAGGGGATAATTCCTTTGATCCAACTGCCGCTGAGCGTTCCTTAGCACAACTTTTTTTAATAAACGATAAATCTAAGGATGATTTAGAAGAGAAAGAGAAAAAAGCACAAGAGAAAGCAGATCAATATTGGTTGATAAAATTGTATGATATACTAAATAAAACTGGTATTTGTAGAATAAATGATTTTGCATTAGGTTGTTTACTAAATCTTCTAAAGGATTTTGTCGAAGGAGATTTGGAAGCTAGTATTAATAAAGGCTCTATAAGCTCTTTAACAAGCGAAGAATTGTTAGAAGAAGTAATACCCTATCTACCAAAAGATCAGCAAACCTTAGTTTATAATGAATTATTATTAGGGACCAATACAATTAACTCCACAGCCTTACTTTATTATCTAAAAACAACTTTACCAAGCGAACAATATCAGCAACTTGGTTTAGAAACGGCTACATATGAAAATATTGTTTCCGTAACTGCTGAACTAATGTCTACGAGTGTATAAAAATGCCAGTATGTTTTGAACTACAACAAAAATCCGACGATGCCTTAGCAATACAATTAAGAGAAAAAATACTTAATAAATTACAAGACGTAAAAACAAAAGAACAGCTAAAAGAGACAATTATCTCAATTCTTAGCGAAAATGATCAACAACTAGATCTAGAACAAATACAACAAGGTAATAATGTAATTCCTAGCTTAGAGAATTATCTAGTTTGTTCCATACAAGAGCCACAAGAGAATTTAAGCAACGTTCAAATAGAGATTGGTGAATTACTTAAAAAAGCAATAGATTTGATTTGTAATCCTCCTTCTTTTCCCTTACCTCCTCCTTTCCCAATCATAGATATAAGTGGAGATTTTCTACAAAAAATTCTAATAGCTTTATTAAGACTAGCGATAAAAATACTGTTATCAATTATTAAAAAATTACTTTCAATTTTGTCAGAGGTATGCGCCAGTGGCTTATCTTCTCTTAATGGGTTTGGAACTGCTTCTATAATAGACATAATAAACCAATCAATAGGAGATAATGTAGGTAAAAGCTTTGTTGGAGATGTATTCAAAGCCTTTGGTATAAATACAGACGGTACGGCAGCAATAATAGACATAAACGAAGCAGAACCTTGCGATGAACCATTTAGTCCAACAGCAGTTTCAGATCTTAAAAACACTATGAAGTTCTTAGACGATATATCACTTATGTTGACACCAGTAGAAATTTGTGGATTGTTAAATAATAATGGAACAGAACAAGCATTTCAAGTAGTTGAAGAGTTGTTAAATTTTGAGTATCCAAACTTAAAAATAAGACTAAACAATAGAAGTAAGATTTCTGGCTTATTTAAAACACTTGGAGTTAGAACAGATCCTTCGATTTGCCAATTGATAGAGGATAACTCTCAATTAGTTATATCAAGACCAGATATTTGTTTTACCGAAGATATAAATAGTATAAGAACAAACCTATTAAAAGGGAAAGGTCTTACAGACGATGAAATCTCCGAACAATTACAAAAAGAAAGAGATAGAAATAAAGCAAACCTAGAAAAGATATCTCAAATAGCATCTCAAATTAAATCAAATCCAAACAAGTTATTTGGAGAGCAACAAGAAATCTTCTGTAAAGGTGGTAAACAAGGTATTGTTTCACTTGATATAATGCCCTCCCTTAAAACAAGTGTTGGTTCTTCATTAGATACTATGTTTAATGCTTACTCTACCACTATAAATAAAAGTTTGGGTTCATATCCATCGACAGTAACAACAATAGACAGTCGAGTTGATGCCGATGATCCAGTAATTAAAAAATTCATTACGGTATCGGGTGTCAATTTAAAGGGTGAAAGATATAGTATAGAAAACTCTATAAACCCAATTTTTATTCAAAGAACAACAAGTACAGAATATGAATTGTGTACTGATCTTGGTGAAACAGAGAAAGAACAATTAATTGAATATTATGATTTTAAAATAAATGATATAGATGTAGTAAATGACGATAATGCTATTAATATACAAGCATTATTAAATGCAACATCAATAACCGAATTTAATGATGAAGATAAAAACGTATTCATCTCAAACAAGAAGAAAAGTGCTAAATTATTAAAAGATACGATTAATGTTATTGATCCAACTAACATAGAAAGCTATATATCATTAGATTTTTCTTCTATGAGTCTTTCATTTACAATACCAGATATGTCAACCGACCAAGATAAGTTAATTATATACCCAACGGGCGCACAATAATGATAAACAAAGCAATACAACAAGTTATAAAAGATAATAAAACTTTTATTGTTGAAACTAATACCTTTTCTAATTCTAGTAGCATATCAAACGATATTAACGTTCTATCTACTTTTTCACAAATAGATGCGTTTATCCTCGCAATTTCTGCAAGACAATTCGCTACAAATTTTACAGATCAACTTGTTGGATTAAACAATTTAGAATTAAAAGAATTTTATAACTCACTTTATTTGAATACTTATAAAGATATAGTTAAAAAGTTTTTTAACAGTTATCAAGACAGTGTTTTTACTAAAACTAAAACTGAACTAGGAACTGACTTTGACGGAGTTTCCTTATTAGGTAATTTAAATTTTCTTGGGACAGTAAATATAGAAGAACTAAAAGAACAAATATTTAATAACTTCTCAAATGATCCTTGTTTGGTTATAGATACAGAACCAGATCCAGAAATTCATCCGTTAAGAGTAGAAATGATTAAAGGAAATTATTATCTTGCTTGTAGAACTCACATATTAGATTTTCAGCTTAGAAACATACTTGTTACATCTGTTTTTGACAATACTGAGCTTTATAAACTTGATAATTCTTATGTTAACTATTGTTTTGATACATTTACACAAAGATTAGATGCTGATTATTACCAGAGTGTATCAACCACCTTACATAAAGATCTAATAAGAAATGTAGAAAATGGAACAACATTAACAAATCCAATTACTAATAATCAATTAGAATTTTTGAATGAAAAAGAACAAGACTCAAAAAATTATTTACGCTTTCTATTTGATGGTCAATTTGTTGTTATAATGGAAGAGTTTAATAAATTTATGAGCCAACAGATAACTAGTGCTGGCACAACCATAACTTTATCAAATCTTATAACAGTTTACGACTATTATTTAAGTAATATAAAAGAGGTAGATAATATTAGAGATGCTGACTCATTTACTATATTATATACAATTGATAGGCTTTCTTATAGTGGCGGTTGTTCTGTCAAAGCAGAATTAATTTTAAGAGCACCAGAAGTAGCTGGTTATATTTCATTTATAGAAACAAATACAATTGAATTACCCGATCTATATCTCTCCCATCTTGATCTTCCACAAGAAGTCAAACAACAAATAAAAACACAATTTATTAATCATCCAACGTTTTCTTTATTGTTTAAATACTGTTTTTCTTTAAATAAAATTTTAGATTTTGTAAGTATGGGTCAAATTTTATTATGCTCTTCTAAAAATGAGAATGTTAATATTAATTTTGAAACTGCTATGAAAACACTTTATACTACTCATAAAGTTATGGCTGGCGAACCATGCCCACCAGAAGATGCCTCTCTTAGTTTGGGTTTTAATGTTGAGATACTAAAATTAATATCGTTAGCCCCTATTGAGATATTAAAAGGGTTGGAAGAAACTTTCGATCCAAATATTGTATTAGCTTCTAGAATTAAAAAAGCAGCAGAAGCATTTGGAGCCCCAGATATTAGTGTTATTCCTTATTCTGCTCAATTTATGTTACCTCCCCCATATGGTTTAGCACTTCCTCCACTTTCACCTTGGGGATATGTATACTGGGGTATAAGTGCAGGAGAAACAGCACTTAATTGGGCACAGAATGGATATACTGGAGCAAGGCTACCAGATTTTAGTGGCTCCTATTCCTTTAAAAATCCTTTGAAACCAAAATGCTAAAATATTAAAATAAGCCTATTTATTTTATGGCTTATTCCGCTGCTTTGCCTTTATTGAAAGACCCTAATGATGGGTTTGTTATGTTAAAAAAACTAGAAGATTTAGCAAAACAAAATTTAAAAATGGTTTTATATACCGAACCTGGTGAACGTGTTATAGATAGCAATTTTGGTGTTGGTATAAAAAAATATTTATTTGAGCAAAATTCTGGCTTTATAACAGATGAAATAAAGCAAAGAATAAATTCTCAAGTTCGCACATATTTGCCATATATAACCATTGAAAAAATTGTTTTTAGTAATTCAACAAATGAACAACAAACAGATATAGAAAGTAATTTATTACAAATAAATATTTTGTTTTCTGTTAGTGGCTTAAATAAAACACAATTACTACAAATAACATAAAGGACTAATTATCGTAATGAATAAAAAAGCACCTCTTATTAAATATACAGCAAGAGACTTTAACTCAATTAAAAGTGAGTTAGTAGAGTATTCTAAACGTTATTATCCAGATACTTATAGTGATTTTAATAAAGCGTCATTTGGCTCACTTGTATTAGATACAGTAAGCTATGTTGGCGATGTATTGTCATTTTACCTAGATTATCAATTCAATGAAAGTATGATCAATACAGCAGTAGAATTTGATAATATACTTAAAATATCAAAACAACTTGGTTATAAGTATAATCCAAAAAGTAGTGCTTATGGTTTTGTAACACTTTATGTGTTGGTTCCATCAAACACTAATGGACTTGGACCAGATTTAAGCTATTTACCAATACTAAAGAAAAATAGCACATTTTCTTCTACTGGTGGTCAAACCTTTACTCTTTTTCAAGATGTAGATTTCTCACAATCAAGCAACGAAGTAGTTGTAGCACAAGTTGATAATAATACTGGTGCTCCTACAAGTTACGCAATAAAAACAGTCGGTGTCGTTCAATCTGGTTTTTACACACAAAAGCAAATACAAATTGACTCTTATGAAAGGTTTAGAAAAGTTGATTTAGATGATAATAATGTTCTGGAAATAGTATCAGTATTTGACACTGAGGGTAACGAATATTATGAAGTAGAAACCCTATCACAAGATGTTATTTATAGACAAATACCAAATAATAATTTTACTAGTGATGGTGTTGCTTTTATCTTAAAACCCTTTCCAGTTCCAAGAAGGTTTACTATTGAAAAAACAAGAAGTACAACTATTTTACAATTTGGATACGGATCGGAAGAAAATGATACTAATAATAGCAGTATCGAACCAGAAGAAAACGTATTACAATTACATGCTAGAAACTATTTTACAGACAAATCTTTTGATCCTACTAATCTAATAAAAACAGATAAATTTGGTATTGCTCCATCTAATACTTTTTTAACAATAAATTATAGAAAAGCAAACCAAGCTAATTCTAATGTAGCAGCAGGAACAATTACATCTGTTAAAAGAGCAGATTTTAAATTTAATAATTTAGATAATACAACAGTTGGTAATAGAAATTTAGTTCAAGCTAGTTTGGAAATAAACAACGAAGAGCCATTAGCAGGCGAAATTAGATTAAACGAAGTAGAAGAAATAAGAACAAATGCTCTTGATTATTATGCTACACAAAATAGAGCAGTTTCTTTACTAGATTACCAAGCAATAATATATGCTATGCCTTCTAACTTTGGAAGAATAAAAAAATGTTTTATAACTCAAGATAATAATTCTTTTAAAAGAAATATAAATATTTATGTTGTTTCTCTTGACAATCTTGACAACCTAAGCCCAGCAAACTCTTTAGTTAAATCAAACCTTAAAACTTGGCTTTCAAAATATAAGATGATTAACGATACAGTTGATATATTAGACGCAAGAGTGGTTAATTTTGGAATTGATTTTGATATTGTCATAGATAGTGCTTATGACAGAGCAAGCACTTTAAATAAAGCTTTAATAGAAGTTCAACTTTTATTTACAAATACAAAAATGGAAATAGGCGAATCAATTTCATTAGCTAATATTTATAATACATTAAATAAATTAAATGGTGTAATTGACACAAGAAGTGTTAGAATAACACAGAAATATGGTGGCGTTTATTCCAATAGTTCAATAAGTTTAGATAATTTAACTACTTTTGATGGAAAATATATAAATTGTCCTAAAAATGTAATATATGAAGTAAAATTTCCATCAATAGATATTAAAGGAACTGTATCCTAATGGCTATAAAACGTTATTTTTCAAATGCCGATACAACTATCACTAATGCTTTTAAAGCCAATTTGGTAAGCAGAGGGGTTAGTGGAAATATGGGTCAATCCGACATACTTGAGGTATTCAGTATTTATGGTCAAGCAAACCCTTCGTCCTCCGAACTTTCTCGTGTTTTGGTTCAATTTCCAATCAACGATATAATAACTGATAGAGCAAATGCTTTAATTCCTGCTTCTGGTTCAATTTCTTGGTTCTTAAAACTTTATAACGCAAAACACGGTCAAACTCTTCCAAAAGATTATACCATGACAATCTCAGCCGTCTCTTCTTCTTGGAATGAAGGATATGGTCTAGATATGGAAGAATATAGCGATATAGGATATGCCAACTGGAATACTGCTTCATCATCCTCTTCTGGCACCTCTAGTTGGACTTCTGCTGGTGGCGATTATCATATCTCCCCTACTGCTTCGTATTTCTTTAATAAAGGCACAGAAGACCTTATAGTGGACGTAAGCTCTATTGTAGAACAGTGGATAACTGGTAGTAAATCAAACTATGGATTTGGTGTAAAACTTTCATCAAGTCACGAACAAGCTGCACAATCATTTTACACCAAAAAATTCTTTGCCAGAGGAACAGAATTCTTCTTTAAGAAACCAACATTAGAAGCTCGTTGGAATTCTGTTCGTCGTGATAATAGAGGTTATTTCTTTGCTTCTAGTTCGTTAGCTTCGGCAGCAGAT
>Ga0181343_1000895_pt1 | contig 12258 bp, 11 predicted proteins | sample Su13VDMLBSD_FD_130110 | JGI IMG/M metagenome (GOLD analysis project Ga0181343, IMG submission 130110) | Freshwater viral communities from Lake Michigan, USA - Su13.VD.MLB.S.D | ecosystem: Environmental > Aquatic > Freshwater > Lake | place: USA: Michigan | collected 2013-07-15 | reverse complement strand
CCATGGTCGAGCTATAGCATCATTGTATGACAATACTCCAGCAACTGCAACGGATGGTGGTACCCATAACGGAACATTATTGTTTGGATTAATTATTCTAACCCATGGCCAATATGTTGCTGTATAATTGCTATCCAATGTTTGAACTTGTGTAGTTACATTTAATATCGAATCAGTTAATGGGTTAGAATCCATTACGTAAAATGTATCTTGACGTCCTTCTGCTAATTGCCTTGCTGCTAACGTTACGCTACCATGCAATTTATCAATGATACCTGGAGTTAATAACAAGTTCATATCATAATAGTCAGTGTTGCTTAATATTGTGAATGCTTTGTTATATGCAGTCGTACCCGTAGCCGTTGCTGAACTACAATCAAATCCAAATGTATTGTCATCTGCAATATATGTCCCGGAATATTTCGGTAAGTTTGGACGTGCTCCGTCAAATCCACCTTGGAATGGAACAACAAATTTACGAGTTGATAATGCAATGTTATCTTGGAATGTTCCACCAGTCAATGCAGATTCCAAAGAACCGGAATATGCAGCAGTTGCTGACGGAAATCCAACTTGTGCTGATTGGTTAATATCTCCTAAATAGAAATCCGCGTTGCTTCCCGTTACGGAACCAGATGTTGGTATTGGAGATAAATATGATTTATTGTTTGTAGCTGCATAATTGAATCCATGAAAATTTGAATTGCTAAAATTGCCATTAACTACTTGTGAAGTCACATATGAAGCAGCAGATAAATTCAATGAACCGGATGCCATTGGTATTGGACATTGTAAAGCTTTGAATCCAAATGGCATCAATGTTTTGCTGTTTGTTTTGTTTGCAACTCCAGCATCGACTTCTACTCGAACCCACGCATTTGTATTAGGATAATCTCCGTTAATGACAACAACGCCGTTATCTGATACTGTTTGGTATCTATCGCCAATTACACGTGCAATATATCTAGATGACGCTGGGTTTAGATTGACATTTTGAAATTCAATTAATGCAGCAGATGAATCTGAATCAGAATTATTTCCATATGGAGAATTTGTAATTCCAATTAATTGCGGATTCACTCGACGAATTTGAATAGTAAAAGAACTATACCCATCTGGATCTGTAGAATTTTCTGATGTTACGATGTCTCGTATTGCAATTTTAACATCATAATTAATCGTTGTTCCATGAGACAATGTATGAAACTTAAATAGATTTTTTGTAGTGCTTCCAATTTTTTGCGATGTTATCCATGGAGTAGATGCAGACTGGTAATCTTGCAAAAGTTTAAAGCTGGAAATTTTTTCCAATGACATCGTCACATGACCTAAGTTTGCAAATAAGCCAGTTACGTCAGTATCGCAGTGAACATATACTGGATAATCAATTGATTTCGGATCTGTGGAAAATACTTTGGTTATGTATTTGTTGCTAGTAGATACGATTGATGCTGATATTGCTGCGCCTTCTGCTGCTAAAAATGATCCACCAAAACCAATTGCGGTTGCATCTGATCCTGCTGCAACTGCATATGAACCTGACAATTTAATTGCAAAACTTCCTGAGCCTGCATCTTCTAATACCGAATCTTCAAATAAGTTAGTTGCACCTGTCGTTATTACCGGATTTGTTGGATGCAATACGTGTGATACAACTTTAGTAGACCCCGATTGAGCTACAACGGCTAATACACCATTTGATAATTCATATCCATCTTCATACAATAAACGTGTTACTGTAATTACATTCCCACCTTTTTCCAAATATTCTTTAACTACAAAAGGAACATATGAATCATCTGTAAATGATCCGAATGTGTTTTGGAATTGTGAATACGATGTAATTTGGGTTGGAACTAATGCAGGTCCTTTTATGGTTGGCCCTACAATTGCTGCACCTAATTGTGCAATGCCGCCGGCTAAAAACGATTGATCAATCTCTCTCGTAAATACTCCTGGCGAAATTATTCTTTCTGCCATTTAAACTCCTTAATGATTTTTTTAATAAATATCTAAATAAACTGCCAAACCGTTAATCTGCAGTAAATGTTCCGTCTGCAATATTTATTTGGCCATCACCATATCGTTCTCGCATCTTTTCTATTAATTCAGATTCGTGTTGTTGAAGTTGTTCAAATCTTGCAACGTATTTAGATTTTTCTTGTTGAAGTTGTTGTAACTGCTGAGTTAATATGTGTTCTTCAATAACGATGTTGCCTAGTACAGATGAATTTTTTGCAAATTCTTCTCGTATGTTTTGAATTTCTTCTAAATGTTCTTTGTCCAGTTTCCGGGTCATAACTTTGTTCCTTCTTTTTGTTTTATTATATGAAAACGTTTTCAATTATCCAAATGCAGATACTACGGCAGCCATGGATTGAGATGATATGGTATTAGCTAATCTTTGTCCTATGCTATTTGATGCGGTTAATGAAGTTAAAGCATAATTCCAAAGATCCTCTGGTTTCGTAATAGCTGATCCTGATGTAGTATCTACTGCTACTCCTACAGAAACGGAATTTGGGTGTGGAACACGCATTGAACCGGTTAATTCGTTTCCAGGTCCATATATGGTTCCAAAACGAACATCTGAACCTGATGGTACTCCTACGACTTGATCTGGTGATAAAAGTGAAATTGTATTGGAGGAACCAGATACTCCTATTGTGTATCGTGTTGTAACGTCATCATATAATTGTACGTTATAGCAGTATATTGCATTTGTAGAACCAGAATTAATAAATGGTCCAGAAAATACATTTGTAGCCGTAGTTGATGTTGATGAAACCGCATTATTTGATGCAGTTGATTGAAGTTGACCTATTGTATTAATTATCCCTGCGGTAGTTGAAGATATACCTATAGATCTAACACCGGTACCGGCCGTTACATTTCCTGTAATATTAACTGTACCTATACTGGCATTGAAAATTCCGACGGGGTCTGTATTAGTACCTACGCCTACTGGGCCTCCACTAACATTTCCGGTAACATTAACTACACCATTGATATTATATATTCCATATGCTGTGGTAGTTACACCAGCTGCTGGCCTTGAACCTCCAGTAACATTTCCGGTTACATTAATTGTACCATTTTGTACGTTATATATTCCATATGGAGCGCTACCATTATTTCCCCCGACAACATTTCCTATCACATTAATGGTTCCATTTGTTGAGTTTAATACAGCATAATTATTTGAAGTTGTACTTGCGGGACAAGTAATGTTTCCTATTATATTAATAGTGCCATTTGAGCTATTGGTAATAGTACGTACACTACTGGCAACGTTACTAGGAAATCTAACTTCACCTGTTATATTGATAGTTCCATTATTAACATTACCTAACGCACTCTGTCCTTGTAAAATTGTACCGGTAATATTAATTGAACCTGAATTATAATATTGGATAAGACCGCCGGCTATATTAGATGCGCCGCTTTCTATGCCATTTGGAGTTGCAGTTATATTATAATCAGAATAAATATTTATTCGTCCGCCGGCGACAACACCCCCAGCGGCTGTGGTATTTCTAATACTAGCTACTGTTATATTTTGATCTAACGTTACGGTTTGATTGTTTAAAAACACATCATCTGAAGCAGTTGGTATTAAACTACCACTCCAAATTGTTGAGTCACTCCAGCTTCCAGAATTTATGGGCCATCTGTTCGGCATAATTATTTTCCTTTAAAGGCAGCAATTGTTGCTGCTGTGGTTTGCGTTGTTGAAATATTTTGTAAACGTTCTCCAATTGTATTTGATCCTGTTAATGAAGATACAGCATAATCAAATATATCTTGTGGTGTTATATTTGCTGCGGAACCTGTTATGGTGTCTACAGGTACTCCATATCGTACATCGGATGAGGATGGTATTATCATTGAGCCAGAAAATTCGTTTGAGCCTCCATATAAACTTGCTGATCGTACATCAGTTTGTGCTGGTAAACTTGAGGTATATGCTGCATCGTAAAATATTACATCGCGTGGAAATGTATCTGTTTGAAATTCATATGTTGGTGTTGATGTTGATATGAGTTGTATACGTGGTGAATAAACGGCAGGATAATTGTTTATGGATAATAAAGGTCCTGTAACACGTACTAAACCGGATGTTGAAGTGGATTGTAATCCTGGTACTGCAGGTCCAGATGTAATTGAGCCGTTAACGTTTATTGTGCTTGCTACAGTAGATATTAAACCAGATGCTGCGCCACGTGTTGAAACGCTACCGGTTATATTTACAGTCATTGTACCTACACCTAAACCAATACCCGAGCTGTTGTTTCCAATAACCGGACCTGTATAGTTTAAAACTCCAGAATTTGCTGCTCTCAATTGAACTTGCATATTACCCGTACTTGTACCTAAAATAAATGCACTTCCAGAAAAATTAACTTGTGCACTTCCTGCTCCGATAGCTAATGGAGCATGATTCGTAGCTGAATATAAATCTCCTACAATACTAGCTGTTCCGTTGTTAATGAATACGCATGCACCGGCAGTGTTTCCTGCATCTCCATTTGTTCTTAAATTACCTCGTATAAATGCACTGCCCGTTACTATTAAAAGACCATAATTATCAGTACTACCACCGCCGGCGTTTCCAGATGATATACTTCCTGTAACGTATAAAGTTCCTCCGTTTGTTATACGAACACCATTCCCAGATGATGCATCTCCACCTTGAATACTTCCAGACATATAAACTGTATGTGATCCTGTTATTATGAATGCAGGTCCTGTGGTTGCAGATACTATACCAGATTTGCCCGGAAAAGCTGTAGATATTGGGGTTGATGCTGTTATTTGTATGTTGTTTGTTGAGATAAAACTTCCACTAGCAATAGTACCATATACGCTCCCTGTACTTTCAGTCATTTGAAGTTCTGCTATGACTGGGGATGATCCTCCTGTTACAGTTATATTCATACGATAGTAAGTATATGATGTTGTATTCGAAGAAACATTTCTTATATACCACGTGCTTATAGTAGGCGTGAAACCTGTTACTGTCTCTATTGTAGTATAAGATATTCCATCATTACTTCCTTGGAATGTCCATGCTGTTGGATTGAATACGTTACTGGTCCAACTTAAAAATGCATATTGTTTTATAATTTTTCCGGTTGGAAATTGATAACCTATTATCCCAGTATTAAGTGTTAATGATTGCCAAAATGTACTTGTTAATTGATCAAATGCCTGCCATGCCGGTGAGTTAACTCCGGCACTACTAGCAAAGGCAACTCCAGACGGTGCAGTATTTGAAGTCATTGAAGGTGTTGCCAATGCAGGTACACGTGCCGGGCTTAGACGATTACTAAATTTTAATACGTTTATATTTTGATCTATTGTTATGTTGAATCCATTTGCATACACGTCATCTCCATCTAACGGCACTGCTCCATTATCCCAAATAGAACCCGTACTCCAACTTCCTGATGTTACTGCGTATCTTACTGGCATATGTTATAGTTTCTTTTTAGAGGTTATTAAAATGGCATCCGTTGCAACAGTAGATGCGTTACGTAATCTGGCTCCAATACTTCCTGTGGCTGTTAAACTTGAGGTTGGAAAGCCCCATACATTTTGAGTGTTGAACGAAGCAGAACCTGTGGTTGCATCTACCGGTACACCTTGAATTACATTGGATGCTGATGGTATTGCTACAACACCTACGAATTGTCCTGTATCTCCAAATGTGATTCCTTGTCGCACATTGGTTGTTGCTGGGAAATTCCCTGGATAATTTGCTGAGTAAAGTGTGCGTTGTTCTAGATTCGTTTCTGTATCAAATGTCCAAGTTGGGGTTGAACCTGATATGAGTTGAAGGTTTTGGGCAAATACTGCGTTGCGATTGTTTACGTTGTAAAATGGACCTGTTAAAAATACTTGACCTGTTGAAGTTGACTGAATGCCTGGGGCTGTTATGCTGGAGGATATTGGTCCTATGATTGTTAATGTACCGGTACCTGATGATGCTATTGCAGAACCACCGATTCCTGCTGCTACACTGCCTGATATTGACATTGTTGTAGCTGCTGAATTAATTATGGCTCCTGCGGTTGAAGATCCTATTACACTCCCAGTAACTATTAAGGTTGATGCATTTGTTGCTAAACTTATTCCAGCGGCTGTACTAGTTCCGCCCAATACACTACCCGACACTATAATAGTTGAATTGAGTCCAGTATTGCTTATACCATATGCAGAACCACCGGCACCAATTACACTGCCTGTGATTACCATTAAAACATTTACTCCAGTATTTGCGATTCCATTAAAAAACGAGCCGCCGCCTAATACGTTTCCGGTAATTCGTATTGTTCCACCGGCGGAGTTTGTAATAACATTATAACTTGGTATCATATTCCCAGTAAAATCAATATTTCCAAAGCTTTGCTTAACAATAGTTGGACCAGATCCTACAGAAATAAGACTTCCTATAACGTATATACTACCACTACCAGCTGTTTTGTAAATACCATATGATCCTCCTTGATTGCCGGTGATTGACCCAGTTACATATACTGGACCTTCTCCTGTCATTGCAATGAGATGTGCACTGAGTGAGCCGCCAGTTGCTGTAAAACTGCCTGTCAAAATTAAACTACCAGATGATGCAAATGCAATATTGCCGGATCCGCCACCGCCGATAAAACTTCCACTCATAGTAAGAGTAGAAGATTCTAACATTCTTATAATAGGTGCTGCAGACGTACCAGTTCCTGTATTGTTACCATTAATACGAGCCGAATTAGATCCGGATATGATTATCAATGGCGCAACGTTTGCAAGAAATGCATTTGCTGCGGTTAAATTAACTGTGACACCATTGTTCAAATAAAAACTACCAGATGCTACAATAGCTGATGCAGATGCAGCATTTCGAAATGTTATGGCTGTTACATTTTGGTCAATATAAATTGATTGGTTATTTGCGTATATGTCATCTGAAGCAGTAGGAATACCTAATACACTTCCATTATTCCATGTTGCGGTATTTGACCAATTCCCAGAAGCTACGGCCCATCTATTTGGCATATTTAAACTTTAAATGTTGATATAGTTGCAGCAGTGGTTTGTACAGTAGCGGCATTGTCTAATACAACTCCTATACTTCCAGTTGTTACTATATCTTGGGTTAATACTCCAAATAAGTCTTGTGCTGTAAATATAGCAGAACCGGTGGTATTACCCACAGCTACTCCTGCTTTTACAGTGGTCGGATCCGGCATCTCTAAAGAACCGGTTAATCCAAAATTATATTGCGTTCCTTTTCGTACATTGTTTTGACGAGGTACTCCAGGTAATTGATTTGCAGTGTAAAGTGTTTTTGAACCACCTGCTACTTCTGTATCAAAACGCCATGTAGTTGAGGTGGGTTCTAGCATTTGCATGCGATATGCGTATACTGCATTGAATGAACCTGTATTGTAGAATGGGCCTGTGAATAGGTTTGTTGCTGTTGCCGATGTTGATGATATACCTACTGCAGTTATACTAGATGATACCGGACCATTAATATATAAAATGCCGGCACTAGTATCAGCAATTGCCGCGGCTGCTGGAGTTCCGGCAGATATTCTTCCATTGATTCGTGTAGTATGTATTGCAGATGTTGTCAAAAATGGGCCAATAATACTTCCAGTTATGTTAATTGTAGAAGTTGCGCCTGGGGTAGTTATGATGTATGTGGTGCTATTAGCTAAGGTAGAACCTGTTATATTAATATTTACTATGTTACCATTACATGCAAAAACAAGTGCTCCAGAACAAGTAATATCACTTAATATGTTATATGTATTTGGTCCGGAACTAATATTAAATACCCTATTTCTACTATCAGGGGATGTTGCTGTAATACTTCCTGTAAAGTTGATAGTTTGATTTGCAGTTGTTACATTTATATTATATAGATTCGCTCCGGATGTATTAGGCAAAGAACCTGATATATTTATTGTACCCCCGCCGCCAGATAAATTAAGGGATGTTGCGTTTAAGGTGCCATTAATTGTTGTACCACTTGATCCGGTATATATTAAGCATGCAGATCCTATAACAGTTGGAGAATTAATTATGTAATTGTTTACTATAACAAAGCTTCCGCCTGCTGTTACCCCGGTAATTGCTGAATTTCTTAAACTGGTTACTGTAATATTTTGATCTATCGTTACAATTCTATTATTCGCATATACATCATCCGAAGCAGTAGGAATAATTGAACCCGACCAAATCGCCGAATCACTCCAATTACCACTTGCTATGGGCCATCTGTTTGGCATTTTACAATCCTTTTTCTACGATAAACTGTTGAATAACTCCAAGTATATTATATGCTGCCGTTTCAGCCGGCATATCTTCCGATGCAAATACATCCAAATAAACTACAGGACGATCATGTCCTTGTAACACATCCGGAGTACCACCTTCTAATTCGCGATATGGTGTTAAACGCATTGCTACACTTGCTCCAACCTCAGTTTCTTTAACCAAAGGTGAAATTGCTAAGTTTACTGTGTAGTATGGATATTCTATACCATCTACTACTATTGGATTTGTTGATTGTATTGGCATAACTTGTCTTTTATAAATATGTGTAAGTATATCTGTTACTCCAAGCAGCACTTGAAGTTGAACGTGTTACGGTTGCTCCAGATGAAGATATGGAAAGTTGTGATATTGTCCAAGCTGGTGTGGCTTCAGAAGTTCCAACTGCAGCATATCCTAAGTACAATAAGTTTATGTTTGGGTCGACTGATCCAGTATAATCGCTTCGCCGTTCCGTTGAACCAATACCCGTTAAATTGCTACCATCTCCGTAAAATGTAGTTGCTGTTACTGATCCAGTTACTATGAGTGAACCTGTAATTTCTGCAGAACCTGTAAATGGAAATCCTGCTCCACTTCCGCCAGCATTTTCCGCATATGATGCTGTTAATGCATATGATGCAGTATTAACTGTTCCCGTATAAGAGCCAGTTACGGTTAAACTGCCACTAATAACAACATCGCCTTCTGACGTAATTCCAAATATTTTCATTGCGTATCTCGATTATACTAATAAATATTGAGACAAAGAAACTATGGTGTCACGATATCAACAACATCAAATAAATGAGTCAAACCTAACGTCCAATAATCTTGCATTTCTTGCTGAGTGCTAGTATGTATATCTATTGTATATGCCGGATAAGTTTGTCCTTTGTAAACATAGATTATTTTATCTCGGTCAGTGTATATTTGTTTGAACGTTAAATACTGCGTTTCTGGGTTAAAACTTGATTCCATAATAATCTCTAAAATAATTTTCTAATCGTAATTGTTCAGATTCATTAATCCATTGTTCTATGATTAATCCTGCTGCTATATGATTATTACCACCACGTGTTCCGGGCGAACCAGAAGAACCGTTATTGCCAAAATTGATATAACTATTTTGCCACGTTGTATTAGCTATTACCGGTAATGATGTGATGGTATCTGCAACTAAATGTTTATTTCGAGTACCATTAACATATATATCTAGACATGAACCAGCGCCTTGCGGTTCACTTAAACGAGCTTTTACTGTTAGCAAAATCCAATTATTTTTTATCCTAGGATCTTTTGCTGCATATGTTGCTTCTTCTGTGGTAGGATTGCCAATCATGTTAACAGTGATGTCAGTTCCATCAAATGCTACTTCCAAATCTCCCACTGTATCTGAAAATGGAGGATCAGATGCGGCATCTTTTTTCCAAAACAATATGCTACGAGCTGCAGCTACTGGTTTACAAACCATAATCATAGTCATTTCTGAAGTATTTGTCATGCTTGGCACAGCTGCATTATTCGTACTAAATGCATCAGATACGTCGAATTCAATAGCAGCTTTGTTATTATTTACAGCGCGCGCTACATATACTGGGTCACTTATGACTGTCGTCGATGATATGGAAGATTGCGTATTAGGATTAAATGTACCTAATAGATTCGTCACTGCTGTAACATTTAATCCAGAAAGTGTTACATTGTCTGCATTCCAGAAAAAGTACGGGCAATCAGTTCGTGCAGATGCTAACAAAACAGGATCTTGCATTTTATCCATATTAGCAGTACCATCGCTTATTCCGCCAGCAAAACCAGTTCGCTGCCCTGCCATTCCTAAACCAGTTTTAACACCTTGCAATCTGGCTTGTGCAAATCCTCGTTCAAAACCCGTTCTAGCCATTATTAATAAAATTCACCATTAACAAAAATACTTGATGTTGTCCCGGTAGATAAAAATACCGATGCTGATGTTTGCATTGTTAAAAATGTGTTCGGTGGTAAATTATAATAGGGTACACCGTTTGCATCTTTTTGTTTTTGAAATACGCCGGCGTATAGTGCATTACCAAAATAATCAAATATTGCAGTACCTGCTGTATATCCGGAGTTGGCTGTAACTGCTAACGTACCTAAACGTGCAATGCCAATTGAACTAGAAAGTCCTAATACATGGTTAGCAGCATTTGATGAATTTGTTTGTACTGCGATGCTGTAAATTCTAGAACCATTATCTCCTCCTTGTGCAATTACAATTGGTGTTGTTTGCGAGGAACTTACTAAAAATGATGCAGACGCTAATAATGCACCCGTAAATGTTAAACTTGTTGCCATATTTTATTCTTTTATATAAATATTTTGTTTAGAAATTATTAGATAAATACAATAACGATGCTTGTATTAATGCATTGCTATCGATGTCGTTTCCTTGCGGTGATATTACAGAACCAGATATAGTCAATGATCCAGTAATTATGGTATTGCTATTAATAGAAACTATGGTACCAGTATCTGTTATGTTGCTATCACGTAAATGTTCAATACCAGTACCTTTTGGTATTCGATTTGCCGTTAAATACGTTTCATTGCCTAAGTCATTGTATGTCTCTGGCCCTAGTAAGAAATGTGAAGATGTTATAGCACCAGTAGCATCGCCTTTGTGCACAAATATAAATTCATCTTCAACAGAATCATATAAGAATGATGCTGAAACTAATGGGCTTGATCCAGAATCAATTACAGCTAAACCTCCGAAACGTGTACTTGGAGCAAATGTATTAACTGTTATTAAGTTGGTTCCTATGTTTAATACAGATTCGGAAATATATTGTATTGATGCAGATCCTAGTACTGTAAAATTATTTGTAACAATCATTGACCCAGTTACGATTTGATTTCCAACTATCGTTACGTCTTGAGTTAAAGTATTAACATATGATGCCGTTAATGCATGAGACGCAGTTATAGCCTGGGATGCGGAGATGGAATACGATGCTGTTATAGCTTGGGACGCTGATGTTGCAAATGAAGCCGTTCCTTGTAATGATCCGGTAAATTCGGTTGCACTTAATGAACCCGTCAATCCATATGAACCGGAAAGTTGATTAGTATGTGTCCAAACTCCAACAGAACCACTTTGTACATATGTCCAAAGATCGCCATAATGATATATGCTTTCAACTAGTACCGAACTTAAATCTGAAAAATCAATCGGTTCTTGTACAGCAACATAGATGATTCCACTTCCACCCGGACTTGCTTTCACGCAAACTCCGACAGGAATAATTTCATATGGAGCATATGGTGCGATATTTGTTAAAGCTCCCGATGATCCCGTGCCAACAAATAATGTGTCGCCATCATTAAATGCATTAGTATTTAAACCTCTAACAAGACCTTGTGTTGTTACAAACCCTGTTGAATTATCTTCAATGTCGTGAGTTGCAACACCTAATATTTGATTAAGTACATTTACACTACCTGATACTAGAAGCGATTGTGCTCTTTCAACTTCCGGTACATCACCGTGTGCTCCTATCAATCTAACAACGGTACCGTTTGTAATTGTTGTACCTGTTCTATTTGATACGCGCGTCCAATTTTCTTGTCCAACTTGTAATGTAATATCAGCTTCTGCATTATATACAGACAATGCTCCATCCGTATTATCCCAAAATACTCGACCCGATTTCCATGCGGGTGTTGCGGATCCGGTATTAAAATCAATATAATCTACATTATTGACTGAACCAGAAATGGTTAGATTGGGAGCATATGATGCCGTCATGGCATATGACGCGGTAAGATTATTGATTGTACCCGCAGGGGTCGTTAATGAATTTAACGAGGCATCAGAGCCTGATACTATGACTTTTTTCCAGTTTGGCATATTATATTTCCTTGTCGATTGTGGTTAGATACATACACTTATGCCGTGTG
>Ga0181343_1000894_pt1 | contig 12263 bp, 20 predicted proteins | sample Su13VDMLBSD_FD_130110 | JGI IMG/M metagenome (GOLD analysis project Ga0181343, IMG submission 130110) | Freshwater viral communities from Lake Michigan, USA - Su13.VD.MLB.S.D | ecosystem: Environmental > Aquatic > Freshwater > Lake | place: USA: Michigan | collected 2013-07-15 | reverse complement strand
TCCGGAATAGATCAGTGTCTGCCGCTGTCCAGGTGTACTGTCCAGCCACAGGGCGATATTGACACCAAACCTAGGCGACATAAGCCCCTGACCGAGATTGAGCGACACCTGCTCCAGCCGTGCCGCCTGTGCCAGGTCAATTGACTGGCTGCGAATCTGGCCCGGCTGAATCTGGTTGAACGATATCAATCCACCAGAACTGATTGGCGACTGCGTCCATAACAGCACGTCCGCCTGTGCCGTGCTGGCCATCGCAACAATCGACAGCCAAAACACCCGCTGCACCAGCCAATCAGCCAACGATGCAAAAAACCGCATGTGTGTCCCCTTGTGAGTGTGTGTAAAACCTTAAATCAATTCCCGCGCCTGCTGTGCCGCTGCCTGTATCACCATCAGGATGCCGGGCAAATCGTCATGAATCTGCTTTGCACGCAACTGGCGCACCGTGTCCTGTAGTGACTTATTCTCTTCCTCGAACATATCCGCCGCTTCTTTACATCGTGCCAACTGCTCCCGCAACGCCGTCACCTGCCTGGCACGATCTTCGCAGCATTCTTCCAATTGCGCTTTGGCGTGATGCCGCAAGCGCGTCATATCCCGCAAATCAACATCCATTTCTGCGACCTGCTCACGCAACGCCGCCACGTTATCGCTATTTGTGTTCGCTGCTTCTTTGTATTTGAGATATTCCGACCGCAGCGATTCCGCCGCCTCGACAGCCTTATCCCGCTCCTCAATTGTTCGTCGCAGATTGTCGGTCACTCGCAGGTTCTGCGCGTCCAACTGATCGCGTTTTTTGCGGACCTCGGCCAGTTCCGACTCCAGTTCCAACCACTCATCCTCTGTCCGTTGTGGCGTTTCGTTTTGTTCCGATTCGCTCATTGTCCTGCCCCTCTCAAATAGTGTTAAAATCGTAAGTCGAAAGTCGCTCCTCCAGCAGCCGCAAACCAAAATCCAAATCACACTGCCGCGGCAAACCATCGCTATCAAGTTCTTGTGCGTTTCGCGCGCCAACCAGCGTAGCCCACGCAAGACCCTTGTCGTCAACCATGACAGTCGCTGACACGATCAGGCCGCCCGCCCTGCGGTTGTCGCCCGGAAGATATCGGGTGTCGTCGACGTCGATTGTGTGTATCTCGCTCATTGTTATGCCCCTGAAATAGTGTTGCCAGAAAACCCCGCCAGCCGATCCGACGGGGGAAGTAAATCAATCAACCAACCGCACTACTGTCGTCGCTCGCTCTGGATACGTCTCCTGATCGTGCACAACTGCATCGTACAGCGTCGGCAGAATCTCGCGGGTATACTGACATCGCTCCCAGATCTCGTAGAGGTACGCACAGTTACCCCAAGCGTCCAGCAGATCCTCGATGACGTCCTGCCGCTCACGCAGACGATTCCACGCCCGCAGAATTTCAGACGCCAATTCGCGTCGTGCTGAGATGTCAGACTGCCCGCGCAGGTCGAGGATATAGTCAGTGCCAATCTTACGACTGACGACCGACGCCCCGCCAAATCCGGGATTGTTCAGATATGCCTCAGCGGTCTCGCGCACTGGCGACCAGCACGACCATTCGCCGGTATAGCCGTTGCAGGCTCGATAGATTGTCGTGCTTGCGTCAATTGCGGTGAGAGTTGCCATTGTCCTGATCCCTTGTGTTGTGTGTTGTGTTGTCGTCTCGGACTCAGTTGTCCGGTACGCAAATAGTATCGGCAGACTGCCGATAGGTCAACACCTTGCGTCGGCATTTTGCCGAAATTTTGGAAAATAAAATCCGGGGCTAAAACCCCGGACTCAGATCACTCCACGATGTCGAGGAAAATTGCTCGGATTTCGCAACCGTATTGCCCGCGAATCTTACGCCGCACCTGCTGCTCGTCCTCAGTCAATTGTGCCACCTGATCGGCAGACAGACTGACCGGCGAAAACGTGACATCATGGCCGTCAGGCATTGGGATGCCGCACGTCTCATGGAGCCGCATTGCTGACCACATTGCATCACCGGACAGTGGCAGCCGCAACCTGATGCGGTAACTCACGAGCTGCTCTGGCCGATCTTGCTGGGGCCGATCTCGGTCAACTCGACCACTCTCGTCACGCCCGTCGCTGCCGATAGTCCGCCTGCCCACGCTACACTCTCCTCGCTTGCTCGCACGCAATCCAGTATCTTATTGGTGCCGAAATGCACCACGCCATCGACCAACAACAGTCCCCGCGATGTCTGGAGGTAATCACCAAACACCACCGGGCCGCACATAGCACGATATGCTGCCCCATCAACCACAATCACCGCCATAAATCACCTCAAAAAAATCAGTCTGTGGATAGGCCCGCCGCTGATCGTCGGCAGAAGGTAGCGTCATACTGGCGACACACACGCCACGCCGCCACGGCTCTCACAGTGTACCGGCTCTGCCGGAGGATTTCAGGTCCGCCGACTCAGGCTGAAGCGAGCCCGTTTCGTTATTTGATTACCGACTTACGCAAGTCCTTCAGGGCTGTCAACTGGCAGACCTGATCGCCCGTCAGTGATCCGGATTTCTTCAGCGCGTTAACCGCGCCCCAGGCTTCCAGTAACTCCTTCTGCGTGCTTGCGTTTTCAAGCCCCTCACGGGCCTTGTCGTATAGCATTTTTTGCTCGTCGGTCGCTGCCTCAACTGGCGTTAACGTGTTCATTTTTTCGGACTCAATTACCGACACAGCCTCCTCCGGCTCCGCAGGCTCAGGGATGCCACGGCAGAGGTAGTACAGCTTTTTCAGCGCAGTCGATTCAGCCTTGCCTGCAATGCCGCTCATGGCCTCAGCAAGATCCCGACCATAGGCGCTAATCATCCGTCGCGTATCGTACCCGTCAGCCGCACGCATGTGGCTCGTAAACTTCTCGCCAGCCAGCCAGCATTCGGCATACGCGCCCATTTTGACCGTGTACTTTTTTGAGCCTCGCTCGTTCGGCGTGCCCTCGCTGACATCACAGTCATCAGGTAGTGACGCAAATGGCACGATACCAGTCGCGCCTAGCCGCATTAGCTTTTGCGTCCACCCCTCTTTAGTGACGTAATAATTTCCGGCGATGATATTCCACTGGTTCCCGGCGAACGAAAGGCCGTCTAGCATGGCCTGAATCATGCAATCGCGCAGCACGTGTTCCGCATATCCGTCCGCGCGATCTGTCCTGAATCCCAGTGGCGTGTTCTCCATGCTCCTCAGGATCGCCAGCGAATCCGCGTCAATCGCCTTACGCAGCTCGTTCAACGCCTGGGCAATAATCACCGGCCGCAGGAAGTCATCAGTCTGCGCTAACTGGTTCGCGAACTCGCGCCCGAGGTTCATCGTGCGGGTCATTGCCGCGTAGGCGTCCGCCTTGATTAGATCACTTTTCGCCATGTTCCACCTGTCGCAAAAACCTATACGTCTCTTCGGCCGTGAACGTCACGCCCTCCAATACAATCTCTCTATCATCCTGCTCAATAATCCGTCGCGCCCGCTCAACTCTCTCCTCCCAGCCCTCCAGCATCCGGCTTCCCAGTCGTGGAGGCTGCCACCACTTGGCCGCGTAAGGCGTATCGAGCATGAGCGTGGACTTTCTTTTCTTCTTTGATTCGTTGCTGTGCTGCCTTCATTGCCGCGCGTCGCTTGCGCGCTTCTTCGATCTCAACCTCGCCGCGTGGAGTGCCTGTCAGTTGCTCCGCGTCGATCGCGTCCTGCACTTCCCCGCGATGCACCGGTACGTCTTTTGGGGCCTCGATTGATAGCTTAACTTTGTTGCCGCGAACCTCGCACACCCTGACGCGTATTTCGCCGCCTATGACGATTTCTTCGCCAAGCATGCGCTGAACTGTCATTCTGCCTCTATCTGACATCGTCTCGGATTCCTTCCTTCGCAAAACGCTCAATCATTGGCCAATCTGACGGTCGCCACAGTAGCCCGCCAGATGCTGCTAGCCAGTCGGTCTGACTTACTCGCAACTTGCCCTTTTCGGTTTTCAACTCGACCAACACTACCTTACCGTCACGTGCGCAAATCAGATCCGGCAGGCCTGCATCTCCATCATACGGAGTTTCGTACGCCACGCAGCCGTTACGCATGACGGCCCGCGCTGGGACATGGCAAACATGCCAGCCGTGTAGAGACAACAACTGCATTACCTGCCGCTGGAACTCGTCCTCACTAACATCGGGCAGGCTACTGACAATCCGCATCGTCAGCGCCCTCCGCAATCGCCGCGCACACCACCGCCACGCAAATCAGGGCAATGGTGACCATAATCTCAACGGCCAATTCTGCTGTCATTGCACGCCACTCCAAAGATTGAAACCACAGCCACCACGCCCACGCAAAACATCGCAATCCCTGCTGACATAATCCACCTCCTGCGTCAGCAGATTAACGCACGCGCAAATGTCACGCAAGGGGCGTTTTTGATTTTTTGCCGATTACCAGCCCGAGCCTGTGAATGTCGTCATCGGTCAGAATCCACGCTAGGCCATGCTTGCGCCCGATGCCTCTCGACTCCAGCAGCACTTGACGGATGCGTGAATCGGTGACGTTTAGCCGCTGGGCTGCCTGCTGTGTGGTGTAGGTGTTTGCTGTCATGCGACCCATATTAACGCCGCCGCAATGGTTTCGCAATAGGCTAGACAACCCGCCGCCGCAAAACCAAAGACCCCTCGACCTCGACGAGCTGGTCAACCTCTGTGCTGTGCTGCTGCTCGCTCTCGATCTGCCAAGTGTAGTCCTCAGCAGGCTGGAGGCTCGCGCCGCCGTCGACAATCTCAATTACGATTGCCAGGGACTGCGCCGCACCGCTGCCAACCTCAGCCAAGCTGACGACCGTACCACTGATTGCGCTGGCCGGGAGGCCACGGCGACTCGCGCCCCACGCCAGACCCACGCCTGCAGCGTTTAGCCTGTCATAGATCGCGCCGCCGACATCGCTGATTTGGATGGTTAGCTGCGTGCCCGATCTCACGCGCAAATCGTCACCACAATAGAGGGTGATTGTGCCGCCGTCTGCGATGCGTCCTGTGGATGTAATTGGCACGCCCGAAAGGCTCGCGGCAATCGCCTCGACTGTGTCCTGCACCTCCAGCAGTGTGGACTGCGAGGCGTCACCAGCACCGCCACCACCCGCAGGAGCCAGCTCCAGCATATTGGCCGTGTATTGCCAGACCGCACCGTCTGCGACGAGGCCCGTGCTGAGCTTGTCGGTGACTGCCTTGATGGCTGCCACCTCAGTGTCGAGATATCCGATTATTGTGGTCTGATTGGCGAGTGTCGCCAGCCCTGTCTGTATCTCATTCACCGCACTTGTGGCCAACGCCGCCGCTGTGATCGCATCCGGCTGAAACTCATGCACGTCCGCCGCCACATGATGCGACCCCGTGACGCTCACCGACCGCTGCGCTGTCTCTGCCAGCAACACACTGTCCAGATATTCCGCCCGTGTCTTTGTCCAATACTTTGCTGGTGGCTCATAGGATGGATGCGTGCCGTTATTGCTGGTTACATCAGCCGCCCAACGTGCGACCGGAATTCCGGCACTGAATCCGATGATCTCATATTCCGCAATCGTCAAACCGGTGAACGTGGCAGCATAGGTGCCAAGGCGGTTGGTTGCCTCAGTGACCGCTGACGCTGTTTGCACGACTGTATCAGAACCAGGCAAAAATACCTTCGCCGTGAGTGTTCTGCCTGGTGCCGCTCTGAACTCGATAATCTGTGCCATCACGCCACCTCAGAAACAGGCTCTTGCCAGATTGCCTTCAGATCACCCACAACAATCGTCGACTCGTTATGGATCGTCACAGCAAACGCAGGTGTGTGGTATTGGATATCCAGCCCATCGCCGTACGTTTGCACAAACTTTTCGGCAGACTGAATGATAGCCAGGGCCGTCGTTTGCGGCATTGCGTTTATAATCTGCTGCATCTCTGCCGTCGTATGCCTGCTGCCTTTTGGGGGCCATTGTACGCCCCAAAAATCCTCATAGGTGCCGACATAGGCCGCAATGATTTGCTCTTCAGCCTGGTTGTACCTGAGGATCTTGTTGGCCGCAAAAACTTCGGCAGTGTTGTCTGGTACTGGTGGGACTGGTAGAGGCATTATGCGAGTGCTCCGATATTACGTAGGGCTTTGACGATTTGTGCTAGTGTGTAGCCGTCGAAGGTGTCATCCGTCTTGATTGTGTTTCCGCCACCGGGCGATGCCACCGTTGCTGACGCAACCGCAGTTGTTGGCTGCACAATTGGCGTTGCCCCCCAAAATGCGAGTAGGCTTGTTCCCGCTGATCCAATTTTAAGGCCGCGTAATGTCCCGCCACCTGATCCGGCTTCGGTGCCGATGGTGCAGACGTTGCCCGACCACCCTATATTCAGCCGCTCGTAACTTGTGTCACTGGTGAAGGTGTTGTTTATTTCCAGTTTGTGCGCCGTTGTCGACAATCGTAATGCGACAACACCAGCAGCCGACCCGCGAACTATCGCAGTATCGCCAGATGTCTGCCCGGTAGCTGTGTTAAATTGTATGCCGAAACCGCCACCGCAAACGATATGGTTAAAAATCGTAATGCGTGACGAATTTGCGGCGAGCTGATACACGCTGCAAACGTTACTGACTGTCAAATTCCCGGAAAATGTCCCAGTATTTGCGAACGTCTTCGCTCCCGCAATCGTCTGCGCCCCTGTCGTTATCAATCCCCTCGCCGTCGTACTTGCATCCGGTATCGCAAACGTATGTGCTGTGCCGCTCGACGTAATCGCAAAATCGGTGCCGGTCGTCGCAACCGCAAATGTCTGTGTCGCACCAGTCAGCCCGTTGAGGCTGCTAATCCCTGATCCACCAGACGCCGCCAACGTCCCGCCCGTGAATGTCAGGCCGGTACCGATTGTCACACTGCTCCATGTGTCAGCGGCCGACCGATAGTAGATGTTATTGGTGCCGGTCAATGCTGCCAGTGCGGTCAGGTCCGCGTCAAGTGGCTGATAGGTTGTCGCTGCTGCTGCTGTTGTCAGATAGTCGGTAATCGTGCCGTTCTGCGTGGCCAGTGTCCCCAGCCCCAATGCAGTGCGTACCGCTGCTGCATCCACGGCAGTCATGACCGACCGACCAACCGTGGTTGTGTCGATTACTTGTGTCGATAACAGGGCCTCGATTCCCATCAGTCATTAATCCCCAAAGCCTTAGCAATATTCGTCATCATCGCATCAATCACATCTCGCGAATACCGCAAATTCTCAGCCTTAAAACGGTTCGCCCAGCCTGGCTCCCCCATCAGCGGAGAAGGTCGCGAAAGGATCGCCGCCATCGGCTCGCCAGCCTCGCAGGCGAATAACTGATCCTCCAGTTCCGCCTGGCGATGGAGCATTGCTTTCAGGGCCAGCATGTGCGCCCGTAGTTGCCCTCGCTCCAGTCGGCACTTCAACACATACGGATCGACCGCTAGTGCTGTACTGATCTCGCTCGACCCGGAGACCGTCGCCGAGGTCTGCTCTGGTTGTGCTTGTAAGATAGACTCTTCCACTGACCGCCTCCGCTTTTTTCGACAAAATGACCTGCTCACACACACTCACCGAATGCGATGAAAACAGGCTCAAGACTATTGGGCAAAGGGCGATAAGATACCGCCCCAAATAGATCAAATCCGCACAATGACTGTACCTGATCGCCCAGATGCCAGCCACAAAACAGGACCACGCAACCAACAGACAGATAGTGAATTCCCGCGTTAAGTCAATCATTGTAGCAAACTCACTCCGTAGCATGTCGCGATACAGGCGATCCCCCAGCCGATCGCGCGGACAACCCACCGCAAATCGGTCCCAACAACCTGCAGCAGTCCTGACCATGCGGATTCTGATACGGAGAGTTTACGCTCACCGTCATCGTAATTCACGCCCTGATTGTCTGGTGTCTCGTTATCCACACGAATCCCCCGCCAGGCTGCTAGTCCATGGCGGTTCTGTATACTGATTTCCCCGACCGTTGCAACTGCGGAAACTCATTCCACGAGTTTACGGCCCGCCTGTTCCAGGGTCTGGTGGTTCTGGGCTGTCGCCGGATGTTAGCAGGATCGCCAGTTGCGACCGCGTCCGCGTGCCGTCAATTGTCGTTGTGACATCCAGCCCCGTAGCCGCGCTGCCTGTGTCTCTGATATGGATCTGTATCGGGCTGTCAGTGCTCCATCCGCTGACCGCCTGCAGCTCCTCGATTATCGCCGTGACGTCCAGTGTGACCAGATCACTGGCCGCTAGCGTGATGTCTGTATAGGCTGTTGTCCGTGTCTTAGCGTTGAGTGTTGTTAGGCTCGTGATACCGCTGCTTTGGTCCGTGCTGTATTTCAGCGCCGTAACCTGCAGCGTCCGTCCTCTCGTCCACCTACCAAGCCGCAGCATCAGGTAAGCAACATCAACCGCGTCACTCGCTGCAAGGCCTGCCGCAACCGTCGGATAGTATGCTGCGTAGGTGTACGGCTCTGTCCCGGATTGTGCTGTCAAGTCGTCATACCCGACCAGTATGATTTCAGATAACACAAAGGCCTGTGTTGTTGGCCCTGTGTCCGCGTAAGCGTAGCCTGCTTTGGTGCTTTCTGGTGGCGTCTGGCTGCTCTTGCTGTAATACAGTGACGCGCTGCCCGAGGTGACGCGAAAGTAGCAGTTGTAGCCAACCTCAGGCCCTGTCATTGAATAGGTTCCGGCCGCAATTGGCGATCCCACAGCCGCGCCTGCTGGCGTGCCGATTTCCCAAAGATATTCAACGACGCCCGCGCCAGTGATTGTGATTGCAATCTGCCGAGGATCGACCCAATCGGATGCCGTCCACCAGTCTGTCGTAAGCCCAAGCGTCCCGGTTGCCATATTACACCTGCGTTACCGTGATTGTTTGCGGGACTGTCAGCCAGTCCGTTTTTGGAATTGTGCCGTCGCCTGCGTTGCGTAGCTCTATCATGCTGGTAGATGGATTACGGCCTGCGATCAATTTGAACGCGCTTGCCACTGTTGGATTCCACGCGCCAGCCTGCACGCCGTAGCCGTTGGGGGCCAGCGTCGACGCAAATCCCGCCGATGGCTCTGGCCTGTAATACCATTGTTTCGATGTCCAATAACCACTTGCTCCGGATGTCGTGTAAACCTCTCTCCGATACGTGATCAATGGCCTGTCTGATTCCAGCCATGCGAGGATGATACTTACGCGAATCGCACCATTGCCCGGAATCAGATCCGTGACGAATCCTGTTTGCTTCTGCATCTCCTGCTGGTTGCTATGCGTTAACAGCGTCCAGCCAGTGCTGGCATTTGTCTCCATCACGAGCGACGAGAGGCCAAACGGCCCGTTGATATCGAACGTAAGGCCGAATCTTGTGCCTGTTACGGTGATGGCCTGCGAGTATTCCATTGACGATAGGGTACATGGATGGCCGTTGTTTGTCGGATCGATCCATCCAACTTGCCGCACCGCGCCAAGTGTGCCGTTTGCTGGAATTGATTCACCAGACGCGCCTTTGCGAGTTAGCCCGATAAGATACCGCGCCCAAACATCAATCCAAACTGACTTACCGAGGTATTCGGATGGTTCCACTGCCCGGTCAGTGATCCCAGAACTAATGATGCCAGTTGCATCATTCCCATCAACCCAGATGCGATACGCGGCGATTGATCGCCACGACTTATATTGGCGCCCAGTGATTGGCGTCGGCTGCTCTGGCGTTGTAACAGGATACGCCTGCGTCGCAATTGGGTATTCCGCGCTGTAGGCCAATCCTCCTGTCGACATCACGCCAGTCCCTTGCGTGCCGATTGACTGAATCATAAATGGCGATAGGTGCCCAGCCACGCCAGCAACTGACGCCTCCCCGACCTGCAGGACCGCCGCCTTCTGTGTGTCATACAATGGCTGGCAAAACTCACCCTGATAACTGTCAATCTTGTATCGCATTGGCTGCATATACTTGACCCAATACCAGTTTGCTGAATCGCTCGCCGTCGGCGCGTTTGGTGTCGCTGAAAAATCACATGCCACATAATAGCCAGATGCCGGCCATCCCTGCGGAACATAATACAAGGCCCGCGTCTGCCATGAGCCAAACGACCACGCCTCACTGTAATCTGAGACCACGCCGCCTTCTGGCGCAATTGGCCCCTCAAGCCTCAGTGGCCGATATAGTATCACCGACGGATTGACGACTTGGACTGTCCGGGCGAAACACAGCCCCAGCTTCCCACATGGCTCCGGGGTAACAATCGCTCCCGCAGCCACCGCCGCATCCCCGACGTGCCGCACCTTGATCGTCTGCTTTGTGTCGACCAGTACGCCGCCATCCAGGATCATCAGCGTCGCGTCTTTCAGGCCTGAATCACCCGCCGCGATATTGCTGGAGATCCGGACCACCACTGGGCCACTACTGCCGCCCTCGTTGCTGGATGTCGTGCCGATGCCGCCGCTGGCCTGAATCATCCGCGCCAGTATCGCCGCTCTGTCTCTGGTGGCTTGCAGCCGCTTCATGACTCGACGACTCCCCAGCCAAATCGGGAGATCTTGCGTGCAACCCTGCGACCGCTCGCCGATACCGCTAGCCCTGTCATGGATCGTACGTCAATTTGCTGGCCCGTCTTAACCCAGACGCCGCCCTGAAGATCCATGATGTCCGCCTTAGCCGTTGTGGTGGATCCTGCTGCAATGGCTGTCACGAGCTGCACCACGAGAGCATGGCCGACCACCGCGCTGCCTGACTTTGTTGCACCAATGCCCGCGCCGCCGTACTCGTCGATCATGCGGGAAATCACACGCGCGCCGTCGATGGTTGTCAGGATGTCGTGCTGCTGTGTCATGGCTGGTTATTGGGGAGTGGGACCGACGCCCAAGAGGCCTCATCGAGCAAAAGGAATGAATTGACCCACGCGCCGCTGACCCACACCTGCGCGCCAGAGACCGTGGTGAATGCCTTATCGGCCAGCGCCGCTGATGTCGTGGATGCGACCGAGACAATGCGAGTAGATAGCCATGCGCCCTTGAGGCCAGCGCCCTTAATTCGCACCAACGCCCCTGGATGCGCCGTAGTGGATAGTGATCCCGTGGCCATGGTTAGCGCAGTGCTTCCCGCAGTCATTCCGCCAGTGCCGAGTTGGCTTGACGATAGCGTTACGATCCTCTGGGCCTGCCCGTTGTTATCAAGCCAGATGTCCCCCGGAATATCCTGCTGCTCTGTGGTCTGGATTCGCCGCTTGACTACCTGCCGGTCTGTCGTCGGACTTTTGGCGTCATAGAGGGCTTTCGTCGCGTCTGTCCACGCCGCTGTGCTGGATGTTCGCGTCTGATAGACCAGCTCATTCATGCCCTTGTTCGGCAGCAGTATCCACCAGCCCATGGGATTGATCTCAACCTTATACGAGATCGGCCAATAGAGGCTCCCATCCTTATCCCGCGATGGCTCGTCTGGCATGTCAATATCGGTGAGGAGGCAGACGCCTGCCGGATAACTCACGCCGTGGATTGTCACCGCATCGGCGTTGATTGTGTCGCTAAGCTCAAATAGCCAGTTTGGGATTGTCGTGAAATTGGCCGTGACATTGACGACCCGTGTCCGCACCTTGCGCGAAAGTCCCTCATAGATATCGCCCGCCGTGTTGACTAGCGGATAGCCGCGTGAATCGAAAAACGCCGGAACCTCAATCGCCCCCGACCGCATCCCGCCTCTGACCCGCTGTGTGGCATAGCCTTGATCCTCGCGCGTGGTGATCTTGGTGGAGTACCTGACATTGTAATACCAGACATGCAACACTTCATCGTGATGATCACAATCCCGCTCAATAACGATTGCCGACGTTTTTTCTGGATGGCTGCTGCCTTTGGCCGGCAAGCCTGACGCGCTCAGAATCGTCGTGATTGAATCAGTCTCTGACGTGCTGAGAATCTCCCAGACATCAACGACCGTTTCCGCACCGTCCTCAGCCTGTGACCATTGCCCGCGTCGATATAGCCTTGCTGTTGCACTCATACTGCATATCCTATCTGTCCGCGCTCAGTGACTGTCAGCAGCCTGGCGTTTTGCGTTTGTATCTGCCGCAAAATCTGAACCTGTTGCGCGCCTAGTGCGCCCTGCTGATTGATGATTCCAGTTAACTGCCCGGCCCCAGAGACCGACCGGAGATCCTGTGCGGGGCCTGTTGGCCCGACACTTTCCGCAATCTTCTGCTGCAGGTCTGTACCATCCATCAATGCTCTGAATTCTGGATTCTGCTCCAGAAACTTCTGCGCCTGATAGCTGGT
>Ga0181343_1000893_pt1 | contig 12287 bp, 11 predicted proteins | sample Su13VDMLBSD_FD_130110 | JGI IMG/M metagenome (GOLD analysis project Ga0181343, IMG submission 130110) | Freshwater viral communities from Lake Michigan, USA - Su13.VD.MLB.S.D | ecosystem: Environmental > Aquatic > Freshwater > Lake | place: USA: Michigan | collected 2013-07-15 | reverse complement strand
TTGGTTTCTTCTATCTATGAATTAACAAACCTGTCTCCGTTGGACACTGAATTAAGTAGCGTGGATAGCTACGGCAGTAGTCATGCATTTAGAAATAATATCCAAAGTAGAAACACAATAAAATTCGGACATCTAGTGGACTTTGCTGATATTGATTCAATTGAGACTGACAACACTGTGGTAATTTTACCTTCCCATCAAAGATGGTTGGATTACATTGATAATCAGTTTACCAAACAAAGCAACCATAACTTAGAGATGTTTTTAAAGGGATTGCTCGGACCCGTGGATTTAAGCAATGTAATCGGTAACTTTGAAAACTTTGATAATTTAACAACTGTTGACCGCTGGGTTCTCAGAGAGTGTATTTCTTGCTGGATCACTGATGTAATGAATGCTGCTTTTGGAACAGACACGGTGGAAAAATACACAACAATTGGGGCAAAGGTTGTTATATATGCTGACAACATACATGACAATTACGGTGATGTCATTGAAAAAATAGCTCAAGAATTTAATTTAGTTACTAAATCGGTTGAACTAGTTTCCCAAAAATACACCAATTTTAAAGCAGCGCAACAGTTTCATACCATGCAAGAAAAATGCGATAATTGGTTAGCTGATTTTCTAAAAGGCAAAAACACCAGTTTTCCGGGACTGACAATTTTTGACGAAGCATATGTTCAAGTCAAGCTGCGAGACAAATTGAAAATCAAAGGATTTGATATAAAATGGTTCGGAGTTAACCAGTGGCCTGACTCTGTGAAGTTAAGGCAACTACTTGAATACACTGTGACTTAAATAATCTTACGAATAAGAGTAATTGATCGGCGCTTGCTGCGCTTTTGTGCATTTTCTTTGAGGCTCACAGCAGGCCCAAATTTGAGATCAACATCTTTGCTGATAAATGTTTTCAATGTGGCTCTAAACGGAGTCCACTCCTGCTTTAGGAAAATATTGATAGGAACCATCCTATTGCTTTCCCACCACCAAACTTCACCAAGTTCCAAAAAAATCAATTTCTGACCTTCGGTTTTGAGCACAGAATAATCGTACACAGTGGTGATGCTGTCATCTAAATTCTGTATAATTCCAACGTACTCGTTGCCACCGTAGGTCAGCAAACTGAGAAACGGGTATCTGCTTAAAAGGTCTTTATAATCTATTTCCACATGGATATTTAGTGGAGTAAAATTTGGCCGCGATCCAAATTGGATTTAAAGCTAAATACGTGATGCAAACAATTAATAGTTATATCTATGATAACACGGTCTTGGTGCAGGTAGACACGGACCCAGATATTGTGCAAAGGAACAGAGTTGTGTACACACAGACCTTACAATTATACAAGAATTCTTCAAACGTGGTTAAAGTTTTAGTACAAAATCAGGATCAAAAGCCTGTGGACTGTACAGGAAATGTATTTTATTTTCAAATCATTGATGACTACGCAGGTGCCAATGCCACCGCAGTTTTTAGCAGCAACGTCACTTTTAGCAATGCCACCACAGGCACAGGTTATGTGGTATTGACTGCAAATAATTTAGCACAATTAAACAATGATGTTTATACCTACAGTGTGTATACCTCATCAATTTGGGGCAATCTAGTGACCTATGTTGATGATAATTATGGCGCACAAGGGCAACTGAGATTGAACAACAGCGCATACCCCACAGTGCCGCCAGCAGCATTGGACCTAGGACAAATCAGCGACGCTTCTGTGAGCGCAATAGACGACTTTGGAACAATTTAATTGGACCACGGAAGAAAAGTTAAAACGATAAGTACTATAATATAGTCGGAATACAACATGAGTAAAACAGTACAATGGAAACGCGGAAACGCTAACGTAAACAGCAGCTACACAGGACCAGCTGGTGAAATTACAGTAAACACAACTGACTGGAGTTTACGAGTTCACGATGGCGCAACCGTGGGGGGTTGGGTTATTGACAGCAACAACAGCGGTAATCAAACTGGCAATCTGTTGATTGTTGATCAGACCATCACTGGCACAGTGGCCAATGCCAACATTTTCTTAGCTGCCAATGGCACAGGTAGAATTTATGCCAACAACATTATTAGATCCACTGGACTCAGAATAGGACCAAACACCAATGTTGACGTTACCAGTTTCAGAATCACCTCTGATCCTTTGGATACTAGAATATCCACAGCAGATCAGACACCATACAATGGTAATATACAAATAACTGCAAATACCTCTTACACTGGCATTTTTATCTCCAGATCAAGCGGTAAAATTGGTTTCAATACTGGACCTAGTGCCAACGTTAATGCTGGTTACGATTTTGTAATGAACGGTAGTGTAGACGCAGGTGTGTACTACGCAGATCCCAACAACGCTGGTTATAGTTTTGCCATGCCTGGCGGTGACACTGGTTTAAAGCATGATGTAAATGATCAAGGACTCAGCCAGTTGGTGCTACAGCACGAAAATAGATATGTAGCAAAGTTTGTTGACAACGGATCCATGTACTTTGACGGAGACTTAACAGTTAGCACCGGTAACAATGAACCATATGGTGCCACCTTTCCAGACGCTCCTATCAAAATGTTTGCCAACGTTGACAGTTATGCACAAGTGGTTTTACAAAACATCAGCACAAACAACAATGCCAGTTCGGACTTTGTGGCCACAGCAGACATCGGCACAGACGAACAATATTTCATTGACGTAGGCATTGCCAGCAGCACCTATGAGTATCCAGGTTTTGGTGTAATCAAACCCAACGATGCTTATATATTGGCCGTGGGTGCAAACATTGCTGGCCCTGGTAGCTCAAGCAGAGCAAATTTGATTTTAGGATCTACCACTGGCAACATCAAAATGTTTGTGGGTGCGCCAGAAGATGCCAATGTGATTGCACAAATCACAACTGCTGGATTCATACCCGGAGCCAACGTCACTTACAACTTAGGCAGCAGCACCAGACAGTGGAAAGATCTGTGGTTAAGCAACAGCACCATGTACCTGGGCGGAATACCGATCACAGTTACTGCCAACGGTCAATTGGCAGTCAATGGCAGTGTGATATCAGGTGGTACTGGCAATTACGGTAATGCCAATGTGGCTGCGTATTTGCCAACATACACCGGTAACATTGGCGGAAATATTTCTTTCGCTAATGGCAATTTGGATTTAGGCGGAGTTCAGAGTGGGTTATTTCAAAATGGCCAACTTATCAATGTTAAAGGCATAACTGGCTTGACTGCGAGCAGTGGCGCTACTATTTCTGGATTTAGTAATATTAGTGCTGCACGTTTTACTAACTCTTCTGGCGAAAACATAGTATACAACAACGCCAATGTGGCCGCTTACCTACCAACATACACCGGTAATATAGCTGCTAATATTGTTAAAAATGGCCACACCTGGGAATTTGACGACGCAGGTAACTTAACTGTCCCTGGTAGAATTACCAATAACGATGGTGCAACTATAGAGTTTAATACCAACAATATTCGTCTGAATACCGTGGGCGGCGGAGCTTATATTGATATTCAAGACACTTCGTTGTTCTTGTTAGGAAACGGCAGTGTAGTTTTAGGGTCAAGTCCGTTAGATTGGCAATTTAATGGCAACGGCAATCTTACCTTACCTGCCAATAATTCTGCTATTCTTTACCCCAATGGTACCAGCATAATTGCCGGATTCACTACACCTACGCAAATCGTTAATGGCAATAGTAGTGTGGCAGTTGATAGTGCTGGTGGCAATATCAGTTTTACTGTCAGCGGTTTTAATTACGGACATATTCAATACGGTGGCGGCGTTGCTATTGGTGCTACTGCTGGTAACCTAAATCAAAGTGCCAATGCTGTGGCTATCGGAACTTTTGCAGGCCGAAGCAGTCAAGGTCTAAACACTGTTGCTATCGGTTTACTAGCTGGTAATAATAGTCAAGGCGGCAGTGCTGTTGCTGTTGGTGCTGGAGCAGGAGCCAATACACAAGGCATTAACTCTGTTGCAGTGGGAGTATCTGCTGCTGACCTAACCCAAGGAAATGCTGCTACAGCATTGGGTGCTTTTGCTGGCCAATACAATCAAGGTAATTTTGCTGTTGCTGTTGGTAGTGGTGCAGCTTATAACGGTCAAGGTGACGGGGCAATTGCTATTGGAGCAGACACATCTCCGATCAACCAAGGCGACTACAGTATTGCCATTGGCGCTGTAGCATCGACTAATGCGTTTCAACCAGCCAACAGTATTATCATTGATGCCACAGCAAGTCAACTAGCAGCCACTGGTGCTGGCCTTTTTGTTGCACCGGTACGCAATGATGTTGGAAATATTGGCCAAGTTGTCACATACAACACAAGTACCAAAGAATTTACCTACGCCAACACAATCAGTCTAGCAGGCAACATCACAGCTGGTAATATCAGTGCTAATGTCAATGGTTTTGCCATTGGTTATAGAGATATTCCACAGATTGCATTTACCAGCAACGTTACTTTGGCACTAACTGATGCAGGTAAACACTACTACAGTGCCAACAGTGCCAACGTGATTACTATTCCTAACAATGCTACAGTTAGTTTTAACATAGGAACAGCCATTAGCATCGTTCAGCAAGGCTCTGCAAACTTAACTGTCACACCAGGTTCTGGAGTTACACTGTACCTAGCAGGCAACAGCACTGTTGGATCAAGAACGCTGGGCAACTACGGCATGGCCACATTGATGAAGGTAGCATCGGACACTTGGTTTATCAATGGCACCGGAGTAAACTAAATGGCTGGGATCATGATGGCGGCCATAGGCTCATCAAGACGACCTGTAGCTGCACAAGACGGCACCCGTGGCACAATTGGAAACCCGGGTACTTCTGCACAGGACATATACAATTCTGGGCAGACCACTTCCAATTGGTATTATATTCAAACATCGGCCATGGCCTCTCCATTACAGGTCTACTGCAACATGACCGACGAAGGTGGCGGTTGGATGCTGATTGGCTACACGCCGTCATTTGCAGGATCAGTAACTACAGCAGGACTGGGTTACCCCAACGTCTGGGAAAACGGGCAAGGCACACTGAATCGCATGCGAGTGAACACCATGGATCTTTGGTTCCACAACAGTTCTGCCCAATGCAGCCAGGTCATGAAGATGGCCTCCACTTCCACCAGTCAAACGCCTTTGCTGGCCAACATGACCATAGCCAACAAAGTCATATACAACAATCCTAGTAATCTTTTGTTGAGCACACTATCTACCTATCCAGCATTTGTCAACAACACTCCTATGACAGGCACTTGGTATCCGGTAAAAGGACATACTTCAATGAGCACCAACCTGGCAGTCAATGCTCCCGGCGACTGGATTTACCAAGCAAACTCTTGGTGGACTGTGTGCGGACCCAGTACAGAACTGCAAGCACAGGGGCGGTCAGGAAATGCACAGGGCACAGGAAGTTGGACCAACCCTACATCCAACGCTTTGTACGGTATGGCCAACGTGGCCGCTTCTAGCAACTCTTTACGGTCAGACATAAACTCTTACGCGGTGTATATCAAATGACAGGTATAATGATGGTCAACTTGGCAATTCCTGCTCGTCCTGCCAGCAGTGGCGGTAACATTGACCCATTCAATGGAACAGTGGTAAATTGGACCAACGACACGTACTTTGACAGTTACACAAGTCAAAGCGGAGTCACAACCACAGACGGGACCAACACCAACAATCTATGTTGGCAGTTGTACTATGCACATCAAGCATTGACTATTCCTGCCGACGGCGTCAATCGAGTGGGTATTGATTCAACCACAAACGGCAGCAATTCAATTACTTGGCGCTATGCAATCAGCAATGCCAACAACACTCTTGGCAGTTTTGCAGCAGACGCACAATTTGCTACACAGAGTTTTACTTACACTGCTGGAGGATTTAACCAGCAGCCCGCTGATTCAGCAGTGAGTATTCCTGCCAATCGATACTTCTTAATAGGTGTAGTAAACGGACCATTTTATAGAGCAACAAAACTGTTGGCCAACAGCAGAACTGCATGGATAGGATCTACCCCATATATCACTGTGTTTAATACATTTTATCAGAGCGGATGGCCCAGTGGGCCGCTTACTGGTATACCAACTGATCTAGGTGGCGCAGCAACATTTACCAAACATACTGATAGAGTCAGTGTTACCAGCATAAAATTTAAAATATAACCAACACAGTCTACAAGTCAGAATAATAAGTTTGACTAAATAACACTATATACAGGATTTTACATATGGCTTCATACACAGTAGTGACATCAACAGCAGCAAACGTTGCTGGTGCCAACACACTCAACAGCACAAAAATTGAGGTAATTGCAAACGCCACCTGCGTTTATGCAATTAATGCTCCAGCAACTTTGACATCAAACGTAGGTCAGATTCCGCAAAACGTGCCCACCTATGTCAACATGGGCGGCATTGGTAATAAAATCAGCGTACTTCCTGCAGGCGGTGTCAGCACCATTGTCACAATAACTGAAATAGGATCTGTGTCGCAGAGCGCATTGAACCAAAACAGCACAACATTCTGGAATCCTTGATTATGAAATCGCATGAATTTATTCAGGCCGCGGCCGATTTATTAAACAATTTTGGTAACATGACCGACAAGTCACAGCCAATGGCACAGCCCAACCAAGCAGTGTTGATTCAAGTTGAACCTGAAACTGACGACAAGACAGATAAAAACACCATGGTGGCACCGCTGCAACAAAAGTTAGAGTTGTTGAAAAAAGCAGTGGATGTCAACAGCTATTATGATGCTGGTAATCCTGGCTATGATCCTGGTCCCAATGATGGTGACAAAACCCAAGAAGAATTGATACAAATCAAACGTCTTGCAGGTGTCATGCACAATGCCGGCGACGACAATGATGTTTTGGATGCATAATTAAATGGCAATAGGTAAGATCAAGGCCAGCCGTGTCAACAACGTTGATGCTCCAACCTACGTCGGCGAAGAAGGCATATTGTTTTATAATTTTGCCAACGGTGTTATTCGTCTAAGTGATGGGACCACACCCGGCGGTGTGCCTGTTCCTTATACTGTTGCTTCCAATACTACTGTAGGTGGTATCAAAGCAGGTCCAGGTGCCAACGTTTCAACTGATGGTACTTTGACCATTGACACTGCCGGGTTGCCATTAAGCATTGGTAATTTGAGTTTCATCGATACAACTATTAGTACATTGAATCCCAATGTAAACTTGAATCTTGAAACCAACGGTACTGGAAACATCAACTTAATTGGTGCGGTTAATTTTTATAAACCCAATGGTCCTGTAGAATCTAGTATTCCGTTTTTTAGAGTCAAGCAGGACGGGCAAGTTCAAATTTTAGTTCCTGCAGAAGATCCCGTCGAAGGCGGAGTTGAAATTGTTGGTAGTGCTGCCGGAACTTATATTGCTCCTGGCAGTCCTGGCGCCATGCTACACCTCACAGGCAATCCAGGACTTCCTACCAGATTGTATATAGACGGCAATGCTGAATATGCCAGTATTGTGGGTCGTCGCTACAACGGCAACGTGGCCTCTCCTACACAGGTACTGGCTGGGCAAGATGTGTTGCGTATCAACTCAACTGCGGCCACCGATCTTGGTGGCGGCAACGTGGGCAACGTAGCCATGGCACAAATTCGTACCACCGCTCTAGAAAATCAAACAGCTACAGCACAAGGTTCGTCAATCACATTCACTGTGACACCTATTGGATCAGCAGCAAGTGCTAGGGTAGATGTAGCCAATGTCACCGTGGCCAACGGCATCACAGCCACCAAGTTTACCACAGCAGGTAATGTGAATGCTGGAAATGTAATAGCCACTAACTATGTTGGAAAAGTTACGCACTCCATCAGAGATGCTGGTGTTGCGACTGGTACCACGTTAACACTTGATGTGACTACGGACGACATTGTTAAATGTACTTTTACTGATGCATTTACAGTGGCATTCGGAAATATCATCCCAGGTCGAGTGATAACATTGATTGCTACAAATACATCTGGGGCTGACAGTGATATTATTACCGCAGGTATTAGTGCTGTCAACATGCAAGGTGACAGCACATTAACGGTAACCCAGCAAACTACTGCCATTATTACTTACTACAGTCTGGACAGTAATGTTGGTAGCATATACGCTTCAGCAGTATACGCTTAACCAAACAGTTTGATTTTTTGCAAAAAATCCTGTAAACTAACAGAATGTTTAATGCTGTTCAGGATTATACCCTAAGTATACTGCCCTCTAAAAAGCGACGCAGCCAAGCTGGCTGGTTGAGCTTCAACGCAGTTTGTTGTCAACACAATGGGGAAAGCGCAGATACCAGAGGCCGCGGCGGTGTAATGTCCAGCCAGGATGGCGGCATAAGCTATCATTGTTTTAACTGTGGATTTAAAATTGGATATCAACCCGGCAGACCCCTGGGCTTTAAATTCAAAAGATTGCTTAAATGGTTGGGTGCAAGTGAATCGGAAATCAGCAGACTCACCATTGACGCACTGCGACTGAGGGAGTTGGTTGCTCCCACTGACAAAGAAATAGAACCCATCAAGGTGTCATGGGACGAGCGACCACTGCCAGTTGAAGCACAAAGTTTTTGGGCACTGGCTGAGTTTTATAAATTAAGTGAGTATACAAATGCACCATCTGCTTTCCTGGAAGCAGTCAACTATGTGGTCAATAGAAAAATTGATACTCAAAAATATGATTTTTATTGGACTCCAGAAGTTGAGCATAAATTAAGTCATAGAGCCATTGTTCCTTTTATATACCAAGGAAAAATAGTTGGCTACACTGCAAGAGCTGTCAACAACAACATAAAACCCAAGTATCACAGCAACCATCCTGCGCATTTTGTTTTTAATCTAGACAACCAACCAAAAGAACACAAGTTTGTTATTGTGGTTGAAGGACCATTTGATGCCATGGCCATTGATGCTGTGAGTACACAGACCAATGACATCAGTGAACAACAGGCTGAATTAATTGAAGACCTGGGCAAAGAAGTAATTTATGTGCCAGACTTTGACAGACACGTGGGCACAAACGGAAAAGAAACTTGGCCTGGATCACAAGGCATAGCCCGCGCAATCGAGTACGGGTGGTCAGTTTGTTTTCCAGTCTGGAGAGATGAATGCAAAGACGTTTCTGCCGCGGTAGAAAAATATGGGAAACTTTTTGTATTAAAAACAATATTAAATAGTAAAGAAACTAACTCACTAAAAATAAAACTAAGAATGAATTGGCAAAAATGACTGATATAGTATTGGTAAATGTCCCGGGAACGCTGACCAACAAGCCACTGATGGCTCCTGCACTGTTAAAAGCAAGCCTAGAGAAAGAAGGATTTACCTGCAAAACTATTGATTTCAACGCCCGATTTTATTCTGAAGTCAATGATTCTGCGCTACACGAATTAGAAAAATATTTTATCGGACCTGACATTGATGTTACTGATAACGCACACTCTCTTGCTGAAAATATTATTTCATTGTATGCAACCGAAATTTTGCAGTATAATCCCAATTTTGTTGGCATAAGTGTTTTTACATATCAAAGTAGAGTTGCAGCCAAATTACTAAGCATTGAACTAAAAAAACATTCTGACAGTAAAATTATTTTGGGCGGGCAAGGAATAATCGACGGCGGCATATTGGGCAAAAGTGGTTTCGGTCAAACACTGTTGGAATCAAATCTAATAGATTACTATATCAGAAGTGAAGGTGAATCCAGTTTGGTTGAACTATTAAAAGGTAACACTGCCCATCCAGGAATCAATAGCAATAGTTTTAAACAAATTGACAATCTCGATTTGTTGCCATGGGCAAATTACGACGATTATGATTTTAGTTTATACACCAAAAAATCTATTCCCATGCTCTCCAGTAGAGGGTGTGTAAGATCATGTAGTTTTTGTGATATCCACTCACACTGGAAATATAGATATAGATCCGGCAACGATGTTGCCAACGAAATGATATTTCAAGCACAAAAATATAACATAGAAGATTTTGTTTTTGGGGACAGTTTGATCAACGGAAACCTTAAAGAATTTAAAAAATTCATTGAAATACTTTCTACCTATAACAAAACTGCAGAAAAAAAACTAAAATGGTCCAGCCAATTTATTGTTCGTAACCAACAACAACTAAATGAATCATACTGGGAAAATTTAGCTGCCAGCGGAGCATATAATTTGGCCATTGGTATTGAAACTGGCAGTGACAAAGTGCGTGAGCACATGAACAAAAAATTCACCAATGACGATATTGATTACACATTGGGGATGTTTGAAAAATATGGTATTACTTGTGTGTTTCTTATAATTACCGGCTATCCAACAGAAACCAAATTGGATTTTCAAGAAACTATCAACATGTTTACCAAATATAAACAATATAGTAACACTGTTATAACTTCGGTTACACCCGGATCCGGTTTAGGAATCTTATCCGGAACTCCGCTGTTTGAACATGCTGCTGAAGAAAACATTCAACTTGATAAAATTGAAACTAATTGGATAGCGTGGAATAATCTTGATCTGACAGTAGATGAAAAAATACACAGGCGACAATTTCTAGTAGACCATTTACGGAAATTAGGGTATAATGTTTCAATAACCGACAATGCTGCATTTACAATGATGCTTGATAAAAAAGATTATTACAAAAAACGACAGCATATAATGATTAAAATTAAAAAGGAAAACAACAATGGAAGCCGGTCAGAAATTTAATCGTTTTACTGCTAAAGAATTGGTTGATTTAGAAAAAATATTAAATGTTCTACCCGACACAAGACCAAAAGAAACTGTGACTGATACTTACAACAACGGGTTTGAAAAAGATGGTCCAGTATATCAAATGATCATGAAAAAGATTTATCCTAAGATAAATGATGTTGTTACAGAAAATTTTGAATTATCATGCGGATTTATTTTAAAAGCAAACGAACCCTACGGTATACACACTGATTATTGGCATGCGCACGACAAAAGAAAAAATGTTGTTGGCCCATCGGTTCTTATACCATTGTCTGTGAGTCCTGACACTGCCAATATAACTGATACACACACTGTTATTTTTGATCAAATCTGCACTGATAACTTTCAAGAATTTAAGAAAAACAATAAACCAATTGCAGACGTAAACAACAGTGCAGTGTATCTCAAGGAAACGATACTTTCGCATTGTTCTGCCGACGACCTGTCTTACTTGACAGTTAAAAGTGTTTGCTCGTGGGAACCTGGTAGCTTTTTGTATTGGGACAGGAGGCTATTGCATTCCAGTGACAGTTTCGGCACATCTGGTATAAAGCAAAAACGATGCATAGTTATGTTTTTTGACGAAAAATAAACAAATAAAATGAGTAAAGAATATTCAATAGACCTGCAAAAATTATTTCTGGAAATGATGTTACAAAATTCAGAAAGCTATTTACGGGTACAAAACATTTACAATCCAGAAAACTTTGATCGCAGCCTACGTGCTGCTGCCAAGTTTATCAAAGAGCACACTGAAAATCACAAGGCCATGCCCACTGCTGATCAAATTCGTGCAGTAACAGACACAGAACTTCGGCCAGTGCCTGATTTAGGTGATAATCATTATGAATGGTTCATGTCAGAGTTTGAAGGATTTACTAAAAAACAAGAACTAGAACGTGCGGTGTTAAAAGCAGCCGACATGATTGAAAAAGGTGAATTTGATCCAATTGAAAAATTAATCAAAGATGCTGTTCAAATTAGTCTGACCAAGGACATGGGCACTGACTATTTTGCTGATCCCAGAGCTCGGTTGTTGAAAATCAAAAGCAACAACGGACAGGTCAGCACTGGTTGGTCTACCATGGACAAGCGACTGTTTGGCGGTATGAATCGAGGCGAGCTTAATATTTTTGCTGGCGGATCTGGATCAGGCAAGAGTTTGTTTATGCAAAACATTGCTATCAATTGGATGACTCAAGGATTAAACGGTGTGTTCTTGACACTGGAACTCAGCGAAGAACTTTGTGCCATGCGTATGGACAGTATGGTGGCCAATGTCAGCACCAGAGAAATTTTCAAAGATTTGGACGACCTAGAACTCAAAGTCAAAATGGTAGGCAAGAAGTCTGGTAACTTGCGCATCAAGTACATGCCGGCACAGAGCAACGTTAATCAGATCCGTGCATATCTCAAAGAGCTTGAAATTCAAACTGGACGAAAAACTGATTTTATCATGGTAGACTACTTAGACTTGGTTATGCCTGTGA
>Ga0181343_1000892_pt1 | contig 12293 bp, 9 predicted proteins | sample Su13VDMLBSD_FD_130110 | JGI IMG/M metagenome (GOLD analysis project Ga0181343, IMG submission 130110) | Freshwater viral communities from Lake Michigan, USA - Su13.VD.MLB.S.D | ecosystem: Environmental > Aquatic > Freshwater > Lake | place: USA: Michigan | collected 2013-07-15 | reverse complement strand
GGTGCCCTTCAGGCTTCTACACTCCGTCGTCTTTACAATGCCGGGGATATAGCCGGTGCAGCAGACGAGTTTGTAAAATGGAACAAAGGCGGGGGCAGGATATTACCGGGACTGACCCGGCGCCGGCTGGAAGAGCAAGCGCTGTTTTTGTCGTAGTTGTGCCAGAGTCATGATGACTTGTGAAGCCTGTGTGGTAAGATTCGTTTAATTGCGGACGCTGAATCAGCATCCTTTCGTTGGCTTGTTGCCATAGTGAGGTGCTGTACGGCTTACGTGATGCAATACTCCTCCTTGCTGGAAGACCTGCGCCGATATCTGGAGCGCGGCTTTACAGAAGAGAGCGACCCCACCGTCTACGACCAGTTGCCGAGACTTGTTGCTCTTGGCGAGCGTCGTTGTGCCACCGAGCTGAAGGTTCAAGGATTTCAGCGCACGGTCTCAACGCCTCTTCAGGTTGGGGTCTCGACCCTGCTGAAACCAGACCGCTGGCGCGACACGATCAGCATGTCTGTCGCTGGGTCGCCCATCTTTGCCCGGTCCTACGAGTACGTGAAGAACTACTGGCCAGACTCCGCAGTCACAGGCCCGGTTGAGTTCTATACCGACTACGACTACCAGCACTGGCTGATTGCGCCGACGCCGGCCACGGTTCAGACCCTTGAGGTCTTGTACTACGAGCTGCCACAACCTCTTGACGATGCGAACCAGCAGAACTGGCTGACGAACTACGCGCCAAATCTGCTGCTGTACGCATGCCTACTGGAAGCCACTCCTTTCCTTAAAAACGACGAGCGCATCGCAACATGGCAGTCAATGTACGACCGTTTCGCACAAGCAACCAGCGGTCAGGATCTACAGAAGATTCTCGACCGGACAGCAGTGAGGATTGAAGCATGACGGAGTGGACGGATCAGTTCGGCGGGGCCAACATATATCCGAGCGAAATCACGTACAGCGAGATCACTCTTGCTGCCAACGTAACGCTGAATTGGCCGACAGAGGCATCTGCTTCGTCTAACTTCGTTACTAGCGTGATCGATGTCAACGCCACTGGCGTAGGTTGTGTCATCACAATGCCGGCGGCAAATGCGGCGGCACCCGGCATTACTGTGCTGTTCAACAACATCGGCGCGAACACGTTTACGGTGAGAAATGCTGGCGGCACGCAGATCATCAGCTCAACCAGTGGTACGGTGTGGCAAGCGTATCTCGCTGACAACTCGACAACGGCCGGCACATGGAGGTCGTTCCAGTACGGCGCATCGGTGTCTGCGGCTCAGGCATCCGGCTTGGCTGGTACTGGCCTGATCGCAATCGGCGCAGCTCTGTCGCAGACGATGCCGGTATCGAATTTGTTGGTCAATTACACTGCTGGGAATCCTGACATTGGCGTCGTGCAGAACTGGACCGGAAGCGGCACCGGCACACTGACGCTGCCAGATCCGTCTGTGGTGTACACCAGCTGGTTCATCGTTGCGAAGAACAGCGGCGGTGGCGCGCTTACAGTTACTCCCGGCGGCACCGCAACAATCGATGGGTCTTCCACGCTGTCGCTGCAGCCATACGAGTCGTGCATCATCATTCAGGACGGCGCTGATTTCTACACAATCGGCTTGGGACAGTCTGGCACGTTTGCGTTTGACTACACGACGATTAGTGTCGCGGGGTCTGGCACGTACACCTTGAGCGGGAGCGAACTCAACCGGATTGCGTACAATTTTACAGGCGTGCTCACCGGCAACAAGATTGTTCAGGTGCCGGCCACGATTCAGCAGTATTGGATCACCAACTCGACCACTGGTGCGTACACACTGACGGTCAAGCTGTCTGGCTCGACCGGAATTGTGATCAATCAAGGCTCTCGCGGCATCTACTACTCCAACGGTTCTGATGTGGTCAACGCAGACACGGGAGGCCTCTCCATCCCACTAAGTATTGCGAGCGGCGGCACCGGAGCTACAACGGCGTCTGCAGCTCGTACAAACCTTGGCGGTACATCTGTGGGTGTTGCGCTGTTCACTGCTGTGGACGCGCAGGCTGCACTGGCTGCACTTAGTCCCATTTCCGGCGGGACATTCTGATGGCGGTGTCAACCACACTGATTGGCTCGCAACCCGGCATAAAGCGGGACGGCACCAGTTTTGATGGCGAACACTACATCGACGGTCAATGGGTCAGGTTTCAGCGTGGAAAGCCTCGCAAGATGTGGGGTTTCCGATCCATCAGCAAATTCCTGCAGGAAATTTCCAGAGGAATTACTTGTTGGGCCGAGAATCACTACCAGTATTGCCTGAGCGGATCGGAAAACTACCTTGAGTCGTTTTCTGTAGACAATGGCGGTAACGCATCCATCATAACCGACAGGACGCCGGGTGCGTACGCTGCTGGCACGCTCACGCTCACTGGTGGCGGCTCTGGGTCAGTGAACACGGTGACCGTCAACGGCGTCACAGTAACATCCGGCGCTGTCGCGTATGTGACAAGCCTCAGCGCAACCGCCACGGCCGTTGCTGCCAACATCACAGCGCACACATCAAGCCCGAACTACACGGCTACTGCTGTTGGCGCGATCATCACCATCACCGCCACTGTCATGGACATGGTAACGAACGGATACGTTGTTGCTGCGACCACGACCACGATCACAACATCTGCCACGCCGATGGCTGGTGGTGGAACTCCTCTGGATGTCTCGCCCCTGAATATGTGGATGTTCGACTACCAGTATTCGCCGAGCGATGTGAAAAACTACGTGATCGCGCACGTTGGGCAGAATCTGGAATGCAGCTATGCCGACACGGGTGGACAGATTTTCTACGGCGAGGCTGTCAGCTCTGACAAGCTGGTGGAGATAGCACTCCCAGCCAACATGAATGCAACGGGTGGGATCGTGGTTCTGCATCCATACCTTGTTTACTACGGCAGCAACGGAATGATCGGCTGGAGTGTCCCGGGGGATCCAACAGATCTCAGCGGCTCTGGCTCTGGTCAGGCTCGACCATGGAGCCAGAAGTTTATCAAAGGGCTTCCGCTTCGTGCCGGTGGTGGCAATTCTCCTGCAGGAATCTTCTGGGCGTATGACGCAGTAATTCGCATGTCGTATGTCGGCGGGACTCCAGTGTTCAGCTTTGACGTATTGATGACCGCAAGCTCCATCATGTCGGCCAATTGCGTGATCGACTACGACGGAGTGTTCTACTGGTGCGCAGTTGATAGGTTCCTGATGTTCAACGGTGTCGTCAGAGAGATTGAGAACAATCTCAACATCAACTACTTCCTCGACAACATTCAACAAAACAGCCGCGACAAAGTATTCGCATTCAAAGTGCCGCGTTTCGGCGAGATCTGGTGGTGCTATCCGCGTGGCGATGCAGAGGAGTGTACGCACGCGATCATTTACAACGTGCGCGAGAACACTTGGTACGACACTGAGCTGCCGAATTCCGGCCGGTCTGCGGGTATCTACAACTCGGAGCTGCTGTCACCAGTCCTGACTGGCGTTGACCAAACGGTAGACGGCTACAAAGTCTGGCTGCACGAAAGAGGGCTCGACGAGATTGATGGCCAAGACATCAATGCCATCAACTCGTATTACACCACATCAGATATGTCGCTGCCGGCCACGCAGAGCGTGGATGCGCGTCTGCGAATCACTACAGTTGAGCCAGACTTTGTGCAGGCCGGGCCGATGACGCTGGTCGTCAGTGGGCGCGCAAACGCAAGGGCACCAGAGCAGGAAACGGCAGTGGTGACGTATCCAGAAAATGCACTCCAGACATACGAGCAAGTCGTGATGCTAAAGGCCCAGTACCGGCTTATGAATCTGACTTTCGGCAGCAATGCGCCGGGCGGCGATTATCAGGCCGGGCAGATCATTGCACACATCGACACAGGGGATCACACCAAACTGTCATGATTTCAATGACTCGACCAACAGGAATGACTTTGCAGCAATGGGCTGATCGGGTCGTGCTCGATCTCGATGCATACGGTCCGCTGCAGAAACTGAAAGACACCAACTGGCAGAGATGGGCTGTGCAGCTGCCAGCCATTATCAGTTTGGGATACATAGCAATTCCAAATCCATACCAGTTCACCGACTGGAAACTGTGGGCAGAATACGTATGCGGGGAGCTCGCGTGATGTACGACGATATTAACTTGCCAGAATCAGTGATGCGGCCCGGCCACAACCGTGTTGCGCTGACGATCCATGCGTTTGATCCAGATAAGGGTCAGCTGGACAACTACCTGCGCTACAAGAATGGCGGGATGCACAGCGCGGCAGAGAAGGTGCGCAAGGCTGGACGCCGCGACGACACGATTCTCCTGCATGTGAACGAGGAAGAATTCAAACAGCTCCGCGATCAGTGGGGCGATCCGATCATCAACCCTGACACTGGTCTGCCTGAGTACGGCTTCCTGAAGAGCCTGAAGAAAATTCTGAAGGTGGTTGCGCCGATTGCGCTCGGCTTTATGGTGCCGGGGATTGGTGCAGCCATTGCAAAAGCCGGCTTCATGGGCATGTCTCAAGCAACCGCCACTGCGCTAACCGGAGCGGCCCTTGGTGGCGCTACTGGCGGCAAGAAAGGCGCTCTCACAGGGCTTATTGGTGGGTTTGCATCAGTCCCCGGTGGGGCTCAGTCTGTGGGGTCAAAAATCCCGATGCTGGGCAAAGCAAGTGCGGCCACTCAGACCATGGCCGGCAGGGCCGCTTTGGGTGCTGCCAGCGGTTATGCTACCGGCCAAGACCCGCTCAAGACGGCGCTCGGATCTGCACTGATCGGCAGCTTCGCCGACAAGGCCGCTAACTCAAACTTCGTGCAAAACAGCTTGGCCAACTCGCCGCTTCTGCAGCAGGGCGCTCTGGGCGCATTGCGTGGTGCTGATGTGGCAGGGATGACTGCCGGAGATCCGATCAAGGGCGCAGGCGTTGGAGCATTGATGGGTGCCGGTCAGGCAGCCCTTGAGAAATTCAAGAACCCCGCAGAAGCCTCTACTGGCTCGCCTACGCCACAACAGGCCAGCGGTGAGCCAGAGACAAACATCTGGACAGGGGAGAAGGTGCCAAGCGCTACAGGCCCGGTTACATCGAACCTGACTGGCTCGCCGGGCATGGCCGCCGCCTCAACCTCGCTGCTGTCTCAGGTCGCGCAGTATCAAACCAAGGCCGAGGCGGTAGCAGCTGCAGCCCAGACCTTTGGTGCCAACCCTGACACCCGGCCGGTGTACGACGCCCTGACCAATTTCACGATGTGCGACACCGCACAGAATTTCGGTGCCTGTCTCGCGCAGAACTGGGATAAGTTCAATGCATCGGTTGCACAGCATGCCCCAAGGCTCGGAGCGCCTCCAGCAGCGCCCACAGCCCCAACGCTGGCCGGTATCCCTACACCACAAGCAGCCCCTCCGCTGAAGATGGCTACAGGCGGTCTGGCAGCGTTACAGCACCTTGCGGTTGGTGGGCCGGGCGACGGACAGGACGATGAAGTGCCTGCAGTGCTGGAAGATGGCGACTTCATCATCACGGCGGACGTTGTAAGCGCTCTGGGGTCTGGATCCACCGAGGGCGGCTTCAGGGCTCTCACCCAGATGGTTCACGATTTGACGGGCGGTGAGATTCAGCCTGAGACCGGCGGCGAGGTCAACGCGCTGCTTTCCAATGGTGAGTTCAGGATTCCCCGGGCGGCTGTTCAGGCAATCGGCGGCGGGTCGATCAATACTGGAGCGAAGAAGCTCCGACAGCTGATGAAAGGCGCTCGCAAGTCATATCGATCTGCAAGTCACGACAAAATACCGCCCAAGGCTAAATCGCCTTTGGCCTACATGAGGACAGCATAATGGCCAACATAGACGGTCTTTTTGATGGCGGCGTGACGAGCGCGCCAAGCTCGTCCACCACAACAGCCAACCAAACTCCCCAGTGGTATCAGGATCTGTCTTACGAGCAGATGATGAAGGCCAGAGCGGTCGCTAGTCGGCCGTATGAGACATACGCTTTGCCTACAGTGGCTGAAGCTACCCCGGATCAGCAGGCCGCGTATCAAGGCGTCAGGCAGAATGTTGGCGCATGGCAGCCGTCTTATAATGTGGCGATGAAAGGATTCCAGTCGCTGGGCGGCGCCGACCCGGGAGTACAGAGCGGCATAGGCTATATGCAAGCCGCCGCCGGGTACAATCCGATGCTCAGTCAGCAGCCGTATCTCAACTCGGCAGTGGGTCGAATTAACGAAGGCCAGCAAGGTGCCGCAGCGTCTTTGGCCGAAGATCAAAAGCAATATCTACGACCAGATCTTGCTAGCGCCGGACTGGATCAGGGGCAAAAAACCTATAGCAGAGCAGGTGATCTTGACTCTGTCGGCGCATCGCAGCCCTATTTTGGGCAGGCGGCCGGCGCGACACAGCAGGCTATCAGCGAGCGCGCTCTTGCGGCCGCACAGCCGTATCTGCAGTCGGCCGGGGGCAATGCGGCCGGCGGCACAGATCAGTACATGAATCAGTACAACTCTGCAGTGACAGATCAGATTGCAAGGCTGGGCGCGAGGAACCTTAGAGAAAACCTGTTGCCGGCGCTGGGCGACCAGTTTGTCGCGGCCGGTCAGTTCGGAGGCAGCAGGATGGGTGAGTTCGGTCAACGGGCGTTGCGCGACACGCAAGAGTCGGTACTTGCTCAACAGGCTCAAGCACTGCAACAGGGTTACGGGCAAGCTCTTGCCGCGTCACAAGCCGATCTTGCGCGGCAGGCGACGCTTGCTGGCACGGCCGGAAGTATCGCTGGTGCAGACCTGTCCCGCACGCTTCAGGGCGCTGGGCAGTACAGCTCAATGGGGCAAGCAGCAGGGCAGCTCACTCAGGGGCAGCAGCAGAATCTCACCGCGATTGGTCAAGCTCAGACTGCGGCCGGCGCCGGCCAGCAACAGACCGGCCTATCGGCGCTTGGGCAAGTGCAACAGGCAGAGCAGGCAGATCTGGCCAGAAAGCTACAAGCCGCAAGCCAGTTGGCGTCTATCGGAGGGCAGCAAGCAAGCGCCACCGGACAGTACAGCGGCCAGTTGATGAATATAGGGTCTGGCATAGCAAGTGCCAGCAGCAGCGACGCATCTCGCCAGCAGTCAGCGCTGCAAGCGCTTGCAAATGCTGGGCAGACTCAGCAGGGTCTGATTGCTAGCGATTCGGCAGGCCTTGAGGCCATTGGTCAAAGCCAGCAGGAGCTGCAGCAGAGACAGCTGGATGCCGCATACAGGGACTATGTGGCGCAGCAACAGTATCCGCAAACGCAGTTGGACTGGTATCAGGCTCAGCTACGAAACACCGGCCAATACCTGCCGAACACAACAACGCAGAACGCGACCACGCCAATTGCGACTCCGTCACCGTTGTCGCAAATTGCTGGGCTGTATAGCATTGGTCGAGGCATCACCACCCCGTAACTGGAGAAGAAGATGGACGATCCTTACAACACGGGCTACGACAGTGGCACCAACACCGCAAATAATGCGGTGATTATTGCTGGTGGCGCCGCTGCAGAACCACCGGCACCTCCGCAGCCCAATATACCCACCTACGGGTATGAGCTGTCACAGCTGATGAAACGCTATGGGGCGGCGGCGCCAACACCGCCTCGCACCACCGACCAACAACTGCTGGATAAATACTTCGCGCCGATACAGTCGGCGAAGATGTACGACAATCCGAAAGGCAATGAGCTGTACAACGCATACCTTGATATTGCTCAGGGTAGGATGGCCGCGCCTGCCAATCCAATGAACAAGTTCTTCCCCGGCCAGCTGGTGTGTGAGGCCGGTTACCGATATGACCCTGTGACGGCTACATGCGTAAAAGTGCCAACCAACAGCCCAAACATTGGCGGCAACACAGTGTCAACCGGCAGTCCAAACATTGGCGGCAACACAGTGTCAACCGGCAGTCCAAACATTGGCGGCAACCAGTGTCCGCCCGGTTTCAATTTCGACCCTGTAACACGCAGTTGTGTGCCCACTGCCGTGACCAATCTTCCAGACCTAGAGATTCCCCTGCCCATAGATAAACCCAAAGGACCGGGGATGACTGATGAGCAGATACGATCAATGGCCGGCACAGTAACTGGCAACGCTCAGTTGTTTGATCTCTACAAGCAGGACAAGCTGTCGATGGCGCAGGCTGAAAAAGCGATTGGATCCGCTCCTGTGCAACATTGGATGCAGACCAATACGTTCGGCGGAGACACTGTCAACGACCGCAACATTCAAGCGCTCGCAGCCAGCAGCGGCGGTCCTGATGCTTTGCGCAGCCTTGTCAACAGCGGTGGTGCGAACGTGGGCGATATAAGGCGTGCGCTTGGTGATGACGTTGTCAAATCGTGGGCCGAGCGTTACGACCCCGCTTTGTATCAGAAATACTTTGGCAAGGCTCGCGGCGGAACATTTCATGCGCCCGGCGTGCCCAAGTATGCAGAGGGCGATTTGTACAGAGCTCCGCCACAAAGCATGATCGATTTCGCACAACAGAATTCGTCGCCCAGTCTTGATGGTTTGGCAAGACGATACGCTGGTGCTCCTGTCGCACCGGCGCCCGTGGATCCAGTTGCAGCAGCACGCGAACGGTACGAGGCAGCATCTCAGCGCCTACGCGCAGCTGCTATGGCAGGCATGCAGGAAGCACCGAAAGGCCCAAGCGAGTCTGAAAAGTATTTTCGTCTTGCGTCAGCATTTCTGGACCCCGGCAAGACCGGCAGCTTTGGTGAAGCGGCTGGTCGCGCAGCGGCTGTGATGGGCGATTACAATCGTGAAAAGCGCGCTGCTGAAAACGACTCTCTTGCAGCGCGCAGAACCTTTGCGTCGCAGCTGGCTGAACTGGATCTGGGCGCAGCCAGCACCAATCTGGAAACAGAAATGACAATGCAGGCGCGCAGAGATGCTGCGGAAGAAAAAAGAAACGCCGTCACGGGAGCCGCAGCAGATCAAGCAAAAGCCGAGGGGCTCATTGAAGGAACGCCAGCGTTCATTGCTCGCGTCAAAGAGATATATGAGCAGGAGATGGAATACAAACTAGCAACACAGGATAGGCTTGCAGCATCGGCATCTCTCACACTGAACGACGACGCGCTCAATCTCGCAGTTGACCAGTATCTTGCCGGCGACACATCAGCAGCGACAGGCTATTCTCGCAGTCCTCTGATGAAGATGCAGTTCTCAAACCGTCTTGCTGAAAGGGCCGCAGAGCGAGGCATGACGGGTGGCGACATCGCCGCTGCCACTGCTGAATATCAAGGCACAAGGGCTGGACAGAGAACGCTCGGGACTCGCACTGCGAACGTAGAGATGGCGGTGCAGGAAGCCATGAACATGATGCCGATGGCGCTGGAAGCGTCCGAGATGGTTGACCGCACCCAGTACCCAACACTCAACGCTGCGCTACAGGCAGCTCTGACAGGCACTGGTGATGAGAACATTGTAAGGCTTGGCATCGCAACCAACTCGCTGATCAACATCTACGCTCGCGCCATATCGCCCACAGGCGCTCCAACAGTGTCTGATAAGGACCACGCCAGAGAGCTGTTGTCGGCAGCGTGGAGCAAGGGCCAATACGCTGCAGGCATCGACCAGTTACGTCTGGAGATGGAAGCGGCGCAGAGATCGCCCGGTCAGGTCAGGGATGAGATGCGTGAAACGACCGCCGGTTCAACGCCGCGTGGTGCGCCGAATGTTGGCGATATCGTGCAGGGCCACAAGTTCATGGGTGGTGATGCGACAAATCCAGCAAACTGGGAGAAGCAGTAATGGCTGACGAGCCGTGGAAGCTGTATCAGAAAAAGAGCGAGCCGACTGATGCGCCGTGGTTGCTCTATGCTGCAGATAAGCCAGAGGATCAGCAGATTACGCCTGTTGAGGTAAAAGCATCGCTCACTGCCGCGCCTATGCGCTGGAATGATCGCCTTGCCGAAGGGCTCGGCTCGTTCATGGATCCTCTGATGAGGATGGGTACGTCCATGATATCGAAGCCGGTTTCGGATGCGGCCGGTCTTGCTGCGATCCCGCTACACGCTGCCGGGCTTAGCAGCATGAGCCCAACCGAAATCCAGCGCGCAGTGCAGGAGGCTATGACGTACCAACCGCGCACGCAACTGGGAGCATCCGAGTCGAACCCGCTCAACTATATTCCAAATGCAATTGGGAACGCCGCATCAAAAGGTCTCGACTACATCGGGCTGTCGCAGGCGGAAGATCCGCTGTCGATCAGCGGCATGCTGCAGAACGCAGGCAGAGAGGCCATTCCGCAAGCGCTGGCTATCGCTGGCGTCAGGTATGGCCCGGCTGCTGCGGCAAGCATGGAGCGCGGCATGCAGTCTGGTGCGCGCAACCTGATGACCTCTGCGCTCAAGCCGGTGATCAAGGCGCACAGGGATGGATCTGCAAGCACTGCCGTGACGAACATGTTGGACCGTGGAATAAATGTCAGCCCGGGCGGCGTCCAGACGGTCAGAGACATGCTCGACACGCTTGATGACAACATCCTGCGCAGATTGGACAACTCAACTGCAAGGGTGGATCTTGGTGATGCTATTCGCCATGTCCCCGGAGTAATGGATGACTTTTACTGGACAGGCAAGCGCCCAGAGAACATGGCGGCAATACGCGGTGCGCGAAACGAAATCACATCGCTCCCTGAGTGGCGTTACAACAGATCAACTGGCGTCGTCGATATTCCTGTGCAGGAAGCGCAATTGCTGAAGCAAGGCATATATCGTGATCTCCGCAAGAAATATGGCACGCTCGGTGCTGCCGATGTAGAGGCGCAGAAAGCTATAGCCAGAGGTCTGCGAGAGAGCGTGGCCAGAGTCGAGCCAACCATTGGAGATCTTGTCAGCGAGCAGGCGCAGCTCATACCAACACTTCAGGTGCTACAGCGCAGAGTGGACATGGCTGGCAACCACAATCCAATCGGGCTTGCTGCATCAATCGCGGCGGCGGTCAAGAATCCATCTGCGGCTATTGGTGCTTACGCAAACTCAAGCTCTTTTATCAAGTCGCTGCTGGCAAGAGGGATGAACGCTTCGGCAAGGAATGTGTCGAGAGGTATCGCCTATCCGCCTGCGGCAGCACTTTCCACTCTCGGATTCCTGCAGCAAAACGCAGAAGATCTGACCGGCCGCAGCCCTCTCAGGCGGGAACCCCGAGAGTAGTGAGCAAGGCGTGAAGCCCGTCCATCGTGGCGATGTCTGATATCTGGATCCGGCGAGCGTCGGCAGTCTGAACAAGGCCGTCGGCCATCTGGCCCCGCCTCACATCGCACGCTTTGTCGCTGGTCCAGAAGTGATTCTTGTGCATCCAGCCGAGCAGCCACACATGGCCACTGATGTCTGTGCGGCAGAACACGTACAGGTCGACATCGTAGGTGGCCTGCGCGGCCAGCACATGGCAGGTGTAGTTTGGTCGAGGGGGTGACGTACACCCCTTCGACTTCACATCGATCTTCAGCCCGTTGACGACAAAATCGTACGCGCCTTTGTTGTCTGCTACGTACTCAAAAGCAATTCCTGCATCCTTCAGCCAGCGACCGAAGGCCAGCTCACCCAGTGTTCCGGTGAGCTGGCCTGCCCCGTCTTCAAGAATGGTATTGCTGTTGAAGGCTTGCTTCGTCGACTTGCGCAAAGCGTAGGATGCCCACTCCGGCGTCACTTCATACTTCAGCATTTTAAGTAATGATAATGCGTGGCGCCCTGATTTGAACTTCGTACTCACAGACGAGGGCGTCGAATGCGAGCAGCTCGGTTTCCATGTTCTCGATGAAGTTGTCATCGCGCTCTGACCGCTGGCGGGTGTAGTCCTTGCCGACAGACTTCAGTGCCGGGAAATACAAACAACTGTCCCACCACTCCGCACCGTACAGCCAGATGCACCCTTGGACCTGCGGTTTGATATCGCCAAAATCGTTGTCGAGGATGATCGGGCGGGTTTTGTCTGGAGCGTAGAAGCACTTGTATTCGCCGCCGCCACTCTTGCCGACCAGCGCATCAGCAGACGCACCGAAGCGGCCATCCTTCGTGCGGATGAACCCGGCCAGATCTACAACTTCATTGATGTCGATCTCATGCCGAATGCGGCAAGCCTCTTCCAGCTCTTTGCCGCGACGCATGGCATAGGTTTCAAACTGTTCAACCAGCGGCTCACTTGCGACCCGCTCGCAAGCAAGCCGGAAAGCGTAGTTCAGTGCAGCATCTGACCACTCGCCGATCTTCTCGCCACGCAGCGCCTTGGCCACCGTCGTCGATTTCGGCGGAGCCTTGTACCCAGC
>Ga0181343_1000891_pt1 | contig 12297 bp, 12 predicted proteins | sample Su13VDMLBSD_FD_130110 | JGI IMG/M metagenome (GOLD analysis project Ga0181343, IMG submission 130110) | Freshwater viral communities from Lake Michigan, USA - Su13.VD.MLB.S.D | ecosystem: Environmental > Aquatic > Freshwater > Lake | place: USA: Michigan | collected 2013-07-15 | reverse complement strand
TTGTCGGCATCGGACAACGGGAAGGGTTCAATTGACGGGCGACGTTCGGGCGTGTCCGAAAACGTCATAAAAAACTTGCCCGCGTTTTGTGCGCCCGTCGTTTCGCGCTCGATGTTGTTTCGGATTTGGCGGCGTTCTTCATCGTCCGGGATGCCGTTTGAAAAGTGAATTGCAAACGACGGCGACAACCCGTTTTTGATGTTGTTTATATGGAAAACGGATACTTCTTTTTCCAGTTCAATGTAATTGATTGCGCCGACGTAATCCGGCTTTGCGTAGTATTGGGCGCCAATCGTGAACGGGCGCACCGCCAAAACCTGAATCGGTTGTTCGTTCTTCAACTTGGAATTGAAACGCGGCAATACCTCCGGTTCCTTGTCGTTTTTCCAATCCTTGGAATAATAATAATACCCAATTTCTTCGTCTTCGTTTGCTACGCCGCACCGGATATTTTCAAACGGAATATGCCGAACGTTTGCAATTGTATTCCTATCCAGCGACCAAATAATTTCCAAGTAAAACCCCGCTTGCACCTTCAAATCCATTGCGCATTTGCGCAATTCTTCGTTGATATCCCATTGTGCAAGCAACATCCTACCTTCAAGCGTGTTCGCGTCGAACCCTTGCCCGAATATCATTTGAGCAATCGTATTGCACAACGCGTTGTGTGTAGGCGACGCGTGGAATAATTCAATCAAATACCCCGGAAAATTGTTATCGTCGCCGTATTCAACCCATTCTTCCGTAATATTTTCGCGGTGCGAACGTTGTTCGTACTTCGCAAGCGCCAACACGTTCGCCGTCTGTTTAGTTTTCATAATAGACGTAATCGGTTGGGATTGCGATTGTCGGGAATTGGGTAATCGACGGGCCATTGATTTTCAAAGTTCCTTGTTCAACTTGGGCGACCACATTCACGTTGCTTGGGTTCTTGTTCGTGCTTGAATTCTGAACAAAAACGAAGTAATCGAATTCGCCAAATTCAGTAATCAAAACGTTGTTCGTGTTGTCGATGTTGGTTCGGACACGGATTGCGGTATATCGCGGGTTGTCCGTTTCCACATCGGCCACAAAATAAAACGTTTCGCGCGTCGTGCGGTTCACCAACTGGAAAAGGTAGTGCGTGTAAGAATAATCCCGCGCGGCGTCCTGCAACGTCAAGTATATGATTTGTTCGCCTGAATTGGGGTTTAGGTATAGCATCGTTCTAATAACGCATTATTGGGAAAAAAATACGGCCCCGTAGGGCCGCATCTTTTATCGTGTCCTTTGGCATTAGTTGCCCGCGGTGAACGTCAACAACGTTTGCGTTCCGGTGAGGAACGGCGCCGGTATCTTTTCTTCCGCCGTAAACGTCAACGTGTAGCCGTACAAATCGCCGGGGTTGGTTCCGGTTACGAACGTTCCGCCCGTTACCAAGCATCCGTTTGTGTGCCCAAGAATCACTTTGTCGCCGTTCAGGGTTTCGACAATTACAATCAAATGACCTTTGACCAAATCCGCGATTTCAGCATTCACGCCCGCTTCCATTTTCGGAATCGTGCATTCAAATACTTGCGAATAAAAGACGGAACCCGTCGCAACTTCGGCGTTGATTGTTTGGGTCAATTGGCTTGCGTTTTTCACAAGGTCGAACCCGTAAACAATTTTTGCCGCCGTCGAATCGGTAAGCGCACCGGCCGTAGGATTGCCGAAAATTCCGTCCGCGAACGTCCCAATCCAAGCGCGTTTGACGCCTCCGATGGCATCGCGGCAAGGAATGCCGCGGCCCGAAATTGTGATTGTGCAAGCCATCTTATTTCAAGAATTAGGACGTACGACGTGAAACGACGTATGAAGCGTGGTCAATAATTTGGCAACCCGCGGTAAGCGCAATCATTGCGCGCGTTGCATCCTCAAGCGTCGAATCATTCAGGTTTGCCACCGCCGCCGCCGTTGCGAAATCGTTGCCCGTCAAATCGGTTCCAAACGCAAGGTTTTCGGGCTTGGTCAAAAGGAACGTATCCGCGGCAAATCCGCGCGGCGTTACAATGCGATATCCGGCGTATTGGCTTACTTGTTCGTTTGGCAAGTACAACGAACCATTGGCCGAACCAAGCGCGGCGTAATACAAACCCTTCATCGCGGGACTCATATAAATGTACGCGTCCGGGTCTCCGGCGATATCGGGCGGTGCGCTTGCAACCAAGGCGGCAAGGCGGGCCAAAATACCGGTTGCGGTTGCTCCTGCATCCGTTGCGCCCGCCAAAGTGATTTCGTAGGTCGGGGTTGCCGCGACAATCTTTGCCAACCAACCATTCAAGTACGCAACGGAAGTTCCGCCCGAAGTCGTTCCGTCGGTGCTATTATACGCGCCGCGCCACATACCAACCTCAACGTCTTTTGCGGCTTGTGCGATAACGTACCGAAGCATTGCTTCGTTCGTGCTTGCCGGTGCGGTGCGGCTATCGCGCATCATATCCGCTTCCCAAGTTGCCGCCAAATCGGAATTGCACAACTGCAATTTGATTTCCAGTTTGGTAGTTGCAAGGACAACTTCGCCCAAGGTCGCGGCGCCGCCGTCAAACCCGCAAGTACGCGCCCGAAGCGCCGCACCGCTCATCTTGCGAAGCACCGCCGTACCAACGACGTTCGGGTACAAATTGCACCAATTGTTAACGATTGTATCCGCCGCCATAATTGCGGGCGTTACATACGGAAGCGCGGCTTTGCCCGCGTACGTTCCGGTTCCGGCCGTTACGTTTGCCATTTCTTTTTTTGAGGTTTAGGAATTTGCCATTAGAATTCGGACGCGCTCCGTTTCAGACAACGAAGCCAATTCCGAAAGATTCACTTTGTTGCGTTTTGCAACGCGTTCAACGCCTTTTGCGGCGGGTTGCTTTGCAAGGTTTTCAATTACTTGTTCCTTTTCTGCAAAGCGCGCTTCAAAAGACGCTTGCACACCTTGGATTGCGTCGGCAATCATTTGTGCAACGTCTTCGCGGGTCAATACTTCGGCCGCCGCTTCAACTTCGGTTTCGTCTTTTGCCGCGTCTTCGGTTTCCGGTTCCATCCATTCAGCAACCGCGCCTTCCGCGACAACGAATTTCACGCCCGAATCCAGCGTGTAATCCCCATCGGGCAACGGGATTTGTTCGCCTTCATCATTAACGACAAAAACGGCAACCCCAACGGCCCATTCTTCGGCGTCCGTTTGGATTGTTTGGCCGCTATCAAGGACGGCCGATGCGAACGCTTGCGCTTCGGCGGACAATGCCGTTGCCGCGTTCATTAGCATCTTCGCAACGCGTTGTTTCAAATCCATTTTCAAAAGGTTTTATTGGTATAACGATTCGATTTCAAGATGTTGACAAGTTCCCCCAAAGATTCGTCGAATTTTTCCCACGAGAAATCCGCGTTCATCTTGTCTTCAGTTTCGCGGCGGGCAAACAACCCTTCAATTGAAAACCCTTTGACCTTGCCGCCTTTGACCCATTCGTTCCACAACGTTTCATCATCAATCTTCATTGACGCCATCCAAGTTCCAAGTGGAACGTTCATACCATAGTGGCGCGATTTGTCTTTGTCGCCTTCAACAATCCACGATTCGACAAGCGTTGTGCCTTTTACCGGCGCTTGATGCTCCAAGGTCGCGTTGGCTTGGTTCCCTGCAATGAAATACAATTCCATTGCCCGCCGAATTGTTTCCTTGCTGAAGTACACAAAAAATTCTTCGTCGTCTTTGCGCCGGTAAATTGGTTTGTCCGGAATCAATACCGGCCCCAACACAATACGACGTTCCTTGTCGATTGTCTTAAACTGAAATTCGGCGGATAACGCCACGAAATCCGCTTCGATTGCAGGCGCTTCAACAAGCGATATCGCTTGGATGCCGTAGGCGTCCGCGTCTTCGTCAATTACAAGTTCAAAAATTGTCATTACCCAAAAAGTTTTGCTTGGTCTGAAATCCGTTGGTTGGCTTGTTGCGCGGTTGATACTTCGGACGCAAGAACGTACGAACGAATCCCTTGCGTTTGGTTGGCTTGTCCCATAAAACCAAGGTCAATCGAAGGCGCCATTGACCCACCGCCACCAACGCCCGCGACGGACGGCGGCGCAAGGTCGGGCGACGGGGATTCAAATTTTTGCTTTGCGATTGTCGCGATTTGGGCCGCACCTACGGCGGCAACGCTTGCCGTCTGAAGCAATCGAAGGATTGTCGAAGGTTGCGTTTTGTCGGTAAGCGCCGCCGTAACGCCTTCGGCCGTGTTGATTACCGCGTTGGCAATGCCGATTGCCTTGTTGATTTGGAAGTTCCTTTTGGCCCGGCGTTCGTCGCCTTTGGTGAACGCATCGGACAACGCCGCGATTGCTTCCAGCGTGTTAAACGCAATCGCTTTGCGCGAATCGTAAACGGCTTTGTCCGTCGCGGCTTGTTTTTCCGCGTCTTCTTGCCGCTTTTTTGCCGCCGCTTCGTCGGCCGCCGCCGCCGCATCGCGCGCCGCTTGGTCGGCTTGCGCCTTTTTTACCCTTTGTTCTTCTTCTAATCTGTCAATTTCAGCGATGCGCGCCGCCTCGATTTCAGTTGTCGACAACCCGTTGGCAATCGCAAGCGCTTCAAGCGTGTTGTACTTTTCTTCGATTGCTTTTACTTCCCTATCAATATCGGTTGCGGTTTGTTCCCAAAGCGCATCTTCAATTTGAATCAACGCCGCGGCTTGGTCGGTGGCCCGTTTCCGTTCGGCTTCGTCCGTCGCCTTTTGTTTTTCTTCGTTTGCCTTGTTTGCGGCGTCGGTTTGTGCTTGCGCTTGGTTCCGTAGCGATTGAAGTTCGCCTTGCAAGCGTTTCTTCAATGCGTACGATTCGGAATCAAGTTGGTATATTTCGGCTTGTGCTTCCGCGGCCGCGCGTCTATCCTCATCGCGCAACGTTCCGGCGGCTTCCGCCAATCGGTTTTGTTCGGTTAAGATTGCAAGGTTTTCGCGGGCAATTGCCTTGCGTTGTGCGATTGCGTTTTGTTCAATCTTCGTTGCCTTTTCAACCGCGGCAATTCGTTCTTCAATCGATTTCGTTTCATCGTCTGCAATGAACCGAAGTTTCCGGATTTCCGCGTTTGCTTTGGCCGTTACCGCGATTTGGTCAATTTGCGCATCCTCCAAATCCTGCATCCGGGCCGTCAATCCCGCGGCCGCCGTCGCCGCCTTGCCCGCTTCGGTAGCGATTTGCCCGACGCCATTTGCAACCGCGATTGCAACGCCGGTAATCGGGTTCAGTTTCAACGCCGCTTCGCCGACCTTGGAGAATCCCGCCTTCGCCGATTCCGCGGCGCCTTTGAAATCGCCTGAAAACACCTTGCCGACGGCATCGGCCAAATCGGAAACGCCCGAAAGTATGTTTTGAAATTGGTCGGTGACGTACGTTTTAATTAGCGTTGCAAATTGCGTTATCGTTTCTTTTGGCTTGGTGAAAAGGTTTACAATGCCTTCGCCCAAAGAGGACACAACGCCAATCAAAACACGGAACACGGCGCCAACGCCCGCCGTTGCGCGCTCCAACATTTCGGCGCCGCGTTCGGTTTGGGTGAAATACGCAACAAGCGAACCAAGCGCCGTCACAAACAAGCCAATACCGGTTGCCGCAAGCGCAACTTTCGTCGCGTTCAATCCCGAAATCAATTGACGGATTCCGGCGCCCGATTCCACCAAGCGCGACGCAAACCCGCCCGTCACGTTGTCGAGCGCGCCGACAACCCGTTGCCCCGTCCTCCCTAAATTGTCAACCGCATTTTCGGACGCTTCAAGCGCCGCGTCCAGTTTGGAGGTATCCGCCTCAACGTCGACAACGATTTTGTTCTTTTTAGCCATACAACCAAAGGATTGCGCGAATTGCCAAATACCAAATCAACACGATATATCCGTAGTACACGACGCCCGCAAGTATCCTATCAAACCGGCGCAACCATAGCGGCCGCCGCGGTTCTTTTAAGAAATGCAACGCGTCGATGATATAACCGAAATCCTTTTGATTCTTGATTTGCATTGTTAGGGTTGATAGCAAAACCCGGTTGACGAATCGTACCAAAACCCGTAGCGTTCGCAACATTCACGGCCGCCCAAATACGTACCGGTTCCGTCGGGTTCTTCAAATTCAATCTTGCCCGTCCGTCCGGTATATGGCAAGTATTCACAATCGCGACCCAATCCGCCTAATAACTTCAGCAACTTGATTGTTACAACGCCTTCCGTCGTGGCGTCAAACCCGGATATTTCAAGAATGCGGAACGCTGAACCAAACAAGCGGATTGAATCGTTCCAATTGAAGTTGCCGATATCCAATTGCGACAACCTGAATTTGGCGGTGAGAATACGCGCGTCGCTTGAATATAGGTCGATAACGTAGGCGCTCCAATACCGGTAGTATAGCGTTTCTTGTGGGTTGGCTGTAATATCAAAAAACGGCAATGCAACCCCAAACATCAACGACAAGTTTTTGACGTCTACGGATTGCCCGTTGTACGGCGAAAACAAAGGGAAGTTTTCCGGCGAATCGGTGGCGCCGTTCTTCAACAAGAACTTCAAATTTTGTTGTCCCGTCCAATATGCCAAATGCGGTTTCAAGTTGTCAATTGACAAATCTTCGCCTTCGGTTTTCAGCAACCGCAAAACCTTATAAGACGTTCCGGGAATCAAACTAATTACGAACGGCGAAAACCCGCTTGTTATCGTTTCCTCACCGGTGGCGAAATCATTTGACGTGTCAAGAATTTGGTGACGCCCGTATGTATACCCCGTCGATTCCCTGAACGCTTGGTTCACGATATCGCTACCCTCCGAATGCGTCCAAGTGTACGTTCGTTTTTGCAAATCGGCCGTCGGGGTTACGGCGATATCTTGGGTCAAATCGACCTTGTTTGTCCAATCCTTTGTCGTTCCCGCGGCCAAATAATCGTTGAAGGGTTCGACGTTGATTTTAGTTGAATCGTATTTGTCCGGAACAAAGACAAGGTTGAAGCATCGTTGCAACCCAAGCAAGAAATCAATGCACCGGATATCCGGCATATTGCGGGCAACGTCGAGCAACGGCGTTGTCGGGATGTAACTATGTACGTTCCACGATGTGCCACCAATTCCAAGTAATCCGTTGGTCGCGCCCGCGTTGAATGTAACGTTTCCTCCGCCGGTGCTAATTTGAAATTGCAAAACGTAGACGTGTCCCGCCGTCGCATCGAGCGCAAAACCAAACGGCGCCGCGGTGGACGCAATACCCCATTGATAAGACGTGTTGAAATCGAATTCGTCTACGACAAGGTTTGTATTTGTTCCCGTTGTGGTATTGCGCAAGCGAAGCGAAAGTGTAGCGCCCGCGTTGCTCAAATCGAACGAATAAAACCCGCGCATATAATAGGTGCCGGTGAACGGAACTTGCCATTGACCCGCGGCGAAATCCGCGCCCAAATCGTAGAAATTGCCGCCGTCGCTCAACTGAAGGTTTGTCCATCCAACGGGCGCCGTGAACGTTGTATTCGTTGTGAATCCCGCATAAAACGCCACCGCTTGCCCGCCGCCGTTTGTCGTTGTCAATTCCCGCTTGCCTTTGTGAAGCATCATATACAACGCGGTTGCGTTGTTCAGGAACGACGAATTGAGCGTGAACCCGTACGTTGAAAATATCTTGTCGACAATCGTTTTAATCCTAATAAACGGCGTCATATCCCGCGGCAATAACGCCGCGTTGCCGGGGTTAGACGATGCGCCCGCGCGCCAATTGGCGCCCCTATCAACGATGCCGTACCGGATTTGTCCGGTGAAAAGGTTTGCGTTCCAAGAATCGGTTACGTTGCTATAACTCAAATCGTGATTGAACGCCGACCAATTTAAATCGGCCAACTTCGCATCGCCGATTGTCGCCGCAAGGTTTCGAGCGCCACCGAAAAACGCAATTTCCAAATCAACGAACTTGCCGTTCTGAACGTACCACGATTTTACTTGGATATAACCGCGCATTATTTCAGCGCCGCCAATTGATAGAATCGCATCCAACTTGCGTTTGATATCGAATGCCATTACTTGCGACAATTCAAACGGCTGAAACACACGTTCGTTGCGTTCCGTCAACGGGATGCGGAACGTTTGCGAATAATCGCCCGACGGGTTATTGACCTTTTGTATATCCTGAAACGAATATGTAAGGTTGACGGGTTCGTTATCGTACAAATCCAATTGCCGCCATTGCGTGTCAAATACTTGAATCGTTAGCATTGGATGGATTGTGCAAGTTCTACGTTAATCGACGCTTGTGTTAGTTTGCTCGATGTGCGTACTTGGTACGATGCTTGGTTGTCTGTGATGTTCAACGGAACCCAAACCCCGTCAATCTTGCCCATCACTTGACGCGCGCGCATTAACACGGGCAACAACTTTGCTTCGGCAACGTCGAATATCCCGTTCAGCGTGAACGTTTGTTTGGCCGTCTTTTGATACGGCAACGATTCCGCTTCGTACGTCAACCACGATTCCGGCGTGTACGCGTTGTAATCAATCAAATTGCGCTTGTACGTTTTTTCTTCCGTTCGTATTACGCGGCTTGAATTATTGAAAAAACGCAAGTAATCCCAACCGCCGCGGGTGTTGCTGAACGCGACCAAAACCGAATCGTTGCGGTTGCCGTTGCAATTTCTTGTAACGCGAATCGCTTTGCCGCGGATTGTGAGCGTCCCGGCGGTAACGGGTTGGATTGTATACGACTTCCAGTTGGTAAGCGAAACGCCGGTAATCGCTTCGACGTTTACGGGCATTAGCGCCGCGTACATCATAAACCCGTTCGTTGACGATGCGGACGGAAGTTGCGCGCCATTGGTCGCGTTGATTGTAATTGTCGTTGTCGTGGTGACGTTGCTTGTATTGGTTACTGCATACACAATTGAATCGCCCGAAAACACGTCGTCGGATATCAAACACGCAACAACGCCTTCGTCTTCATCGGCGGCCGTCAATTCGATATAACTTCCCGTTGCTTCCCTATCCGTCAACCAAAACTTTTTCGTTGAAGCCGTGCCGTAGTAATCAGCAAAAGACGGATGCAACCCGGCCGACGTTTGTTCGTACCCCGCGAACAAATACGCCGTTGCCGTGTCCAGTACCGCCGATTCCGTCCCGGTGTATTCGCCAACCTTCACTTCGTATTTGCGAATGTTGTACGTTGTGAGCGTGAACGGAAGCGCGGTGTAAGCGTGAATTGGCCCCAACCCGGCGCCGTATCCTGTTTCATCGACCTTGCACCGGTTGAGAATTACGCGCCCCAAATCGAGCGTTGCCGTGTTGTCGGCGTTTACTGAAACGTAATATTTTCCAATTAGTGCGCCGTCCTCATAAACCCAAAAGATAATTCGGAACGCGGCCGTTGGCGTGCCGGTATATTCCGCCGTAAACAACAAGGGTTGTCCCGAAGGTTTGAACGTACCGGCGCCCGGTGTCAGTAAGAAATCAACGGCCATTTTTGATTTGTGATTGTCGGCTATTAACGCGAATCGTCAACTTTGAAACGGCATCTTCGCCGATTGCTTGCGCAAGCGGTGCGCCGTGTTTTTGAATCGCATATTCAAACCCGTTTACGAAATAACGCAAACCCTCGATTCCTTTTCTTTTGATGCTTCGGGCGATAAGAAAAGCGGCGCTTTGCAACCCGCGTTCCGTTTGCTTGACAAATTGCCCGTCGGCGTTCCGAAGGCGTACCGGCTTAACCCGCATCCATTTCAGAATTGCGTCGGACGGCGGTTGTTTCGTGCGAAACGAAAACATACTTCCGCGCGATTGATTCGTTCCGTTCACGCCCCAATGAATAAACGGCGCGTATTGCTCCGCTTTTCCAGTTGCGAACAACTGAACGCCCGTGATTTTCTTGTTCTTTGTTGTGAGCGAATACGCAAGGGATTTTTGGAGCGTCCGCGTTGCAACGCCGTAGTTCTTATTCTTACCGATGCGCCGCGTTCCAAGTTCACGTTGCGACGCTTCGACAACCTTTGTCGCGAACGTATCCCAAGCGGCGGTTACTTCTTTGCTCATAACGCAAGCGCCAATAACAAATCCCGGATTGTAATAAACCCGTCGCGGTTCAGGTCGCAAAAAGGATTGTAAGGCGGTGGCATTTCACCGAAGTATTGCAAGATGCATTCAAGTACGTTCATCGTCCTTGCGCGTTGTAGCGTTTTTTGTAATTCTTGCTTGTCTTCAAATGCGACGTTTTCGCCTTTGCGTGAATGCCGGGCCGGGCAATATCGCGTTCGATGCGCTTTGGTTGCGCTTGTGTTTTAGGTTTGGCCATTGCTCAAACTATCATAGTTCCACAACCAAAAATTCGCCTCCAAGTATTCACACGCTTCGTCATTTGTCCAAGTTGGAACGTCCAAGGCAACGCCCGGTTTGTATTCAACGATTGCCAATGTTCCGTCCACCGAATACCGGGTTGTACTTATATCATCATCGGCCAACAAATTGTAATCAATTGTTAGCACATCCGCGGACGGAATTACTTTGTAACGTCGTTCCATTAGTACCCGAATCGTGCTTTTTCAGCGTTGAAGTTTTGCGTCACTTGCGCGGCCGTCAACGCGATATTGTAACGGCGAACAAGCCCGGCGTACATCCTTTGAAGTTCGCCCGACCCGTTCCAAGTTGCAAGATAGAAATCGTCGAACGCAAGCGTTGGCGCGTAATTCCCGGTTGTGTCTTGCGCTATCAAAACGCCATTCCTATACACGCTTAATCGGTCATTAGTTCCGCCCAAATTTTCCATTGTGACAATCATATGATGCCAAACGTTTTGTGTCCAAACGGCCGTACCGCCGTACGAAGTGTTGAGTGCGTCCGTATTAGGTGCATATATTCTTACTGAGTTACTTTCCCATCGGCAACGTGAACCCTGATTGTACGCCGCCGACCAAAAGTTGCCTTGATTAAGCCACGCGCCATTGCTTCGAATCCAAAGTTCGTTTGTGTAGTTCAGTAGCAACGTCGCCATTAGCGGGTCATCCACCGGTTGCGGACGCAAGCCAACGCCCGCAACGTCATTTACCCCGTCGAAATAAACTGCATTGACGCCGCCAATTGTAGTGAACGCCGCGCCGTTTGATAACCCAAGGTTATACGTGTACGGCGTCGCGTTGTACGTTTGGTGTATATCGTTCCAAATCGTGCTTCCGCTTCCAACGTTGGCGTCCCAATACGCTTGAAGGTTGGTTGTTACAAACGATGCCGCGGGCGTTGCCGCAACAAATGAATTCGCTATGTAGTTAAAAAAGTTCATATCAAATTGCTTGACGTTCACCAACGCAAACCCAAGTGTCCGTTGCAATTTTTTTGATTGCAATTACCGCGTATTGCTTCGCCGTTTTCGCCGTTTGGCTTGTCCGTAGCGTTACGCCTCCAGTTCCTTGAATCGTTACGCTTCCCGTGTTTGCTTGCATAAACGCAATTTCAGTTCCGGTTTCAAATGCAACGGATGAATTCAGCGGGATTGTAATTACAAAGTTGGTCGTTGAATCGCAAACCATAAATTCGTTTCGGTCTCCGATTGCAAGCGTGTACGTCGTCGTGGTATGTGTGACCACAAGTGAATATTGCGACGGGATTGTTGGCTTGTTCAGAATTAGCGCATCGCCCGTTGCGGCGTTCCAATCCGCGTTCACGTTCACTTCCGCGCCCGCGGCGATTCCGTCAAGTTTCGTTTTGTCGGTTGCGCTCATCGCACCGGCCGCCGACGTCGTGGCGTTGGTAATGCTAATCGCGGGCGTCGCGCCTCCGCTCGACACGATGGGCGCCGTGCCGGTTACGCTTGTAACGCCCGTTGAACCCGTTGCGGCGATTGTGATACTTTCCGCTCCGGCGTTTGGCGTCAATGTGATATTAGCGCCTGCAATCAACGTCAACGTGTCCGTTTCGGAATTGGCCGAAATCGTGGTTGCGCCGACGATAAAATTTGAATACGCGTTTTGGTTTACTTCCGCGCCGGACGCAATGCCGTCCAACTTCAACTTGTCGGCCGCGCTCATTGAACCCGCCGTTGACGTTGTAGCCGCGTCAATGCTAATCGTTGGCGTTGTCCCGCCGGTTGACACAATCGGCGATGTTCCCGCCACCGACGCAACGAAGGTCGGCTTGTTGAGAATTTGGGCGTCGCCGCTTGTGGCGTTCCAATCAGCATTCACGTTTACTTCGGCCCCGGCTTGGATGCCGTCCAACTTCGCGTAATTGGTTGCCGCGGTACGCCCGTTGATTGTCGTTACTACGATACCGGGAATCGTAACAACGTTTGTCGTGGAAT
>Ga0181343_1000890_pt1 | contig 12306 bp, 14 predicted proteins | sample Su13VDMLBSD_FD_130110 | JGI IMG/M metagenome (GOLD analysis project Ga0181343, IMG submission 130110) | Freshwater viral communities from Lake Michigan, USA - Su13.VD.MLB.S.D | ecosystem: Environmental > Aquatic > Freshwater > Lake | place: USA: Michigan | collected 2013-07-15 | reverse complement strand
GTATACTTTGCCTAGGTTAAATCCATACAGCTTTGAACAGCCGTAAGGACTTACTGGAACCATTTTAGTTGTTTCTCGTCTATACCCATCTGCATCATGTTCGTTACCAAACATTTCAGAAGAGCCAGCTAAATATATTTTAGATTTTGGGCAGCATGTTTTTGCCGCTTCTAAAACATTCAATGTTCCAAAAACAATGGTATCTGTTGTATATGATGGCATGTCAAAACTTATTTTGACATGCGACTGGGCAGCGAGATGATAAATTTCATCAGGTTTATACTCACTGAATATTTTCAATAGCGATGGTAAATCTGTTACATCTCCGTATACGGTTTTTATAGAATCAATAACTTTACAATCATCTAATCTTTTAGTTTGCATTTGAGGGCTTGAATTTCTCCTAATTATCCCGATAACATTGTAGCCTTTCTCTACTAATAATTGTGATAGATAAGAACCATCTTGACCTGCTACTCCTGTAATTACTGCTGTTTTTTTGTTCATTTTATTCTCCTCAATATGAAAACAGTAGGGAGATATTTATAATCATAAACTCTCTCAAAATCTGGGAGTGCTTCTTTAAATAATTGATCGTAATCATGATGATTAATATTTTCTACCATCACTATGTACGATTTAGATAAACTTCCCATATTTTTTATAAAACTAATAGCTCTTTCGTGCGCTAAATGCATGGTGACCGCTTGAGTATATACTAAATCATATTTTTCATTTACAGTATCTAAAGGTTTAGTAAAATCTAAAACTCTTAAATTATTTTTAAAAGGATATAAATCTAAATTAAATAATTTGTAGCCTATATCTATTTGATCCTTACTGTAATCAATACCATGCAAATCAAGATTCGGATTTAATTTATGTAAATTTATGAGATGATGTGTGCAACCACAGCCAACTTCTAAAACTGATTTTACACCTAATTTAATTACTTGATGATATATTTCTTTCCAATTTGTGTGTAAATTATCTTTAAAACAAGCCTCACCATTTTCTACATAAGATTTAGATACTAACATATCATTTTCAACAGACACGATATTAGTTATTTGAGGTAAATATTCTGTTTTTGAATACGAATCCCAATTAAAGCAATCATACATTTTTTTCATAATTTAAATACCATTTTATTGTTTTTTTTAAGCCTTCTTCAAATGAAGTAAATTTACTATTAGGAAATAATTTTTTAAATTCAATGTTCGCGCCATCCTTCCTATACTGACCGTCTAAGGCTTGATTGAATTGAACATTGATATTTTTATTAAGAATTGACAAACAAGAATTAATCATTTCAGATATTGATAAATTCTCGTCTGGACTGATTATTATAGGACTACTTGTGTTATGTTGTTCTAATAGTTTTGGAACAAATTCAACTAAATCATCAACATATAATTGTTGACGAAGAGGTTTTCCTGTTCCCCAAAAAACAACAGTGTCTTTTTCTTTTGCCTCAACTAATTTTTTTATCATAGAGGGCACAAAGTGAGATTTATCATTACAAAAATTATCATCAGGCCCATAAAGATTAGATGGACAAAAAGTAGAGTAGTTTAACCCATACTGTTTTCGATATGCGTTTATCTGAACAAGTAATGCCCGTTTAGAGTACCCATAAGAAAAGTTAGATTCCGTTGGTGGACCTTTAAAAATGTCAGTCTCATAAAATGGGTAATTATCTAACTTATCAGGAAATATACAAGTGCTCAGACATGCAAGCAATCTTGAAATTTTTGATTGATAACAAGCGTGTACTATATTAGTGTTTATAGAAACATTTTGATAAAAGAATTCTGCCGGATTTTCTACATTATCTTTTATACCACCAACTCGTGCAGCTAAATGAAGCACTGCATCTGGTTTATAATGTGACAACATATCCATACAGGAATTAAAACTTGTTAAATTAAAATCCTTAGAAGAGACATAAATCCAATTAGGGTGACTAATCTTTAGTCTCTTCCCTAAAAAACCTGAACCGCCTGTAACTAAAACTTTCATATTTTAAATTTTTTATAAAAAAATCAACAATTACACTTACCAAATAAATTTATCCTTAGTTTCTTTAACTATCTGTTTTAATTTTTCTGAAAATTTTGCTGTGGGCATCCAACCAAGAAGTTTTAACTTGTTGTCATCTATAGAATACCTACAATCTTGTCCAGCTCTAGAATATGATAAATCTAAGTAATCTAGCACACGATAATCTTTTTCATAAAAATTAGATATTATTTCTGTCACCACATCAATGTTTTTTAATTCTATGTTACCTGATATGTTGAAAATTTCATTCTTTGTGCCTGATTTAATTATAGTAATAATAGCAGTTGCAGTATCTTCAACATGAAGCCACATTCGTTTAGGAGTTCCATTATTATGGAGTGGAATTTTTCTTCCTAACTGTAAATATTTTATTGATTTCGGAATTAACTTTTCCGTATACTGCCCTATACCATAATTGTTAGTAGGGCGAACTATTATATACGGAATAGAATAAGTCCTATTCCAAGCTAAGATTAGTTGATCGGCTGCTGCCTTAGATGCTGAATAGGGATTGCTTGGTTTTAATAAACAACTTTCTGTGTGATTTCCAATTTGAATATCCCCGTATACTTCATCAGTGCTAAAATGTAGCAATATAGGGAACTTTTCTTTTTTGTTTATTCTTAATAATTCCAACAATTTATGAACGCCACATATATTTGATTTTATAAAAATATCATTATTAGATATCGAATTATCTACATGTGTTTCAGCCGCAGTGTTTATGATATAATCACAATCGTACAAAAATTCTAAATCATTTATATCTTTTTTTTCATACACAAAATTTGAATATGCTGAAAATTCTTTGAGTAGATCTACTTGTGCAGCATATGTTTGTTTATCTATTCCACGAACAAACCATCCTTCTTTTAAACAAGCTCTTGTTACATATGAACCTATAAAACCTAAACACCCAGTGACATATACCACTTTTTTCATGGAAGCAGTCCTTTTTCTATAAAGAAACTGTCAACTGTTTTCCCAATATATGACATCATGTCTTCCGTAATACCTTTATATGTTCCTAAAAAGAAAGAATTCATAGTTGCATAATTAGCAATAGGGAAGTTATTAACCTGATTTTTATCATTAATCAGTTCTTCATATCCGGGATGGGTTAGGATATTACCGCCAAAGTAAGAGCGAGTTTGAATTTTTGCTGCTTCAAGATAATTAATAAACTCTGGTTTACTAATACCAGAGTTTTCTTTAACCGTTAACAGATAAGCGAACCAACAAGGATCTGACCCTTCCTGTGCAGCGGGTAGATAAAAATATTTTTCATACTTGGAAAATATAGAGTTTAACTTTTCAAAATTGCTTCGACGAGCAGAATCTAGCTCTGGGAGTTTTTTAATCTGAGCTAAACCCATGGCTGCTTGTAGGTCGAGAGGTTTTAAATTAAACCCTATTTCATCAAAAACATAACGATGATCATAAATTGCTTCTGGCATACCGGGCAACCAATTTTTAAATCTATTACCACACGCAGTTCCAGATGTCACATTTCCCGGTTTTGAATAGTTACAAAAACATGCGCGGCCCCAATCACGAAGACTTGCTATGGCTATCCGCATCGTATTACTATTAGTAGCTACAAAACCGCCTTCCCCCATAGTCATATGATGGGCTGGAAAAAAGGAACAGGTAGAGATATGACCAAAGGACCCTAATTTTTTGCCTTTATAAAAAGACCCCAAAGCATCACAAGCATCTTCTAGGAAGACAAGATCGTACTTATTAACAATAGCCATGAGTCTATCCATATCTGGAGGATTTCCTAACACATGAGCAAAAATTATACCTTTAATAGTGGGGTCTTTTTGAAGTACTTGCTCAACCTGATCAAGATCAAGATTTAGTGATGGGAGAGTAACATCAACAAATACAGGAGACAATCCTAACTGTATAAGAGGGTTAATCGTAGTGGGGAAACATACTACGGGGGTTAAGATTTTATCTCCCTTTTTAAGTCTTTTTTTCATTCTCTTTGACATAGCGGAAGCTACCATCAATAAGTTAGCTGAACTACCTGAATTCGTTAAACAGCCATAGTCCATTCCTAGATGAGAAGAAAATTCTTTTTCAAAGTTATTGCAATTTTCTCCAAAAATCAACCAGCCACTTAAAAGAGTTTTTATTGCAGAAACATATTCATCTTCCGAATATACTGGGCCTGAATAAGATACCCAGTCTTTTCCAGCTACCCAAGTTTTATTTTTTTCTTTCTCAATAATATATTCAGTCACGAGATCTAAAATTTGTTGCTTCTTGTCCATAAAGTTCTTCTATTCCTTTATTTAATCCTACCATACAAATATTTAGTGACTGTAGTAATTCACCAGATCCTGTGTATGGATTCTCTAAATCATAGTCAATACCAGATTTAAATTCTATAGGTTTCTGGAATGAAAACATATCATTTAAAAAAGATGCGATATCAGACAGTTTTTGTTTTTCATTGTATACGCAATTTAAAGATCTTGGCAATTCAAAATCAGTATTTTGCATGTAGTAACAAAGAATAAAGTATAAATCTTTAACATAAAAAAAATCCATATATTTGTTTTGATTTATTTGTATTGCTTGTTCATTAAGTATATTTGAAACTGATTTTTTTATAAACCTTGTTGAAATTTCGTGTTTTCCAAAACATCCGAACAATCTCAAATTAATGATATTTGAAAAATTTTTTATTCTCTTAGAAACAATATTTTTTCCTAAACAATAATAATTAGAATTATTTAAGTTTGTGCAAGATTCTTTCACATTGTGTGTGATTTTAAATTCAGCTCCCGAACCAAAAACAAAAATATTTTTTACCAACGAGGAACATTGCTCTATGTTTTCCTGCACAGATAAATTATACACTAAATCCCCAAAAGTTCCTCCACCAACCCCAGCCCAGCTAGTATGAATAATAAAATTTATGTTATTTTCTAGTATTAAATTTTGTAATTTATGTTTATGTAAAAGATCATATCTATTGATGTAAAATAAACTATAATCTTTAAATAGGTCTTTGAATTCTTTCGCTAAAAAACCCGATCCAGTAATTAGTATATTTTTTAAAATTGATGTTCCTCCACTAAAATAGTAGATACCCCATCGTTTCTTTCATATGCTTTAATGTACGCAGGTAAAATAGAATCTTCATTTTGTAATTTTACTACATCTACATTTTTAAGCATTAGCTTGAACGATTCACTAAAATCACCTACATGTTGTTCTTGTGGATCAACAGGAACTCGTACCCCTACTGCCACACGAATAATAACTTTAGGCTTATACTCCCCGTCTGACATAATTGAAATCTTATCTAAATGATTTACTAATTGATCTGCCGCTAACAATAAAAAATTCCATCTAGGAAATACTGATACAGGAACATATCCTTCTAGTGATAATCCAATAGAAATGCCAAGTTGTAAATTTTCTGCTACTGGCATTTCAATTTTTTTATCTTTAGGAATATTCTTAAATGAATTAGCTATAGCTATTCCACCATATTCCATTCCCTGTCCAAGAAAAATAGTATCGTGCTTAGTCGCTAAGTAATCCATAGCATCTATTAATTTTTGATTATAACTCATAATATCAGAATAGGACTTTCTCACCGATACCTGCGTGTGGGAAAATATTTGTGTATCGGTAATACACACATTTTTTTGATTTATTACAAAGATCCTTTATATCTGTTCCCCATATTTCCTCTGTTGGAGTAGCCACACTAAGACGATTATCAGCAACAACAAAGGTTATTGGCAAATCTTGGATTTCAGCGTATCTGATGCATTCTTGCACTGTTCCTGTATAAAAAGTCATATCCCCTATAAAACACCACACATGTTGCTTGCTTTTTTTCATTTTTAAAGCAAACGCAGTTCCAACAGCTATAGGGGCATTCCCTGCTACAATAGCAGATGATAGGATATTATATTTTTTTGAACAAATGCAAATTGATTTATTATTCAATATTTTTTGCTCTAGTTCATTTCTACTCATGCCCTTTAATAAACATTCTAAGTGACTTGCCCAAGTTAAAAAACAATAATCTTCAGGTTTAATTTGTTTAAATATTTTTATTAAGTTATCTTCATTACCCCCCCGTAAATGGATAGGAGATGTAATTTTTTTGTTTTTAAATAAATTAAAAATATGCAACTCAAAATTTTGTAGATCTTCTTTTGTTATATTAATAGTCATTCTTATTTTCCTTATAAGGAACTGGCAAAATTATACACATTGTCATATGTATGAATGTATTCCTTCGCTCTATTAAAATTTTCTTCTATGGCTGTTTTTCTACAATTATAGTCGGAATCATTAGCATTTTCTAAGAATTTATGTAACTGTTCTTTTGTATCAAAATTCATCATACCCTGTGGATTAAAAAATTTACTAATTCCCGGACACCCCCAATAAATAGGAATTGTTCCTGTTAAGAAACAATCTAATAATTTTTCCGTAAAGTAAAAGTCATGTTTAGAATTTTCCATGGCAATGCTATACCGATAGTTTTTTAAACCATCTAATTTGTACGGTATATAATTTTCTCCACCAAAAATATCAACTATATGTTGTACAGACTGCTTAATTTCATGCCTGTAGATATGACCGGGACACAACTTTTTGTTAGATGCAATCATAGACACATTTTTTGTTTTTTCATAAATTTTAAAATCTTGTGATTTTATAAAAGTTGTACCAAATGCGTAGAATACTGCATTCGGAATTATATCTATTAATTCTTTAGTATGTGTCAAAACATAATTAAAACGAGAGTAATTAGATTTAATAAATTTGTAACTATGTGGATATATGCACTCAGGCTCTAATAACCATGCTATTTTTATTTTATTTTTTAAATCAGTAGCTAAATAGTTATCAGTAACTATTATTTTTTCATGATCAAGATTTATTCTATCTGCTTGGCTCATTAGCTCAGGTAAATGTGCAGATGTTTGATCTAAAAAAGAGATTGTTTTCATATATTAAAATTCCATCTACTCCTAAATTCATTTCTTATTGAGTTGTCTATTTCGATATGTTTTGATCCTAAGGATATCATGCCATTAGTACTTTGATTTTTATGAATTCTATAAAAATAACCTAATGGTTTTGGCGCAGAATTTATTATGATCCCTTGATCAGCTAAAGAACAATACAGATAATAATCACAAGACCCTAAATATAGATCTGATTTAAATTTTACAGTATAGTTCTTTAAAATTTTAGAACTATAAAAAACGGAAGGGCTTGCTACACAACAATATTGTAGCAACTGTTTTTTAAATTCGTTCAAATTTTTAAAAGTAGCCCCACCTAAAGTTGATTTAACATACAAAGTATTATCTTTTATAGTATCAAATAAGTATATAGGACTTTGCATAACTAAACAATTTTCAGATAACATGTGAGAAACACATTGAGAAATGTACTCTGGATGTAATATATCATCCGCACCTACAATAGTGAAAAAATCTCCAGTCATCAAAGTCCACGCTTTAGTAACTGGTTCTTCCCAACTAAAAGGAAAGATATTCTTTTCTGTGCTAATTATTAAATCTGGTATTTTTTCTTCTTTTAACTTAATTATTTTTGATAAACTATCATCAGTACTCTCGTTATCCACAACAATTATTTCTTTGTTTTCATAACTTTGAGAATTACATGATAATAAACAATTTTCTATGTATTCAGATGCATTAAAACAAGGGACTATTATTGTAACTTTATGTTTATTCATGCGAAAATTGATGAAGTAAATGAGATAATCTTATTTTTGAATTATGATCTTTTTGGACCCTATTAAAACCATTTTTTGATATCTCAGATATCAGGCTGGGTGAGTTTAATAATTGATTTATTTTATTCAGTAAATCATATTCGGAAGTAAATGACATTACCTCTAAGTTTTCTATAAAATTAGAAGATAAATCATCGGTGTGCTCAGTTAGTAATAATGAGTTTATACTAGGTACTTCAAACATTCTTGCTTTCATTTGAGTATTTTGACATGTAGCGTCTTTACTAAAATTTAAGCAAATTAAAGATTGGCTGTATACACACAACATATCTTCAAAACTTACTTTAGTGTTAGGACAAAAAACGGAAATACCATGTTCCTTTAAAAAATTCATGTATTTTAATCTATCACCATGTAATCCTCCAATAAAAGATACAGGTATATTTTTTTTGACATTTTTAAAAGTTGAATAAATATCTAAATTTGCATGCCAAGTAGAATAAATAATATTAGTATAATTTATATTTTTGTATAAATTTACAAATTTTTGTTCGGGAGTGGAACAGTAATGAAAATTTTTACAAACTAATTTAGAGAAAGAATCAAATCTGTAAGAATCATCACAAAACCAGTTAAAAGTAATCCTTTTTCCTTTTTTTGTTTCTTCTAAAACTGTATCCCAAGGTTCATCAGGGCATAAAATGCTATCGCCTGTCATTATGCAAAATAAAATATCAGGTTCATTTTTTTCTATGTAATTTTTTAAATCTTCGTTACCATATTCTGTTGTATCAAAAAAATCTACAGAATGACCTAAATGTAACAAAGGTAAATAAAAATTCCAAAAAGCATAATCAAATCTATAGCTAGGTGGGGATAGCTTTTTTGGTGCTATTAAACAGATTTTTTTAATTTTTGAATCTTTTATAATAAAACTCATAAATTTCCCCTCCCGTTTGTTCCTTCTAATTTTGGTCGTACTAAGTATAAGATTTTATTATACCAACTAACTTTTCTACCAAGAGTATGTAAAATTGATACATGATTAAAATCTGTATAATTAGAATCTTTCCCTTCTATTCCTTTATAAAAAGGAACAGAAAACAATAGTTCTGTTTTGTATGTTGGAACAGCTATATTTCCCGGAACTACTCCTAGCTCTGGTTGCGTGCATAACGCGATTCCATTGTTCAATTTTAATCCGGGTATCCATATGTCAACATGAGGATTCGCTTGCACAGACTCACGCATAAAATCGCCAGCACCTACAACAAACTCATCATCATCGTCTAATAGACAAAAATATGGTGTTGAACAAGCATATGCTCCCATATTGATAGCAGCACTTCCATATTTATCATAACGCATACCTGTTTTGAGGTAAGTAACCCCCCTAGGTAAAGTTTTTATAGGAAGATCTACTGCATCAGCAACTACTATCACATTATCAAATTCTCTCTTAGCAGATAGTATTGCATCCTTTAAACTAGGTCTACCGATAGTTCTTATTAATACACTAATCATTTTGCATTTTTCCAATCGTAAAACTTCTTATATAGTGTAAGTCTATGATGAACAACCTTATTAAGATCAAACTGCTGTTCTGTAATACTATTAAGATTTTTTCCCATCTCAATTCTTAGATCTTTGTCTTTGATTACTTTGGATAGTATAGACACCCACTCACTCTTAGGTGCATCTGGAGGAATCAAGAATCCCGTCTTACCATTTATTATAGTCTCATCGTAACAGCCGACATTTGACGCGATAAGAGGAACGGAATACCTACCAGCTTCAGCAACCTTGATCTCTGATTTGGAATCATTAAATTCGTTCATCTGCAAAGGAGCGATAGCTAAATCCATGTAACTATACATTACTCCATATTTGTCCGTAGGAAGTGCAGCATTTATAGTATAGTTTCTATTGCCCTTTAATCCAGACATGATAATTCGTTCATAATTTTTCCATACATCTTGCTGCCAATCTGGACCTACAGCAGGGTCTATTGGTGGTTTTCCATAAAAGTCCCACCTAACCCGTTCTTTACCTACTCTTTGGTTTACGAAATGCGGGATTCCTGAGAACTCTTTAACATCCTCTTCATGATGAATACCACCTGCCCATCCAACTCGTACAAACTTATCTTTTGGAACTATTGTCTTAGGAGAATTCCATGCAGGTAATGTATAATCAATAGCATTTTTTACTACAGCTAAAATGCCATTACCCATAAACTGTTGAACACGAGCTTGAAACTTTCTCTGAGTAACTGTAACTATGTCACTATTTGAGTATATAAATTTGGTCATGTCAGATAGTCCGCTCTCATAAACGGATTCTAATCTGTGACCTTTATATAATTGAGTGAGTAAATCATCGGTGTCGTAATGGAATATTTTACCCCGCTCTTTGGTTTTTCCACAAATACGAGTAGTATATGGACCACCAAAGTTACTTATGTTGTTCGCCATTACAACATCACACCAATCTAAGTCAGCCCAATCCCAATTGTCAATCCATTTAGGAATTCCCTTCTTAGCACTTTCTTCATCAATACCTAAAATATTTTCAGTAAACCTAACCTCAATCACATTAGGATATAACTGAGCCAGTTTTGCGTATGGAGCTATTGCACGGTAATAAGCACAGCCACCTTTATTTGGCAGAGCTACAGTTACCCGCAATGGCCTATTTAACCCCGGAAATCCTTTTTGTGATTTCCAAAAATTAATGTCGTATTCTTTATTATCTAATGGTTCTCTTTGCATAAAAAAAGATGAGAGGTTATTAGCCTCTCATCCATAATAGTCTTTCTTACTTAAATCAGCCGTTAATTTGTTGTGATTTTTGTTGGGTAATCACATCACTAGATTCCTTAGGAGCTAGTGTGACAGCCTTACTCAAGTCAATGAGAGCTTCACGCAGGTCATCCAAGTTGGGGATCTTACCGTCATGGTTAGGCCCTTCAACACCGGGAATTACACGCTTGGCTGCTGTAACTGTGTGCTTACGGAACCTACTAGACAAGAAGGGCAGAATCACAACAAGTAGCTGCATCCATGGGGCTGAACCCGGAACTGTTGACCCAAACACATTTGCAATCAAACTAACCACACTCGGGGATAGAATTTCTTGCGTTGCGTTTGCATCCAAGGTTACAATCATTGCACCCGGGGTATCCTTAAGATGGTCTTTTGTAGTAATTACAGGTTGAGTACCACGCCGCTCAAACTCTAGTTTAAGGGCATCACCTACATCACCACCAAGAGTCTCAATCGGAATCACTACAGATTGTTTGCTCTCTAGTGATTCTGGCGTAACATTACTCGTCTCTGTGATAACTAGAGGTGCTACCGGATCCTCGGTGTTGCCTCCACCGAATGTAAATCCGGGACAAGAGGCTAACCCTAGCGAAAGTACCACACCTAGTATAAAGTTTTTAATCATTATCAACCTTTCAGTTTGTTTAGATAATTTGTCTCAGGACCATCTTCATCATCAGATGACATGATCTTGGGCGTATGATTGGTTGTACTAATACCAATCTCTGTAAGAAGGATCTCTGCGCTCTTACGCATTTCCTCAAAATCCTCCAGCTTGACGAGACTGTGAATATCATGGAGTGATTCCATGAACGCAGCAATCTCTTGACCTGTTCCTGCGGGGGAAGACTTGGGACGGGGGCTGGATTGATCGTACTTCGGGAATCCGCCATCCATTTCCTTTACGATCTTGAAATCGTATCCAGTCTTCAAGTCGGTGATATCACCGTAGTCAGGATCCATCATCGTATTCAAGATCTTCTTAAAGACGATTTGACCGATTGAAAGAATCTTGACCTCGTTAGCAGGACGGACAGCTACATTCAAGTAGTAGCGTTCACGAGGCTTGATCAAGCGAGCGAGAGTCGCATACTGATCCTTACCATCCTTGCCAGTCTTCTTACTGTAGTCCCACAACTTATAGTAGGCATCACAGAGAGGACACTTTTCATTGTGTACCTTACGGCAATGGAAGTTCTTTACATTCTCACCCTCTCCGATGCGGTGAATCTTAGTCTCCGCATAGAACAAAGGATCGTTCTCGCCCTTAGGGGGAAGAATGCGAAGAGTTGTTGTACCTTCCTCTAGCTGAACAAAGTTCTTGAGGAAGTCCTGACCGCCACCGCCCGTCTTACCTGACTGAAGGGCTTCATGCTTCTTACGAAGCGCATCTAGATCTACTTTTCCCATGTTAGTTTTCTCCGTTACTTAGCGTATAGCTTGGTTTCTGCTCTTTGGTTACTAGACAGTTGAATTAGCATATCCTTCTTGTGGTCGAGAGCAGTCACTAGCGACTTCAAGAGGGAGTAGCGTGTTGTGAGGTTGTTATAGTCCTGTTTGAGTGCAAAAATCTCAGGGTCTGCTGAAACGATTGCCTCTAGGTTTTTATCGGTAATCTTTTTATCTGCACCATCTACAGCAGCAAGGCGTACTTGTGCAGACTTT
>Ga0181343_1000889_pt1 | contig 12317 bp, 13 predicted proteins | sample Su13VDMLBSD_FD_130110 | JGI IMG/M metagenome (GOLD analysis project Ga0181343, IMG submission 130110) | Freshwater viral communities from Lake Michigan, USA - Su13.VD.MLB.S.D | ecosystem: Environmental > Aquatic > Freshwater > Lake | place: USA: Michigan | collected 2013-07-15 | reverse complement strand
GGGCCGACAGGTCCAACTGGTGCGGCTTCCACGGTGGCAGGCCCTACGGGTCCAACTGGCTCTACCGGAACGCCTGGCGCTATTGGCCCGACTGGTCCCACAGGTCCTGCTGGCAGTAGCAGTAACTTAGCCATTGCAGATGAAGGCACTACGCTTACGAGTGCAGCGTCCAGCATCAACTTTACCGGCGCTGGCGTAACCGCAACGGCAGCCGGTAGTGCAGTAACTGTCACTGTTTCTGGTGGCGGTAGCGGCGCGACGATCTCCAACGATATTGCGACGGCCAGTAATCTCTACCCGCTGTTTGCAGCGGCCACCTCCGGGTCACTTGCGAACGTATACACCAGCAACGCCAAGTACCTCTACCAGCCCAGCACGGGCGAGTTGCAGGCATCGCAAGTCAATGCGAACAACGGAATTTTTGTGAACTCAGCCACTATCGCCGTGAGCTATACCGTTCCAGCCGGTAGCAACGCAGGCTCCTTTGGCCCTGTCACCATCGCTTCCGGCATCACGGTCACGGTGCCCTCTGGCTCTGTCTGGACGGTGACGTAAATGATCAAGATCGACTTCGAGTTCGACTCACCTTACGGGGTTTTCCGGGATGCGCTCCATCTCCCAGACGATCACGGCCTGAGCGAGGCCCAGATTGACGCATTAAAGCAAGAACGATTGGATAACTGGCTTGCCATCCTGAGCATGCCGCAGGAGCCTGTGGATGGCGAATAGATATTGGGTCGGCGGCGCTGGCACTTGGAACTTCAGTAGCACCACAAACTGGTCTGACACTTCTGGTGGATCGGGCGGCTTTTCCGTCCCATCTTCAGCGGACAACGTATTTTTTGACCAAGCTGGCACCTACACCGTCACGATGACGGGCACTCTATTTTGCCAAGACATTACGGTGTCAGCGGGAACGGTCACCTTTGCTCAAGGCACCAGCCCAGCGCTGTCTATTTACGGCTCCATGTCCTTGCTTCCGGGCACGGTATGGAATGCCTTTATGGGGATTACTTTTAGCTCGCCCATTACTGGGAGAACCATTGCCACTAACGGAGTCACTCTTACAAACGTGACGATAGTGTTTAACGGAGTGGGCGGCGGCTGGACCCTTGGAAGCGATTTCACAACCACAAACACATTAACATTAACGGCTGGAACACTTAACACTTCGACAAGCAATTACACGCTTAGTGCCGTATCAATTTCAGCCAGCGGATCTAATGCTAGAGGTTTAATTCTAAATTCGTCAATTGTTAACACCGGATCATTTACCGCACTCACAACAACTAATTTTACTTTTAGCGCCGGGAGTTCGCTGCTTAATTTAACCGCAAACACATCCGCTCTTTCTGTGGCGGCTACCGGTTTAACTTTTAACAATGTCTCTTTTACAACTACCGGGGCAGGAACGCGCTCCATTACTGGCGCAAACACTTTTAATACATTATCGTTTGCTGCCCGATTAGCGTCGGGTATCACGGTTGTCACATTTGGTGCCAACCAAACAATTAGCACACTCACGCTAAACGCTGGAACGACGCCTTCGGCTAGAACATTCCTAGCGTCCGACACCCTTGGCACTCAGCGCACTCTTGCAGTTACCACGCTGACGGCTGGCGCTGCCGACTATGATTTTCGAGACATTGCCGTTACCGGAAGTGCGTCACCCATTGCGCCAACACGATCCGGGGATTGCAATGGCAATAGTGGAATTACATTCCCTGCGGCTAAGACCGTATATTACAGGATAACTACATCTGCTAACTGGGGTGCTGGTGGGTCAGGTTCTTGGTCGCTGACAAGTGGCGGCGCTCTTGACGCTACAGCTTTCCCATTGGCTCAAGATACAGCCGTTTTCCCAGCAGCCACTTATCCCCCATCTGGCTCTACGACCACCATCAATGCCGGCTACAACATCGGCACCATTAATATGTCGCTTCGGACGACAAACACAATGACGCTGGCGACGGGCATACAAACACCGGCGATTTATGGCAATTGGATCAACGGCACAGGGATAACGCTGTCGGGGACGGCGCAAATACAGTTTTCGGGGCGCGGAAGCCAGACAATTACCAGCGCCGGAAGAACATTTACGCAGTCCCTTGGCGTTACCAGCCCAGGTGGATCGGTCACGCTACAAGATGCATTTATAACTTCGTCAACAACGCAATCTGGTTTAGGCTCCGGAACTTTTAACGCTAACGGGTACAATTTCACGGCTATCGGGTATAGCAGCAACAACACGGGCGTAAGAACGATTGCGATTGACTCTGGTACTTGGACGCTTACCGGAATAGGTAATGCCTGGAACACACCAACCATTACTAACCTAACCGTCACTGGAACCGGAACGATCAGTCTTACTAACGCCAGTGCTAAGACATTTGCTGGCGGCGGCATCCAGACCTACCCAACCCTCAACCAAGGTGGCACCGGGGCGTTGACGGTTACCGACTCTAATCGTTTTGCGGCCATCACCGCCACAACTGCTGGCACGGTGCGACTGACCAGCGGAACGACCAACCAAGTGCCTCTCATCAACACGACTGGCACTCAAACGGTAACGGTCAGCCCCACCTCAACAACGGCTACCATTCGGGGATCGGTACGCAGCAGTCGGGCGGCCCTCACTGGACCCTTGGTCCTCGGCGCTTCATAAAGGACAGACATGAGCTTGAAACTCAACTCCAGCGGCGGCGGTAGCGTTACTCTGCAAGAGCCGAGCACGGCCAGTAATCAGACGCTGACGTTGCCCGATGCTACTGGGACGGTTTTGGCAGGTGGGACTCCCTCCGCCTCAACCACCAACACAGTTACCAACAAAATCGCGGTTGTCATTAGTGGGACGACCTACTACCTTCTTGCCTCCACCAGTGGGACGTAACCCATGAGCACCGTAAAAGCCAACAACCATCAGGTCGGCCAGAGCGTCACGGCCACCAACAACTTCACGCTGTATCAGCCTGCTACTCCAGACGGCACCGTGCGGCTGGGCGTGGGCAACACGGGGGCTACGACGCTGGATGCGGTGACGGTGACTAACGCGGGTAGCGTCGGCATTGGAACAAGTTCTCCGACAACGATTCTGAATGCGTTTAGCAGCACCGCAGCCGCCAACATCCGAGTAACAAGCCAGGGATTTAACGCTGCATTTAGCGCGTTTCGATATGACACCAGCGCAAACGGACCGACATTAAACTTCAACAAGTTCAGGGGAACGCTTGCCTCCCCAACTGCTGTTGCCAACGGCGATCTTGCTGGCACAGTCGCTTTTCTTGGTTATGGGGGTACAAACTCCCGCACAATTGCTGGCATTAATGGAGTTGTAGAGACTTACACCTCAGACACCAACATATCGGGGTATTTGAGTTTCCTGACCAACTCGGGCGGCACAACCGTAACGGAGGTGGGGCGTTTTACTGCTGCGGGAAATTTCCAATTCAACTCCGGCTATGGTTCTGTCGCTACCGCCTATGGCTGCCGTGCTTGGGTGAACTTCAACGGCACGGGCACTGTGGCGATTCGGGCAAGTGGTAACGTGTCCAGCATTACGGATAACGGTGTTGGTGACTACACGATCAACTATACAAATGCAATGCCTGATGCGAATTATGCGGTTGCAGGACAAGGTCAATATGACACCACTTCCGCAACAACCAATAATACTGGTACATCTATTTCAAGGACTGCATCCGCAATATCTACTTCATCCGTGCGAATAAATACACAAGCAACAGGTAGTGGCGCTTTACTTGATTTTTTAAATGTCTGCGTTGTTATTTTCCGCTAAGGCCCGACCATGAACCTACGCATCATTTACCCTACTGACGAAGGCGGAGTGGCGATCATTGTTCCTGCCCCCGATGCTCGCGGCAGGGTGCTGGTTACTGACGCTGTTTATGACGGAGAAGAGCTAATGCAAGAGGCTGTGTACCGCGACGAAACGGACGACGAGTTTATTGCGTGGGTCGCGGCCAAGGATGTTCCGGCAGGCAAGCCTTACAAGATTGTGGATGTCTCCAACATCCCGACCGACCGCACGTTCCGTGGGGCATGGGAGTACAAAGAATGATTGTCATCAACGTCACCAAAGCCAAGGCCATCGGTCACAATATGCGCCGTGCGGCTCGGGCAGCGGAGTTCGCCCCTTACGACAATGCCATTGCCAAGCAGATTCCCGGTCAAATGGAGGGCGCTGAAGCGGCCCGTCAGGCAATCCGCGAAAAGTACGCCGCTATGCAAACCGCGATTGATGCCGCGACTACCCCGGATGAAATTAAAAATATTTGCATGTAAATTTAGTATTGAGTTGCATAGGATTGAAAATGCTAAAAATTGCGGTGTACGCCATCAGCAAAAATGAAGAACAGTTTGTCAGGCGGTTTTGTGATTCCGCCAAAGATGCGGATTTGATCCTCATTGCTGACACTGGCTCTACAGACAATACCGTCCCCTGGGCTGTGGAGTGTGGCGCTATAGTCCACGACATCTATGTATCGCCTTGGCGCTTTGACCGGGCCCGAGATACCGCGTTAGCCCTGATCCCCGGGGACTTTGATGTCTGCATTTCACTAGACTTGGACGAAGTTCTGGAACCGGGATGGCGTGAGGAAATTGAGCGAGTATGGAAAGCGGAAACCACACGGCTTCGCTATAAGTTTGATTGGGGTTGCGGGATCAGCTTTTTCTACGAAAAGATCCATCATCGCAAGGGATACCACTGGCATCACCCGGTCCATGAGTATCCAAGAGCCGACGGACGGATTACTGAGGTCTACGCTCACACGGACATGCTCCTTGTAAGCCACCACCCTGATCCGACCAAATCTCGGGGGCAGTACATGCCCTTGCTGGAACTGGCGATTCAGGAAGACCCACGATGCCCTAGGAACGCCTTTTACCATGCCCGGGAACTTACCTTCTACCAACGCTGGGAAGAGGCTATAACGGCTTTAAATCGGTATCTGGCTATGCCGGAAGCGACCTGGCCCAATGAACGCTGCTATGCCATGAGGTTGCTGGGAAAAGCCCATGATGAATTGGGCAAGACTTGGGAGGCTTTAAAGTGGTATCGTTTGGCAGTAGCAGAAGCTCCGAATACGCGGGAGCCTTGGACTGAGCTAAGTTTGGCCTGTTATCGGCTCAATATGTGGGCCGAAAGCTATTCAGCGGCAAAGTCTGCCTTGCTTATCAAAGATAAGGCGCTGGTATACACAATGGATCCCAGCGTCTGGACGGAAAAGCCTTGGGATTTGGGTAGTATTGCTGCGTGGAATTTGGGCTTGAAAGATGAAGCTATCCAGCTTTGTCAGGAAGCATTAAAATTTGCCCCAACCGACCCCCGTCTGTTAAACAATTTAGCCAAAATGACGGAGAAACCCACGGTGGACTGATATGTCTGATTACCAAAGAATCCGTACTCCTTTTGTTGGCATGTCCTTTACGCCGGATGTGCCCAGCAACGCTTTGGCTCCTAATGAGTACAACAGCGGCTATAACGTTGAATACGATGTTCGGGGTATCAAGAAAATCTTTGGTGAAGAGGAAATCCTAACCGCCGTCCCAAATAGCGCCATTTTTATGGAAGGTGGTTTTCGGAATCAAACCACTTGGAACTATATTGTTGCAACGCGCAATAGTTCCAATGAAGGGCGCTGGTATCTAGTCGGTACGGCTGGGGTTACCAACATTACGCCTGGCGTTGGGGCCAATCCTAGTGTGTTTCTAACGGGATATGTTGCTGGCCTGAACATTACTAGTTCTTGGGTGGGCGGGGTGTTTTTTGTCAATGACACTTTAAACAACCCCATGTACTTGCTCCAAACAGCGACGGAATTGGCGATCACGCCAAATGCTGAATGGAACTATGATATTGGGGTGACGAAGACGGTGGCCGGGTTTGTCAGGAACTATTGTTCGCCCAACGTTGGCAACATTCTGATTGCTGGCAACCTCACGAAAACAGCGTCCGGTATTGATACCAACTACCCTACGACTGTTCGCTGGTCCCAGGCGTTTACAAGCTCCGGCATTCCCAACACTTGGGAACCCACTCTTACCAACGTGGCTAACGAACAGGAAGTGCCTGTCCGTGGCCCTCTGGTTGATGGCTTTTTCCTCGGTGCCAATTTCTATGTGTGTTCCTATTGGGACACGGTTGTTTTTACGCCGATTGCTTATCAGAACAGTACTGCGCCTATCTTTGGCGTACGGTTGCTAAACCAAGGCCGGGGCCTGTTGAATAACAACTGCTGGACTAATACGGATGCCAATGTCTATGGGGTGGATGCCCGAGATATTTGGGTTTTTGATGGTGCCGCGTTTACTTCTATTGGCAATCAAAAAGTTAAAGATTATTTTTTCTCTAATCTAAACCCGACATACTTTGATCGTGTGTTTGTGGTCAATAACACCAAGAAATATCAGATTGAGATTTACTACCCGGATCTGACCAGTACAGGTTGGTGCAACAAGATGTTGTCGTATCGATACGACCTGCAAATCTGGAATGCGCCCAAAGACATTCAAAATGCCTGCATGGGCACAGAAAGTCCCCAGGTCGTCAGTGGCAGTTTTAACTTTGCCTCGCGCACGGTCACTTACGCCCGGGGAGATGTTGCATCCAGCAAATTAATACAGACGAACATTGGCAATTCGTTTATCAACAGCGCCGCAATCCCGGCAAAGTTTGAGCGCACTAACTTGGCGATGGCAACAGACAAGGGCCCGATCCCCTATAGCTCCAAGATTTATGTGCACCGTTTGCTGCCGGAAGTGTCGGGTAGTGGAACGATTAATGTAACGATTGGCGGGGCCAATTCCACAGCGCAAGCGGCCATTTATGGGCAAACTGGTGTAACGAATGTTGTAACGGAAACGCCGTGGGTTACGACCCAGCAAAACAATTTTCGCACAGTAGCGGTTAAGGTGGAATCCAACGATGCAACGGACACTTGGAACCTGACTGCTATTAACTGGCAGGCGACTACTGTTGAGGATGCCTTCTAATGCCGTTCTCGATTGATTCGGATCCGTCTCAGTCCGAAATTTCGGATGCGCTAAATTATTTGCTGTCCAACATTGGGGCTGGCATCCCTGCTGATGCGTATGCTGTCAGCAACAACCCCACTACCGGTTTTGTCTCCAATACGCTGGGAGACATTCTGGAATACCAATATCGGTATTTGGACATCAAATATGCGGACAATGCGTCTGGTCTGAATTTTTCCGACAATCCATATAGCCGTCTGTACTTCGGTATTCGTAACACGGAAGAGGTGACGGAAAGCCTCAACCCTGCTGACTACACTTGGTTTTTGGCTTCGGGGGGCTTTGGGCTTACCAAGGTCTTGTGGATAGCCGTGACTGGTGGCAGGCATGTGGCCTATGCGGTTAGCCAAGAAGCCCCGGACACAAATCAAAACTGGCAAGTCGCGCCCATTCAATCCGTAGACTTGGATAACCCGTTCAAGACCTACGAACAGTACATGACGGTGCGGTTTGCCACGGATTCCGTGGGGGCCGGGTTTAGCACCAGTCCCACAAATGCCAAGTTTTATGGCATCTATACCAGTGCTGACGGCAGCTCCTCCAGCGACCCTACGGAATACGCTTGGTCACCATTTAACTTTGGCACAACCTATAACCTGTATTACCGGGCTCTAGGTGGTCGCAATATTGCTTTTACGCAATCCACCTTCCAACCCTTGGGATACATTCCCTACGCTAATTTGGTGGTGAATCTGGATGTGCCGACTTCGGCCTCCGTCATTTCAATTGGCATCATTTCCCAGTCCCCCCTGATTGTCCAGGCTCCATATCGCTACTTGTTGGTGCGGTATGGCACTAGCTCCGCCGGGGCGGGTATTTCTACAAATCCTGCTAGCAAAACCTATTTTGGCTTGCAGGCTTCGGATGTTGTGGCGATTGACGACAACCCTGCTGACTACACCTGGTTTGCAGCTGGGGGTACGTTTCTTACTGGCGTGAACCTATGGGTCCGCAGTACTGTTGACAATGTGGTTCAGTTCAGCCTGACGCTTGATGCTCCGGACACTACAGGCTGGTACAACCTGACTGCTGACAACACGGTTAGCACTCCGCACATTGATGTGTACGCACGCACGGGGGTAGTGGTAACAAACATCACATCCCCGACTGACGGCAGGCTGGGCGCTTCGTCTTTGGGTAGCAACGGAATCATTAACCTGAACCTTGATCCATTTGGACAAGGCAAAAACACGGGTGGCTTTGCGATCAATCCGGCATCTGTGTCGTCCATCCAGTTTGACCAGTTTGGCCGGGTAATTCAGGCGAACGCTCTAGATCAAGTCCGCTATACCGCCACCTTAACCACGGCTACTTCGGGGCAAACGGCCTTTAGCGTGACCAATGCCCAGCCGGATCAGTTGCTGGTGTTTCGCAATGGTTCCTATCTCAAGCCTGCGACGGACTACACCCGGACTTCCACTACTCTGACTTTGGCAAATGCTTGCACGGCTGGGGATCAGATTGCCATTTACTACATTCGCTTAATTGACGGCGTAACTTCCGCAGACAAAGTTCCTTTTGTTACTTCGTCGCAAACATTGTCCGTTGGACAAACCACCATTACTGCCACTTTTGCCGATGGCTCGGAATTGCTGTTTATTAATGGCGTGCTGTTAGTTGATGCTGACTATTCATATGTAGGCACCAATCAAGGTTACATTCTAAATAATCCGTCGCAAGGTGGCACATTAGTTATTGTTAGCTTTTCTTTTAATAATGGCAATGCGCTAATTTTTGGCGAAAACTATACGGAAACTATTGCGGGTTCAACAAATGTTGTTTTCCCAACTGCTTTTTATCGTGATTCGTCCTTGATTTGGTTTAACGGCGTTTTGCTAAAGCCAACTAGTGATTACACGGTTCCCGGTTCTGGCGCTCTTTCGTATAATTTGACTTCAATAGGTTGGGCTTCTTTTACAGGACAACCGGTGCAGTTTTGTACTTTCAATAGTTCGGGCCCGGCAGTAGTAGGTGGCGTAGGTGCTGCGGGTGTTCTAGGTGTGGACCAGCCAATTGTTATTGAGCGCGAACCCACGATGCTGGAAATGTTCAATAAAATGCAAAAACAAATTTCCAAGCTGCAAAAAGAAGTGCGGCTTTTGAAAGGTAAGCAATGACCCAAGCGGTAAATTTGGCAAACTTTGCCAATAACCTAGACACTTCGGGTGGTCTAGATCCGACGGCTCTCAATGCCCCCGTGCCTGTTTCCAAAGGTGGTACGGGTGTTTCTACGGCGGCGGCAGCTGCGGCTTTGGTTGGCAACCTGCTATACCCAGTTGGCTCTTTGTACTTTAATGCCACCAACTCTACCAACCCTGGCACTTTGCTGGGGTTTGGTACTTGGTCTGCATTTGGTGCTGGCCGGGTGCCTGTTGGTTTTGATGCCGGTAATGCCCTGTTTGACGCGGCGGAAGAGACTGGCGGTAGTGCAGATGCGATTGTTGTGTCGCACACGCATACGGCGACTTCTACTGTTACTGATCCGGGCCATAGCCACACCTATACCCGCTATTCCTCTCTGCAAGTTCAATCGGGTAGTGCCACGCCCTGCTGGACGGGAACCTCAACGCAAAGCACCAGCACTGTGACTACGGGCATTACCGTAGCTACTACGGTGGCCTCTACTGGTTTGTCGGGTACAAACGCAAACTACCAGCCATACATTACTGTTTATATCTGGAAAAGGACAGCGTAATGGGCCTCTCATTAAATCAATCAGCGGCCTACATGCCGGAAAGTCAACAGGCTCCGCAAACCGGGATGAATCCTAATCCTCCTGCGGTGACAGCAACTTCGCAACCTGCTGGCAAAGGGAATAGCTTTGGACAACCTGCGGACGCTACGACACCGGTTGGTAAAGGTGGCGGATCTTCCATGACCAGTTCGGCGACTTCTGGTCAGCCGCAAATGGGTGTTCCAAATCAGTATTCAAATACTGTACAACCAATGGATAATCGACGTATGGGCATTGCTGGTATGCAAGCCCGAGGAAAGGGGCAATAAATGGGCTTCAGTTTTGGTGGCGGTTCCTCAAGAGGTTCCCAACAAGTTCAGCTTACCCCTGAACAACAGCGACTCCTTAGTTCACAAACAGACTTTCTGACAAAGACTGCGTTTCCTGCTTACCAAGGAACACTCAGTAAAGCAGAAGAGGCTTTGGGCCAATCTAGTCCTGCCGCCATTGATGCGGCTAGTCGGGCTATGGGTACTGCCCAACGCACTGGTGGCTTGCAAGAACTAGGTGGTTCCAGCGCCTATTTAAGCGGCTTGTCTGGCCTGCAAAATCTGTTTAGTCCGGAATATAAGCAGCAGCAAATTAAAGCGGCGATGCAGCCTGCCACGGAAGAGATCCGGGAGCAAATGAATGCCCAGGGCTCAATGTTTGGCGGGGCGGGTGGTGCTGGTTCTGCCCGGCAAGCTCTGGCTTCTCGCAATCTGTCTAGCCTAGCAGAAGCCCGGCTGGGCAATGTGGCGGCTACAACTTCTGCGGCCATTGAAGCGCAACGGCAACAAGCGGCTAATTCCCTGCTGACTGCTGGACAAGCTGGACTGCAAGGCGCACAACAAGCTGCGGCAAGTCAAATTGGCTACGCCCAGACTCCTCAAGATCTGGTCAGCAAATATGCGGCGGTTGTGTTTGGCACTCCGCAAGGCAACACTACTGCCAATTTCCAAGGCACTCAAGGCACGACTGGCAGCAGTTCTGGCAAGGGTTACGGCGCAACCTTTAAATAAAGCGGAGTAGCGATGGCAGACGGACCGTTTTCAAATGCTGGCTTGGGCATGTGGGGGACTGAAAAGTCCTACATGTCTACTGCCATGAAGGGGCCAGAGGACGACAAGAAAGGCCAGCAAGGGGGCGGAATACTTGGAGACTTTTTGGCCGGTTTGATTGGCTTGTCTAGTCAGCAACCCAATGCGTCTGTGCCTGGGGCGGCTCCTCCTCCGACGGGGGGTTCATCTCCTGCCGCTGCTCCGGTGGCATTGAAGCCGTTGCCGCCTATGCCGCAGTTTGCGCCATACACGCCGTTGCCGGTGAATCAGCCGTCAAGCGCCTCAATTATAAATAAACTTTTGTGGGGCAATTAAGAATGTCTGCACTTAACGACCTTGAAGCGCAAACCGTAGCTACTTTGCCTGTGGGCGCTGCACAAGCGGAAGCTACGCCTAGTCAGCAATTTGATGAGGCTGTCAATACTCGCGATCCTAAAAAAGCAATGGCGGTTGCTGCCCAGTATGTGGGCACTCCTGTTGGCACGGCAGCGGTGAAGGCCGCTGAATTGATGCTATCTGGGGATCAGGCTTTGCGGGAAATGACGGAGCCGATTGAAAAAGCCGGGGGGGTGAACACGCCTGCTGGACGGATTGCGGCTTCTCAACAGGCTCAGAAATACTTTCGGCAAGATGAGCCACGCTTCCGCGATGCGTTGGTGCATTGGCTGACAGGCAACCGGGACATGGCAAGGGCCATGATTACTGGTGGCACGGTGACTAAAAGCATTGTTACGGACAACAACGGCGAACTGATTCAAGTTTCTAAAAATCAGCTGGGCGATATTGTTGACGCACAAGATGTGCGCGGCAATAAGCTGACGCAAGAAGAGTATGCAAGCCGTTATGTGGGGCGGCAAAAGTACGAAGAGACGCTTGCATTTAAAAACCAAGCGCAACAGCAAGAAGCCAATATTGCCGCGCTAAAAAAGAACCAGGCGCAAACTGGTGCGTGGGCTTCTGTTGCTCCTCAATTGCAAGAAAAATATAGCCAGATTTATGATGATCTGGGAGCGTTGCGTGCAGGCAATAAAGGCTTGAACGCTAGAGACTTTGCAGAAGTATTGAAGTTTTCTAGTTCTGCGTTGGGTAGGACTGCGGCCAACTCCCAAGGCAAAACTCTTTTTGATCAAATCAATCAAAATCGTTCCGCTAATACTGGGCAAACTCTTACTAAAGAACAAGTTAACGCCTTGGGCTTGGGTAAAGAGAATACGGCTGGCTGGAAGTTCACAAACAAAGGGATTGAAAGTGCCGACGGCAAACAATCTTTTACCTATGATGAACTGAAAAACAAAACCAGTACGGAAAACAGCAGCCGAGAACTGACCGAAAACTATCAGCAAGCCCGTAAAGACTTGGTTGCTTCTACCAAGTTTGGGCAATTGAATGAAACCGAGCAAAATCGTTTGCTCCGCATTCTGGACAATTCGTATCAAGTTAGTCAGGCACAAACGTCTTTGACTTCCACCTATGGCATGCCTAGTTTT
>Ga0181343_1000886_pt1 | contig 12390 bp, 20 predicted proteins | sample Su13VDMLBSD_FD_130110 | JGI IMG/M metagenome (GOLD analysis project Ga0181343, IMG submission 130110) | Freshwater viral communities from Lake Michigan, USA - Su13.VD.MLB.S.D | ecosystem: Environmental > Aquatic > Freshwater > Lake | place: USA: Michigan | collected 2013-07-15 | reverse complement strand
CTTCGATAACATCTCAGACCAACTCTTTGCTGGCGAACTTGAAGAAGTCAAGACTCTCTGGAATTTAGGTGATGGACTCTATACTCTCCCAGAAGGACTGTACCAACGACTTAGAACAGCGCATTATTTCGATACTGATGGCGAATACATCGTTCCTAATTTAGCGCCAAATATTGTTTCACAAGCTTTACCGTATGCAAAAATCGTTTCGAACGTTGGAACAAATCCTAAACCAGTAAGTTGGAGTCGCGGTCACCTCATTGGTGTAGCTTCTACAAAAGACTTCAATGAGAAGCATTACATCGCCCCGTTTGAGAAGCTGTGTCCGGCCCATCTGATCACTGATTTGAAGTATGATACGTCGGACGAGTTTTTAACTTACTCATCTGCCACAGCGTTCAAGGCTTCTGGATCTCAATTTGGCCAAGGATACGGAAACGTGGCCTACCCAGCGGTAATTACTGAGGACGAGATAACAGCCGCCACGGGAGAAACCGTCAATCAAGGAATACGAGAGTTCCCTCCTCCTGGAGACATAGTAAATAAAGTAAACGAGTTCATTGTAGGCGGTGTTAGCGGCGTCGTCACTGCTAAGGCATTCAGATTTAGCGGTAATCGAGCTGCGATATATTTAAGAATTGAAAACAACGACGCTTTTAGTAATTACCTACTAAGCAATTTGAAAATCGGAGATGTCTTTCAAGTTACGTGGGACTATCCGAGTTCGGCACCAACAACACACATCTTACGTTACGATGGTCGCGTCAAGGTCGGTAAGATTAAAGTTCTTGGAATAAAAATAAGCTCTGGATCGACATTCTTCCAATTTAGCCGGTATGACAGGAGACCGTTCCGAGCCAGGATTCCAAAAAAACCTTATTTGTTTACCTTTGCATCCGTTGGTGTCAATTGCACAATCCGACCGGCGTCGCTTTATGGTCGTGGCGTGCAAACATATGATGCCGGAACCAGAACCTTTGGGTTCCCTGGAATGACTGCTAAGTTTTTCCCAGGTGTGTCGTCCACCAATAAGGGCGCATGGGCCTTTGTACCCTTTGAGTCGCAACTGAGACTCATGGTTCAGGGTAACTTCCAGCCTAATCCAGGAGACAACGTCTATTTAGAACCTAGTGGCTATCTCCGATACGATACGCCGGGCATGGATTTCGGTGGCGGAGGTCACTCGCACAAGGTTCTTCAAAGTGAAGATGATATTGGAGTCGATAACCTCGTCCCAAGAGTTGATCCGCAGGGCCCACTTAAAACTACGCCAAGAACTCGAGTGGCTAGTGAGCATCATCACGGGATCCTGCCTGCTTACAGGTATCCACTTCCCGCATTTAAATTCTTTAGCATATGTGAAAAATTATGATATGTTGGAAACTTTTGACTTAAACGTATAATATTTGATAACAAGGAGCTCGCATGGCTACACGTCCCCAACTTCCTCAAGAACCGCTTGCTGTAATCAATGCGGCGGTCGATCGTGACGGTGTCTACTGGAGATCAGCGCAAGCAGCAAACTGCAGTCTGACAAATACACAGATCAATATGCAGGGTGGTCGCGCCGGTGTTATCTCAGATATGACGCCTGTGTTTATTAGCCCTGTGTTGAGTGATGTTCTAATCAATGTAGCTAAGGGAAACCTAGCCACAACTATGTGGGGCGTCCGCCGCCACATGCTGCGTAATCCAATTACAACCAGAGTACGGGTTGTTGACCTCACTCGTCCAGATGCTCCGACAACAAACATGAAGGAGCATGCCATTTATGATGAAATCGAATCTGGCGAGGCTATTTATGAAGGCTGTTCAGGTAGAAACATCCCTGCTCAGCTTCTTCAGATTCGTCTAGCTGGTAACAGAAATGATCCCAAGTGGGCGAATCAAAGACGGATCGTAGTTACCGATATCCACGGCGAAGAGGTGGGCCAGCTGCGTGGCGCAGGACGTGCGGCATTCGCCGTCTCTATTAAGGACTCCGGCCCTAACGGTGAAGTCGTCTTACGTGATCCGTTCTTAAGAACCGTTCAGCAAACACAGGTCTCTAAGAGATCTGATGGAACTTGGGCCGATAGCTTCGCCGCTGTATGCATTGAGTACTGCAAATCATTTACTTGGACAGGTGGTTACGTAAACTACAAGAATCCAAAAATGATAACAGTACAATTATTTGATTACGCCAATAAATCGCGCCGTCAAACCGGCCCCGAAGAAATCGTAATCGATGGTGTCACATTCGATCAGGGCAATGGCATCTGCCTGCGCCTCGACGACACCACCCGTAAGGTTGATATCCGTAACTGCACAGGTAACGGAATCATCACTGTGTTCAAGATGGCTGCCGACGGCATCTATCGTGTCTGGAAACAAGTACCAATTTCACAAGGATTTATATTCTAATGAACTTTCACGAAGCATTTTTTGATGAACTAGAGAAGATCGCCGTGGCCGTCGGACAAGGTCCAACTATGCCCACCTCTCTTAGACAAACTGGCTTTTCTTTAAAAGATCTAGGATTTAACAGAAAACCAAAACCAGCCGAACCCCCCACTGAAAAGGTCGCTTTCGACTTTGGTGGTACGCTGCAGCGTGTTGGAGGGAAGGTCAAGGCCGTAGGCTTAGGGCGATATACATGGGATAAGCTCAAAGGTATTCCTGGCAAGATTGCGGCTAATCCAGGTAAATCAGCCCTGATCGGTGGCGGCGCATTACTTGGTGGCTTAGCGCTGCGCAATGCAATGCGAAGTGAACCAGATCCTCGTGGTTGATAGTTTAATAGGAGTAAGCCAATGAATTTTGAGCAAGCATTTTTTGATGAGTTAGAGAAAATTGCCCGTCGTGATCGGCCCGGCATCATTCGGTCAACGCTGGGAGAAACTGCTAAGAGCGGGCTTACCGGGGGAGCCCTTGGCGCAGGTCTCGGCGCTGTCCCTGGGGCATTAACGCTTAATCCAGTTTTAGGCGGAGCCGGTGCGGCCACCGGTGGCGCAACAGGAGCCGCTATAGGAGCCGGTCTTGGCGCCGTCCGCGGATTCGCCAGAGGTATTAAAAACAAGGCGCTTAACGCATTGGATGTGTAGTGGATAATCAACAAGTATTTGCGCAGGCATTTCTAGAAGAACTGCAAAAAGAAGCAGGTATTCGCAGTAATATCATGTCTGCTTTTCTTGGCGCAGGAGCTTTAACTGGTGTTGGTAACTGGGCGTACAAAGGTCATACGGGTGAAACAAATCCACCTAGACCACCAACAGCAATCACTGCCAGTGCTGAGCCTGGTAAAAGACCCCCGCCTGGTAATAGACCCCCGCTCTTATTGAGAGCTCCTGGTACTAGTGGAGCTCCGCGACCATCTGGAGTTAGGTAAATATGAAATTTCATGAAACTACTCTGACAAAAGTTGCTAAAACAGCTTATGTCAAAATGTTGGAGCGTGCGGCTAAAGCGCAGGACGAAGAAAAATTTAAACGTCTTGGCAACACGCTCTCCTCCGCCATGCAGAGCGGAAAAATCAGGTCGCGTGAATCGACGATCAAGAACTTAGGACAAGGCTCGACAAATATTGCTGATTTAGTACACAATCCTCAATTAGGAGGAGTTGTTAGAAAATTAGGAAATCCTGATGGCTTATCTGAGGGCGTCGATGAGCTTGCCAAGCATCTTGGCGAAAAGAAATACAAACATTTTACTGCTTATCTTGGAGAGCGTCCATCGCTGATTGGCCAGCGCAAAGCAAGATACTGGGAAGCGGCATTTGGCCCGTAACCCGAAGTCCGATTTCCCTCCGGAAAGACCCGCAATCTTTCTAAAATGCATGGTCGATATGAGAACCTTTGGCATCAAATAAACAAATTAGAAAATCTGCCTCGCGATAAACAATTGCCCGGAAGGTTAGAGAGACTTCGGAGACTTTACCGAGCGAGAGGCCTCATTGGGGGCGCTCTCATGCAGGACTTAACAAAGACGCAAGCTCCAGCGATCCACAAAGACGTGGCAGCAATCGAGGATCGGCTAGGTAAAGGCAAAATACTCCAGAACGCAATTTGGGATATACGACCAACTAATGTTGTCGGAGGCCGAGTTGTTGATGCTGAAATGGGTCGCCCAACTTTCCTCCGGAAAAGGGTATCAGGTGACGTGAAGGGGGCGCATAAATCTCTTAAAGGTAACTTAACGGGAGATATTGAGCTGACACATATTGGTAAATCGGTTGCTAAAGACCACCCAATTCCAATTGCTGCGACTTCTGCACCTTCCGAGAGAGTTGGGTGGAGACCGCCCAACAAGCCTGGCCGCCTTAAGCGCGCAATCGATTGGATGAAAACGAATCCAGGGAAAACCACCGGTATTGCTCTTGGAGTTGCTGGCCTTGGCTATCTCGGGTATAGAGCTTGGAAAAGGCGTCAACAGGAAAAAGAAAAACAAGAAGCACATTCCAACCGTCGCATGAAGAAAGTTGCTATGGCAATGCTTCCTCATGACGTTACCAATGTTTGGAATGCTATGGATTCAGCTATGCCGGGGCATGGACCAACTGATTGGGCAATGACTTGGGGCCATCACGGCGCTCGCAAAGCTAGAACGATTTTTGATTTTTTGAAAGCCAGGTTCCAAAAGAGAGTCTAAAATGAACTTTCACACTGCATTTTTTGATGAGATAGAGAAGATAGCCTTAGATAAGGCGAAGGCTTTAGACTTAATCAAAAGCTACGGCCCTTACGCAGGCGCAGGAGCGGGATTAGGCGCACTTATAGGGGCGCTTAAGGGTAGATCCGACGCCATGTCTTATGTGACGTATCACAGGCTGTCTGAAGAAGATAAGAAGAAAATGCGTAGAGCAAGAATGCTAAGTGGTGCTGCAGCCGGTGGAGCCACAGGCCTGACGCTCGGACTGGGCGCAAAAAAACTACTAGGCTAGCTTCGTCATATCAACACGGACTTGCATGACCATGAATTTCGAACAAGCATTTTTTGATGAGTTAGAGAAGATCGCTGCTAATGGTGGAACAGGTTCTCGTGGATTCAAGCCACTGGTGCGGCGACCGGGGGCCAATCCACTTCCTAAGCTGCTACCAGCGGATCATCCTCTGATGACGACCACGGTCCCACAAGCTCCAGTTAGTTCCTCGGTAACCAAGTTTCCGCCCTTAGTCAAAAAACCGAGATGAATTTCCACGAAGCATTTTTTGATGAGTTAACCAAGTGCGCGAAGAAAGAGTACGCGCCTGGTATTCCAGCAAAAAAGCGCATGGTAAAAATCAGGAATATTAAGAAGCCCGAGCAGTGGGAATTTGTAGTCCAGAAGCATAAAGCTAAGCGGGCGGGCGAGCACTTTGATTTTAGACTAGGCGATCCCAAGACTGGCCATGGTCATAGCTGGGCCATGAAATACTTGCCTAACAAAGGTGAGCAGAATTTAGGCGTACAGCAGCCTACTCACACAATCCCCTACTTTGACTTCAAGGGCGAGATTAAAGATGGCTATGGAGCGGGTGACGTACAGACACACATTAGAGACAAGGTCGACGTTATCGAAGCTAATGACAAGAAGATCCGCTTTGTTCGCCACCTCGGCAAGGGCCATCATGAGTACGTGATGATGCGCACTGGAGATAAAGATTGGCGCGTGGTCAATAAAAAGCCGATCGAGCCTCTGAAGAGCTTGTTGCCAACAAAACTGGATATTAAGGCCAAGGACGCGGTAGATATCGATTACGAAGATAACTCGAAGATCTTATCAGCCAAAATCGATGGTGGTTCTAGTACCATTGTTATCGAACCAGATCGCCAGATCCGTGCTTTTTCTCCTAGACGCCGTGTAGGCTCAAACGAACTAATTGAGTACACGCCAAAAATTGACGGGATGTTCGGCGAGTTTGGGTCAAAGAAGCTCGGCCGTACAAAAGTCCTCGGCGAAGCTTTCGTAGATGCAGATAAGGGTGTTGTCCCAGCGAGAACTGTGGGCGGGATACTTAACGCGGGCACATTAAAGTCGCGCGAAATGCAAAAAGAACATGGTCCATTGCGTGTCTCGCTGTTTGATGTCCACATGTATAAAGGCAAGGATGTCAAGGACTTACATTATTCTGATAAATTGAAGATCCTACAGGAAATAATCAAAGAACACCCGATATTTACTACGCCGCAGATCGCCAGAACCGCTGAAGAAAAGAGACGGCTAGTAGGGCAGATCTTCTCTGGTAAGCATCCTCAAACAGAAGAGGGCGTAGTCGAGTGGGGTAAAGATCCTGTCAAAATTAAGAGCCACCGCATAGACGATGCCTGGGTTGTCGGAGTTCAGCCTGGTCGAAACAAATATGAAGGAATTGGCGGAGGCGCCTTAATTTACTCTCTAGAACGCGGCGGAAGTCCGGTTGGCAAAGTCGGAAGCGGCTTTACCGACGATGAGCGTAAAAATATGATCTCTCATCCAAAGAATTGGATCGGGAAGAAGATTACAATTAAACATGTAGGCCAGATGCCCTCTGGCGCATTTAGAGCACCCTCTTACAACGGATTACATTTATGACACTTCATGATCACATGGTTAATGAATTAACCAAGTTTGCTAAAAAAATCCCACCTGGGATGCGTCAAGAAACAGATAAGGAAACCACGAAGCGAGTTTCAGATCGTTTTGGTCGGATCGGAACTGGTGTCGGCGCACTAGGCGCTCTAGGCACAGGAATCGCCGGAATGGGAGGATTCAAAGCGGCATTCAGCAGCAAGAGTAGGCTTGCCGCGCTTGCCGCGCTTGCCGCAGCAGGTGGCGGTTTAGGTAGAGTGGTTGGAAGAAGAGTCGGCGAAGGCACTGCAACTGCGGTAAGCCCAAAGAACAACCCACGTCCAATGCTCCGTCGCGAAACCCGACTCGATCGTCTTAAGAGCTGGATTAAGTACGGACCTAAGCAGAGCTAAGGAGCCGCCATGAATTACTTTGATGAGATTATTGAAAAGATTGCCGGAATGTGTGGCAGCAGCGGCGCTAAGAAAAAGAAGCCGCCGATGAAGAAAATGGCTCGCTTAATTGGTGGTCAGGCTCGCATCGATGTAAACCGCAACGGTCGCGTTGATGGGCGCGATCTTGCGATGCTCCGTGCATCGAGAGACCGCGCTGGCAAGACCGCTCTAGCAGCAATGAAGTGTTCTAAGTGCGGATGCGCTACGATTAAGGGCGGTCGCTGCGCTAAGTGCAAGACTAACTGCTAGGAAGTCATGCGTTCCGTTGATCATTTCCGTCTCAGTTACATAGACGAACTACAGAAATTGGCGTTCGATCCAGGAACTGTCACGGCGGCATCAACGGCCGCATTGGCTCTTATGACCGGATACGGCAAAGCTTATAAATTAAGTAAGAAACTAAAAAGTCGTCTGGCTGGAAAAATTTCAGAAATAAAACTTAAGCTTAAAAAAGCTCAGAAATTCCAACAAAAATCTGGCCAGCCTACTGGTTTTACTCCGACAGTATCAACTGTAGCAAAAGAGCTAGGTAAAGGATTAGTTGCGGCGCCCAAGGCCGTTTCAGAGGACATTGCATCGGTAACTTAATCATGGAAAAATTAATTAACACGTTGTTTAAGAGTTTTGAAAAGATTGCTGAGAGTTACGACCCGACAAGGGACGAAGCGGCTTCGAGGTTAGAGGGACTTAAACGTCTTTCAAAAAGTAAGATGCCGTCAACCAAAAAGAGCGCGTTGTTATCCGCTTTAGGCGTCGGAGCAACTGGTGCTACCCTGGGCGCGTTGTTTGCGCCGAAGGGTAAGAGGTTAAAAGCATCGCTCCTTTCAGGACTCGGAGGAGCTGCGCTTGGAGGACTTGTTGGAGCGGATGCTTCAGAAACTAGAAAAGAAGCAATACGCGACGCGACTGCGCGTCTTAAGGAACCAAAGGGACGCCTACTACGCCAACTACGTCTAGAAGCTCTCGGTGATCGTGAAGAAGCCAGGCGTCAACATCAGGCAAACCTAATCCGTGAAACCGGGAGAGCAGCAAGAAGCATAATTCACGGTTATTAATGGTACAGATTTGTTTAGATACCCCATTCCCAACATTCAATGGATTGCATCAGCTGTTCTCTCCGCTGATGCAACTGCCTAGTATTACGATACCGCCTCTCGGGGATCTAAGCCTTCCAAAAGTTAGCTTCTCACTCGTTCTACCGCCGCTGCCAACTCTTCCATCCCCACCATTTGCTGGGCTAAAGATACCTTCGCTTGAATCTGCAATGCTAGCTGCAGAGGCCGGTGTTATCCAACTAATGACCGGGTTACTAACTGCGATAAAGACCGTCGCTCAAAAGCTTGGGCTCGCCTTAGAGGCGCTCTTACCGAAGATACCTGTACTGAATATCAATCTAATTGATCTTGTTACTGCCGACGCCAAAGCGCTTGTAGCCGCCATAAAGGCAGCGATTAAAGCCGCGATCGATAAAGGGCTGAACACTTTAGCTGGCCTGTTCCAGCTTCCGTGGAACTACTCATTTAATATTCCAGATATAGATGTACTGCAAATGTTGCAGGCCCTTGTGCGCGATTATTTAGTGCGTGTTGTTAACATTCTGATCTCTTTGGTCAAAAAGGTCATCGACAAGTTTAAGAAGATTCTTGGAAATATTAAGATGATCGAGCTTCCTAAGCTCCCAACATTTGACGAGATCATCAAACTAATACTTAACCTGTTTCAGTTGCCCGATATTTCGGCGCTTATCGAGATGATTCGAAAAGTGCCTGAAATGATCAAAAACATCTTCACGGCGCTATCGGCTTTCTTCGCCGCCTTCGGCGTTGTTTTTACCGTTCCTGATCCACTAATGCCGGATCTAAAAATGCCTGAGATTGAGTTCAAGCAACTTCTTCTAGCATTTTTTAACGATGTAATCATGGGACCATTTAAGTTGTTGTTAGATTTCATTCTGACCATACTTAAAAAGGTTCTAAACTTTAAACTGCCGGTGCTGTGTTTCAACTGCCCCGACGTCCCTCCTCTTGATACAATCGTCTCTAACTCGAGCACACCCACATGAACTTCCACGAAGCATTTATTGATGAGTTCGTGAAGATCGCCGGTAGCGGTGCCTGGACTCGTTCTGAAGGTAAGGATCCTGAAGGTGGACTCAACCGTAAGGGGGTCGAGTCATACCGTAGAGAGAACCCCGGCTCTAAGCTGAGCATGGCGGTGACAACAAAGCCCAGCAAACTTAAGAAGGGCAGTAAGTCGTGGAATAGACGTAAGTCTTTCTGCGCCAGAATGTCCGGCATGAAGCGGCGGCTCACTTCAGCCAAGACAGCAAATGATCCAAACAGCCGTATCAACAAGTCGCTGAGAAAATGGAACTGTTAATATGCCATTTAAATCAAAAGCACAACAGCGTTACATGTTTGCGGCTGAGGCCCGTGGAGAGCTAAAAAAGGGAACAGCTCGCCGCTGGGCTCACGAAACAGAAGATATCAAGGAGTTACCAGAGCGACTAGAGAAAAACGCGTTCGACTTTGGATTTTTCGATGAGATCTCCAAACTGGCTGCCGGACCCACAAGATCTCGCACAAGATGATGTTCGAACAAGCCTTCTTACAGGAATTGCAAAAAATAGCTGCTGAAGGCACAGCAGTTAAAACAAATCCATCTTTGTGGGAAAGTGCTAAATCAGAAGCTAGAGCTAAAATGGGCGGTAAACATTCTGCTCGTGCTATGCAGTTAGCCGTTCAGATTTATAAGAAAAAAGGTGGAGGTTATAAAGGTCAAAAACCCAGTACCTCTAATAAAATGGTCAAGTGGACCAAACAGAAGTGGCGTACTCGACCTGGAACAGACCCTATAGCTAAAAAAGAAAGTGGTAGGACATCTCGTTATCTTCCTGAGAAGAAGTGGCAGACCCTATCTAAATCCGAGCAGATAGCTACAGACAAGAAAAAACTGCGCTCAACTGGTCAATATGTTGAGAATACCCCGGCGGCAAAGGTAAGCTCTAATAAGAGCTATCTTCGCTAATAACCAAATTTAAGGAGCATGTATGGAATTCAAGGGATTTAAGAATGTTAGTTGGTACGGGGCGGATCCACTAAGAGTGTTTGGTCGCGCTATCGAGAGTGGCCAGACCAGATTAGTTTCTGGTACGCTAATTACGGATCAGATTTTATCTGACCATGGTCCATACATGGTTATCGCAGATACTGAGACAGGTAAAATCGAATGGTCTGGTGGACAGATATCAGAAACAGTTCGTCGCACAGCAAGACTGACCCGTCAAGCAAGCTATAAAGTCATCACGTGGTGGGGACGCGAACCTTTCCGCGAACTCGGCCGCACATTATTTTATGGTCAAGGTCGCCAAGTTCCAGCTCGCGTAATTTCCACGAGACTATTAGATCGCTACGGTGATTTCCTAACTGTATTGGATGCGACCACAGGTAAGTTTGATTGGATTGGTCGCCGCGTTCCAAAACAGCGGAGATCAGTTACTCTAGCTTAATATGGCCAACAAGGTCGTAACTTGGTGGGATAGGAACCGCCCGCTTAGGGTGTTTTCTCGCCCATTGACTTACGGTCAGTTTACTGTGGTTCCTGAGCGGTTAGTAACTTCCGATTTTATCAATCGATTCGGAGCTTACGTGACCGTTCAGGATCAAGATACCGGCGACTTTAATTTCATTGGCGACTCTGTCCCAGAGCGCCCAACCTATGATGAGCAGCCCATTTATGGAGCGCCTTCATTCATAACCAATCCATCGATATCATCGGCAATGCCCGATGTTGAGTGGCAGATACCAAACTCTCCGTCAGTTCTTGGGAAAGTTTGGCCAAGAGTAACCGCGACACAATATGCGTCACCAGGTGGTTGGGCATTCGCATACCGCACCAATAACCGCATACGCGCGACTTTCTACAACAACGTTTTAGTTGGTACAGCACCCAACCGAAAGCCATCTGCTTACACGTCTGACATTCTGATTGATCAGACAAACACGCAGTTTATTCACGACGAGCCAGATATTAGCTGGCACCCATCTGCCGAAAATGTCACTGTCGCGTGGAATGTGCGCACCTCGTCTCCCAATGCGGTCGATATTCGTTACCGAGTCTTAACTGACACGGGAACCTTTATAACAGCGACCGACGCAATCGCAACGCACACAACGTACGGTAATCAAAAGCGTCCCATACTTGAGCCGCTTGTTTACGGAGCATCACCAGCAGTTTCTCCAGAGAGTATGCTGCTTAGCTTCAGTGGCGATTTAGTAGATACCGCGTATTTCACCGTTTTACCTAACACCTCGCCTTACAATCTACCGAGCCCGCCAGGCGAAGATGTGCAGATGGCACTAATCGCGGGCTTCCAAAGACAAAGTGATCAACATGCAATTGAGTTGCCTAACGGGCATATCTTCTGCGCATGGACCCACGTTGAAGGTAAAAGTAAAGTACGTTGGAGAACCTTCAACCCCCAATTTGAGGGTGCCACGTCTCCTACTTACAACGAGTTGCCGTTACAGCTACAGTTCGGTAAAGCTGAACCGCGCGTACGCTACCACAATAACAAGATTTGGTTAGTGTACCACGAAGAATGGGCTGGTGGTCAGTATAACGGCGTTAATGTTTGGGCAACAGTATTTAATTACGTCGGTAGTCCGTTCTCCATAACGGCACACAAACCCGAATTCTGTGTTCACCCGATTAATTTTAATGGGCTACAGAGAAAACCAGAGGTGGTTCTCTGGGGAGATCGAGCACTTGTCGTGTTTGAACACTATCCGCGTGGAATCATTAACACGCTAACACCACCAAGTTACACAGGTGGATCCGTTATTGCTGGCAGATTGTTCGATCTGGGAGGAACAGTAATAACACCCGTCACACGCATCAGCACGACAACGTCGTTGACGGGTAACTGGAGATTTATGTTGCGTCCAGATGTTGAAAAATCAACGGACAATTCGAGAGCGATAGTTTGCTGGACAGCATCGACAGCCAGTGACGGAGATATTTCCGCCACCGGCTCTAATGCTAAGATTTGGGCGAGAGTCATCGATCTGACAGCACTGCCCTGATCAAGTCCGGGTCGTAAGTTTCTCCCAAGAGAACTCTACAAGCACCCATATTGACCAAGATGACTCGCTGCATGTTTGGATTGTTATCGAGCTGGCGATACATGGCGGTCAGTCGCACGAGATACTCACGAGCTGAGCCATATTGTTCGCCGTTGTAGTCTTTGGTCATGATTAAGTCTTGCTCGACCATAAGCTTGAATTGCGGGCCGAATGTGGCGGCATTGATGAATACAGCGCCATCGATTATTTCGTATTTTACACAATGATCGGTGGTTCCGTCAGTTAAGAACTTTTCCATGCTGTTTCCTTTGTTGGTGGGGTACCGGAATTATCCGGTACCCCTGAG
>Ga0181343_1000882_pt1 | contig 12414 bp, 10 predicted proteins | sample Su13VDMLBSD_FD_130110 | JGI IMG/M metagenome (GOLD analysis project Ga0181343, IMG submission 130110) | Freshwater viral communities from Lake Michigan, USA - Su13.VD.MLB.S.D | ecosystem: Environmental > Aquatic > Freshwater > Lake | place: USA: Michigan | collected 2013-07-15 | reverse complement strand
TCACGATAGCCAAGCTCCTGTCTGCTCATTGCTGGTCTCGCGTTGATTGGAAGACCTCTTTCTCCCGGAGTGGTTTTCGGCATCGCCAAGAATCGCTCTTTGGCGGGAAGGTTTCTCTGAGCCTCCCGTTTTGAGCCTTCTCTTGCCATTCCAATAGCTGAAGCCAAAGCAGGGGCACCAAACGCAAAAGGAGCCGCAATTGGAGCGGCGCCGGGAATGAACATCCCAAGACCGCCAAGCGTTCCCATAGTATTCAAAACGAATTCAGGAATAGCCGAAGTATCTTTAGCTGCTTCAGCGCCAGTTCTCAAAGTTTCGGCCCCACTGAAACCAAGCCCAAATCCGCCCATCCCGCGAGCAGCGGCTTTTGGCACAACAGCGGAAGCAAAATCTTTTACTTCTTTAGCGGCTTGTATCGTTTGAGGGGAAAATATAGAGGAAAGGCCTCCAACAGGTTTTGGAGGTTGATTTCCAGATGGCACTAAAATGCCGGTGTTAGTTGCGCCCCAAGTTCCTTGGGTAAGAGGGGTATTTTTTCCTTTCCTGAGATCGGCTCTTCTGGACTGTTCTGTCCTATACATCTCTTGCCTAGCTATTCCGGTGGTTCCAGAAAGTTCATCCATACCACCTTGAATGCCTCGATCAAACGCGGGAGTTGAAACAATTTGAGATGCACGCTGCATCAGATCCGCAGGCGGCCTCCCTTTCAAAACATCCAATGCAGGGCCAGCCATTCTAAGCGCGGTGGATACAGAGGGCGCTCGTTGCAGCCCGTATTTCCCGGATTGATACGCTGCAGAGCCAGCAGCGGTAAAAGGCGCAACAGACGCCCCTACCGCAACACTTGGGATTATTTTTTCTAAATACCTTTCAACAGGACTTTCTTGATTAGAGGTATATAAGTTTGCATTTTGTCTATTAACTAAAATTTCATAAGGAGACAAAAATTCTTCACTATCATTAACTTGAGCATCATTAGTTTGAAAATCATTAGATTTAACATCACTGGCTGTATAAGCAGTATCGTCACCTCCATATTTTGTTTCATATGGAGATTTAAATTCAAAATTATCGTTATTTGACATGATTTATCTCAACGATTGATTTTAAGTATATCTTCTGCGGTTCCCATGCCAAACTTTTTATTAAATGAGTTTATTAAATTTTTTTTACCAAGCTCATCGGCATTTTGATACCGCCTTTTTAAATCTGTTGCCAAACCTTCAGATTCTAACCATTGAATATAAAACAATGGAGTTTCTCTTGTTCTTGCAACATCAGGATTAACCCTTGCCTCATTAGCTCTTACAATTCTAAATTTTTCCAAATCTTTGTTGTAGGATTTAATTAAAATTTTTGCAACTTCATCTCTAGCAGCTTTTGATGTGTTTAATCTCGGAAGGGAATCTCCAATAATTCTGATATCAGAGTCTGTCAAACCCCTAGCTCCAAGTTCTTTCATAAAATTAGCTAAAATGCTATTTATTGTTGAATTTACAACTTGAGCATTATTTAAATCTTTAATTTCATATCCAAAAGATGATATAAGATTTTGCACATTAGTAATAAGAGGCTGTAAAGCTCCTTGAGGCGCGTCAGGGCTTAAATTCAAAATTCTATTCATTGAATTTATTTTTGAAAAAGCAGAATCTGCAGATTCTTCACTGGAAACAACTCTTTTTTCAGCGGCCTGACCAGCTTGAGTTCTGATATTTTTATTAACATCAATGTCTGCTTCAAGCTTTTTTGCCTTTATATTTCTTATTTGTTCAGGCGATAATCCAGCCAATTGTTCAGGGGTAAATCCAGCAATAGATTCTGTGGCAGTAACTGAAGATCCGCCCGGTTGAACGCCTACACTGACCGGAATGCCAGCAGCATCCGCATTCCTTGCCGCGGCCAAGGCCTCCTGTTCAGTCGGCTTGGTCATGCGATAAACGCCATCCGCACCGGTTGCGGCGGGAGCGGCCTGATCACCGCCAATGCTTGTCAGACCTTGAATCAGGATATTTCCTTCATTTGCAGGAATAATACCTTGGTCAATTGACTTACGGATATCAAGAATGGCTTTGGATCTATCCGCGGGATTTCCCAAGAAATAATTATTTGCGGCCAACTGCTGCGCAATACTTCTTGCGGCAGGAGACTGAAGCTGAGACATATAGTATCTAAGCTCTTTTATTTTCTCAGGCTCCTTTGTCTGCTCAAGCATGTATTTCTGCAACTCTTGAATGGCACCTTTTACGTCGCCAGTTTGTAGCTGAGCAATGATCATTCCCTTGTATTCAGCGGGCATATTTGCAACCAAACTAGCTTGCTCTCCAGTAATTCCTGCCGCCGCAGCAGATTCAAGCGATGCCCTTCCAGAAAGAAGCCCAGTAAGTGCGCTAGAAAGCTGTTGAGTTTTTGCAAGCTCAATATTTTCTTTTCGCATTCCAAGCTCTTGCATACCAAGTTCAAGTTTCATCTTGGCAAGATCTTGCGCCCTTTTCTGCTCTGCGGCTTGAATTGCGCTTACATTTCCCGTAGCACCAGCAATACCGCTGGCAAAAGAAAGGTTTCTAGGATCACCAAATCCCTGAGCCATAGCAGACAGATAGTCTGACGGCTGAATCCTTGTATTCAGCGAATCAATAAGCTCTTTCTGCCTTTCAATAAGCTGCTGCTGCTGCCTACGATATTCTGCAATGGCCTTCTCATATTCAGAAGGCTGCGCGGTAGCGGCAACGGCTTGTTTAGTTACGGATGGAGCTTGCTCTGCTTGTGGGGCAATCGAAACCTGCGCTACCTGAGCGAGGGGACTCCGACCGCTTACTTCGTTTTCATCCATATTATTCTCTCTGGAGAGTTAATCATAATAGCTGGAGTTATCGTCATAAATCCAATCATTTGCTGGATCCAGCGGATTAATATAATTAGATAGTTCAGGAAAATTTATTGGAAATTCACCATAAAAACCGCCCTCTTGAGCTTCGGCATCTCCGCCAGAACCCGAAGTTTGGTTGGTTGTATTAAAAAGATTTTTGAACAAATCAGGGGATTGCTTTAATCCAGAAAGAATTGTTGCCAAAGGCGATGATCCAGAAATTATTTGTCCAGTTTTAGGATCAATTCTGTTGGCTAAAAGGCTGCTTAATCCAGACATAGTTGCAAAAGTCTGAGAAAGATTGGATGGCTGGTAATACGCCGAAGACATTGGGGCGGTAGTTGTCTGTCTGGTGGATGCGGGAATATTGTATCCCCTAAGCAGCGCAGCTTCTTTCGTAGCTGCAGCCATCGGATAATCAAGTCTTGCCTGCTCTTGAGCTTGCTGCTGCGATCCAAGCTTCGACATCACATCAAGACCGCCAATGCCTTGGTTATATCCAATGCCGCTCAATTCACCAAGTCGTCCAGATGCAGCCAGATTAAGATCTGCCTGAGCCTTTGCTGCGGCAGTAGCGGAATCAAATCCTTTGGCAAGATATTCAGCCTGCTTTCCAAGGATGTCACGATTCACATCTCTGGCCACATTCCCATAAACCTGCATTCCACGCTTGCTTCCGAATTGGCCGGATCCAACGGCACCGGCAGTCATCCCGGGAGCCAGAGTTTCCTTGAATTGCCTCTGCCCAAGCCGGTTTATATCCTCAATCACGCTCTGCGTGTATGGGTTCATGTACATGCCAATGTTCTGCATGAACGGCTGAGTAGCCACATTCGTGGCAGTCTGGGTTGCAGTCTGAAGGGCTGGCTGACCCGCCTGAATCGCCGTAGGAGCGCCAGCAAAGGCTTGTTGCTGCAGTGGGCTGAATCCAGCTACACCACCAGCCTGAACAGCTTCCTGACCTGATTGAGCGATTCCACTGAGATAGTTGCTATACCAATCCGGCGCAGTTTGCGTCGTCTCTTGGGTAGAAGTCGCTAAGGGGTTAAGTTTAGGGTCAGTAATTGCCATGTTCTATCCTTTCGACTTCGTAGCCGATTTCAAGTAAGCCAATGGATTCTTGGCTTTGGGTGGAATTCTATCAGTAGGTGCTGATCTCTTGTGGGAGCGTATTTCCTGCCGGAACTTGTCCAAAATCTCTGCCCCCGCCTTGCTGGAACCATCTCCCAGAGCGGCCACGGTATCAGCGTCAAAAACGTATTCCCCATCACTCAGCATGGTCGGAATATCGTCAGACTGCCCTGTTCCCGGGCCGCCTACCGCAAAACCTCTAATTTCATGTCTTTCATAAAGCTTTCCTTCGGGGCCGGGGACATATTCACTGGAAGGAGAAACAGATCCTCCAAATTTATATCCTTTTTGCGCCAAAACATTCGCAAGCTTTGGAATTATTTGCGCATAATCAACAACATTTGGCTGCTCATATTTTCCGGTAGAGAGAGATATTCCCGGAAGATAACCATGCGGATTTAATGCGGCATTTTGTTGAGCATTTTGCGCCGATTGATATCCCGGCAATGTTCCGGAATAAGCAGATGATCCTGCTGCGCCACCAGAAGTTCCTGCTGCGCCACCAGAAGTTCCTGCAGCGCCTCCAGAAGTTCCTGCTGACCCGCCGCCCGAGGTTTGAGATCCATATAAAGTTGTGCCGTATCCTTGCGGATAAGCAAGAGCAAAAAGCTCATCACCCATCTGCTCACGAACTTCAGCCTCAGTCTGCTCAGGGCCAGAATATCCGCCATAAGTATAGGTGCCATCTTCATTCAATGTGGCGCTAGGCCCTTCCATCAATTGATTGATGGTATTGGCATCATATCCAAGACCTTCATACGCAGAAGATGAAGTAGGCAATCCTTCCGGATAAAGTTGATCAACAACCTCATCACCAAGAATATCTCTCAGTAAAGTATCAGTCTCACTCGACGGAGCTTCTGGGCCAGCATAAGTCCCGTCATATAGTTGCTGAATAACTTCCGGCGTATATCCAGAAAGCCCCTCATATGGGCTTGGCACAGGAGTAGTTTGAATTGGCATTCCAGTTCCACCAGTAAGATCAATGCCAGCGCCAATTTCGGCATCATCAATATCACGCGCAGTCTCCGATCCAATCATGTCGCCAATATCTTGCGAAGGCTGCTCATTCACGCCCCATGACGCATCTTTAGCTAAGGACAATCCGCCCTTGATCAAGGAATTCGTCAGAGCAGTTTCAACATCGCCACCTTGAATGGCGGTCGATATCACAGGTGTTGCAATGTTCGATATCGTCTTCACAAGGTCCTGCGGAATATCTGCTCCAGCAATCCCTTCAGACACTGCGCCGCCGACACCTGAGTTCACAAGGCTTCCGAGGATGGCTTGCTCGACATCTCCACCAGAAATTCCTGCCCTCACTGCAGTCGCTGCAGCCTTTGTTACTGCATCAGCAATTGTGGGAGAAAGTCCCGACTCAACAAGAGAAGAAGATACGCCAGATAGCCCACCAGCCAATCCTGCGCCGACGCCACCAGTCAGCGCACCCTTCATGAAGTCGCCGCCACCAATCTCTGCGGTCGTCCCGCCAATCAAGCCCCCAGCAATTGCTGGTGCCAAAGCGCCAAAAGTAGAAGTCAATCCAGCAGAAAGAGGGCCAAAAGCCATTCCACCAATGATCATCGGGATCAGAGAGCCGAGGCTAAATCCTCTGCTATAGCCTTGCTGCTCAAATGTTTGCCAAGTCGGGACACCAGCTTGATGGGCAGTTCCAAACTCATCAATAGCAGCCATCTTCTCTTGAGGCGTCTGGTATGTCGTGCCTCTCGCCTGAATGACATCAGGGCTGTTCAGGAATTGATGCTTTACAGCCTCAGTGATTAGGGCAGTATTTGCACCCGGTCCGTAGCCGAATGTGTTGCCATTCTGGCCTACGTTCTTGACGTAAAAATCAAGAGCTACTTCATCGGGATTCTTTGCCGGAGTCTTGCCTTGAGCCTTGAGGGCTTCATACTCATTCCAAAGCTCATTACGAGTATTCGAAGCAATGTAGTTTGACTGGTATTGAGTCTGATCGAGATGCGACCAATCAGTAACTCGACCTTGCGCGTATTGAGTGCCGCCCCAAAGCGCATTGAAGTTAAATGGCTCTCTACTTGATAGCCCAGCAAGACTAGTAGCATCCCAATTCTGTCTTGTTGAAAAATAATCTCTAGCTAAATCGTAACTTGAAAAGGGACTTGGAGGCTCATTCCCACCGGAATCATTGTCACCACCATCACTACTACCAGCATCAGCACCGCCTGCATCGCCGCCTGCTCCGCCTCCATCTTCAAAATGAATGGCTTTAGGCCACTTAACATTTGGCGCTTCCGAAAGACCTTGCTTCAATACACTATCAAGCCAAGTAGAATCTTTGACTGAAGAAAGACCGCTTTTTAATTTTTTCTTCTTCATTTTTCTACCTTACTCTAAAGGAATACCAGCATTTATGCGTTCCAAACATTTGAAACAAACGCCACAAACTTTATTGAAACAGGTAACAACCAATGGCTGAACATCTGCCGGTATCAAGTCCCACTGCTCTTTTTTTGAAAGATGCTCAAGCGGGCTTTTTAGTTTATTTTTACCAGCCATGATAGTGATCACGGATTCTAATTTTGCTCGCATTTCTGGGTCTATTGCGCTGGTGTCTTCATTATTTAAACCATAATAAAGATTTTCTATTCCGGGATTGTAGACAGACAAAAGACCTAAATACCATCCAATATACCAACGCTGGAATGAATATTTGGTGTAATTAGGTTGCTCCGGTCGAACCGTATTTAAATTAGTCATTTGCATGTCTAATTCAATCAGAGGAACGCCAATTTTTTCAGCTATTTTTTTGGCGTTAATTCTTTGAGTAGCCAACCAAATTTCAATTGGACCATATGGAGGCTTTGGCAAAGATATCGCCAAATTGAATGCAACAAACTTTTCTCCTTTGCTTTTTAGCCATGCCATCAAAGCAGTAGATTCAACGCCACCAGAAAATGCTAACGCACCAGTGTAATCATCCAAAGGGATGTCTTGAACTTCCTCTGGAAGCGGGAAATAATTCATTTTTGTCATCTTGGATTAACTGCATTCACTACTTCAGATGCCCAATCTTGCCAATTCTCAAAAAGATAAGGATTAGGCAAGGCTTCATTTTGAAAGATATCAATAGCCATCAATCCAGTCGCAAAATCTTTCCAATCCCCTTCAGGAACTCCAATCTGAAGATTTTGCGCCGCATACGCCTCAACCATCAGGCTCGACCAGTTGTCCCAAGATTGATACCTTGGATCGTAAACAACAGCAAGCGGTAACGGTCTGTTCATCAGTAGCCTCTGACGTCGCCAATATCTGCATTCAGGAGCAAGTAACCAAGCTGATAATTGCCGTTTTGCGTGTTGCTAACAAACTTCAGCCGCAATTCCCGTCTCTGCTCCTTGAGATCGATTTTATTCGTATTTGAATCAAATACATAGGGGCCAGTGGTCTGATCTTGAGATTGCGCATACGGCCTGCCGGTCACATACATCTCCATCTCACCGGCCATGATGAAATCTGGCTCAACCCGCTCAAGCCGAAGCCATCGATTTTCGCCTACCAGAGAGGACTGGGACGGGCCGCCGGCCACAAGTCCCAGATCGCTGGTTTCGAACATGCTGAAAATGGCATTCAGATTTTGGCCTTTGACCTCATTGGTGCCAATCTCATGCTGCCAAAGGCTTACCTTGTTGGGAACGGTATCAAAATCAGCAGAAACCGTAGCCGTTGCGGTGCAGGCATCAGATAGCACAAGGTTGTAGAAACCCTGATAAAGCCCGCTCATGGTCGTTGTCGAGCCTACCGTCTGGCTTGTGCCTATCGTATAGGTTCCGGCCCCGCCAACGCCCGTCCCGTAGGCCGTAATCGTGGTTCCTGCCGTCACTCCAGATCCGGAAATAACCTGCCCAACCTTGATTGTTCCGGTATTCAATGCAGTCACAGTCAATGTCGTGCCGGATATGGTTGCATCAAAGTTCGATGAGCATGGCTGAACATCGATAATCGTTGCCCCTGATGGAACTCCGGCTGCAATCAAAAGCAGATTTGCAACAATAGCCTCACTGATTGCAGTAACTACAACATTCGAAGTATTCAGAGTGACTATGTTTTGCGTCAAAAGAGTAGTCTGCTCAGAAAGATCCTCTCCGGCCATTACAGGAAACGCAAACACCTGAGAGAAGTATCCAGCAGTTCTATAAGCCCCCAGAGCAGAGCCGGCGTCATACCAAGTTCCCTCTCGCACGTTGTAGATGATCGCATCATTGCACTCATCTGAATCGCCCCTTGGATAGAACCACCAGATTTCACCAAACCGCGGGACTTTCGTAGCCCAGACTTTTTGACGCTGAGAATAGTTCAGATTGTCAAAAAACCAGTTCTGGTTCATGGCATTCGGAATCTCTTTGATCGTGCCGTTATATAGCAAGAATCTATCAACGCCGATCCAGTAATAGATGCCGTCATACTCAATGACGCACTGGCTGGAAAGGATGGATGTGCTGCCGATATTGTCATACCGCCAGTAGAGCGTCTGAGCGCCTACGGTGGTAGGGGCATAACTTACTTTGATCAAGCTATCCAGCGCCCAGAATAGGCCTGATGGCGCGTTTGATCCGCCGCGAACGGGTAGGCCTTTCACAACCTTTTGGCTTGATACGTTCGTCTCGTTAGCGTCTGCGCTGTTCCAATCAAACACATTACCAGCGGAGCAATTCTTGATCAGCCCGTTGTCACCATAGACAAAGACATAAGGATGTAGCGCGACAACGCCGCCAGAAACCTCAATAAAATCATCAGTAGGAGATGACCCTTGACTATCCTGCAAAGGATAAAAAACATTTCCAGATGGAGCGCCGGCAAGAACTGCAGTTGCAATCGTATTGTCAATTGAATTCAGATTGAGGCCGGGGTGAGCCAAAATCAAATTATTGTTTCCGCCAGTAGCATCAAAGAATCCATCAAACTGCCATAGGTTTTGATTGCTAGGCAGGAAATTACTGTCTACCGTTGCAATATCAATGCTAAAACCGGAGCCAGTGCCGCCAATATCTCCGGATGATGCTGAAAGCTGATCTCCAGCAAGATATCCATTCCCTTCTGTGGTTATGGTCACAGAAGTAACAACATTGCCTGATACGGTAATAGTTGCTTCTGCGCCCGTACCGCTTCCGCCGGTCAGAGCAACAGTAGTATATGTGCCGTTCGTATATGAAGATCCGCCGACAAGATTTGTGGTCGTTAGGATCGGACCACCAAACTCATATTCAGTAATTCCAGAACCAATGCCATTGTTATCACAAACGAATCTCTGAATTCCGTTGTTATATCCGTTGAATATCCTGTTATATCCATCCTCGGAATCAACATAAATGCCGCGAGAATAGCCATCAAATTGATTGGTCATCTCACGATAACCACCAATCTTTCTTGGTCTACCGCGCTGAAACCTTACCCACTGACCATCGACATAGAACTGCTTATCAAGAACAGTCCCATCCCGTTGAATGCCAGACTTGGTATCTAGCGCAAATACTTTTTTGGTCATGTAAACGTGCCGCCAGAAATTCCACCGGAGAACGTGCCGGTTCCAGTAATTTTAATACCTGTCGCAGAAACTTCTACGATCTCAGATCCAATAATTGCAATATTAAATTCACCAGAAGTTGCTCTATATATACCGGTAGAAGCCTCGCTACCAAAATTCAATGAGGGAGAAGCAACGGTTCCATCAATCAAACTAATTGCTGTAGATCCAGCAAGAACTGTATTTGCATTTACAAGATTGATTGAGTCGCAAATAAGCGTTGCCTGCTGTCCAGCACTGATTGTGGCATCACCGCCACCAGAAACTCCGGTTGATATCGTTACCGTATAGTTAGACGGGCCTCCAGATGTAGAATTCTGGATGTAATAGACCTGAATTGTTGGCGGAACAATTATCGTTACATTGCCAGTCAAATTACCAACGCTTACATACTTCTGAATGACGTTCGAGGCCTCCGAAGACGTCAGAGTATAAGTTCCGGTATCTACTGTTTTTACAAGTTGGGAGAAATTAAACTGCGTATTTTTCCCAAGGCCTACCGTATAGAAAGCCGTTCCAGAGCAAGCAATGAAGCATGAATCAGAAGGCTGAAGCGTAATACTGGAAGATCCATTGATTTGATTACCGCCGCCACAAGCAATCGTCAAAAGTCCAGTTCCAGCATTTCTGACTTGTGTAAACCAGTTATTTGCAAGGCTTGATGCAGATGCAAGGGTAAACGTGCCTGCGCCACCAGTCCAAACCTGAAGACCTGCTCTATCAGTTCCATTTAATGTGGTGTCATTCGAATATGTCGTGACTTCAGACGATTGATTCAGGGTGGTTCCGGATGCCATCAAGCCATAACCAGCAAGGGTAGCTGCATCTGCGTTCGAAGTTCCTACACCGAACGAAATGATCCCCCAAGTTCCCTCTTCATCAGGATTATTCGTGATGTAGATATACTTGGCCTGACCCGCTGCAATCGATATGATCGTATTTGCGCCGGCATAATCCTTGACTACAAAGGTGTTTGAACCGACGTTCCGAATCAGGGCATCATTGCCAACGGAAGTCTGATTTGCCGGCGGCATCCAAAGCTCAAGGCTGCCGGCGGAGGCTGTAACCTCCATAATCCGAGCAGAATAATCATCGGTTGCATTGCCATTGATTGGCCATTCCAGTTGAGTATTAGCCGAGATCGTAAACGCACGATAAGAAACGTCAGTCGGCTGGACTACGTTTCCCGTAAATGGCGAGTTATAGCTCATAATCAGGTATCCAATGCACTAGCTTGTCTGTCGGCAATTCTCTGAACATCTTCAGTCTTCAGGGAATTGATCACTTGCGTATATTGCGCCTGCCACATCGGAATTCGCTCATCGTTTTTCAGGAACGGCATCGCCTGAAGCAAGGTTCCATAAAGCAGCGCCTGCGGAGCGTAAATCGTGAACCAATTGGTCTGATTCGAAGAATCCAGAGGCTGAACGCGCTCGTAGTAGACAACTTCGAACGAATAATCATCAGCAGGAGTGGGCGCTACCAGCCAGTGCGTATAGTCATAATCGGCGTAGTATTTCGGGACTCCAGTGGCAGCCGGATCTGGGGCATATTCCCGCAGATATTCATACTTTCTCAGGAAAACAGGATATCTCTGCCCGTCAACCGTCACGTTCATAGAGACGGTTTTGCGCCATCTGGCGGGCTTATCGATGGTTGCCTGAGCCTGAACCATGTTGCTGGTCTGAACTGTCAGATTGCCAAGAAACTTGATGTCATTGGCGATGACTTGCTCGGCCAGCATGATAAAAGTCGGGATCTTCTCGATGGTTTGGATATCGGTACGTTCCAGATAGGACTGGACATCCAAAACCAGCGAGTCATACGTCATTACAGCCGCTGTGGTCATTTTCTACCCCTAAACAAACGGTCTAGTACCCTGTTTGTCGATAATCAGCTTGGAGTTGCGAGGCGCTGCTTCCGGCGTATTTGGCACCGAAATGTGCGTCCATGAGTCAAATTCTAGGATAATCTGGTCAAATGGGATAGCGGCCTTGATGCAGGCTTCTACTACTTCCCGAGGCTTCATTCCCGGCACCCGGATATCCGCTGCACACCCAAGACGGTGCTGGCTGGTGTCCTTGGAGCCTACTGAGTCGTTCACCTTCTTCGACCGGAATCCACTGTTGATCATGACCGGCTTACCACCAACGGCAGTCTTCACCTGCTGCAGCAAGGCAGCAAGGCGCTTCAGATTCGCAATCTCCTGCTCGTTGGGGGTATTTTCCCAGCCGTTGCGGTCAGCAGCCTCAGAGCGGGTAAGTTCCTCAAGGGTGAAGTTGGCGGAGAGCGGGGTAGTCATTTCTTAGCCAGTGCGTCGTTCTTGGCTGCGGAGCCAGCCGACGAGCCGTAGTAGTAATACAGCACAGCCATCAAAGCGGCATCCAATGTGCCAAGCAGCCGCGCTACAAGCTCCCGCATGGAGCTATCAACCACGGCAGTCAGTAGGTGGTATTGCACGACACCCCAAGTAATCAGCACCACAAACGCCAGAGCCCGGGGAGTCCAGATATCACCGGTCTTTGTCGCCATCTGGCGGGCGCTGTCACGGTCTGCCGCGTGAATCTTCTCCAGATCGATATCCAGTTCCCGCAGCTTGATCTTCAGGTTTGCTTCAGCGGTCTTGAGTGCAGCCATCTGCTCGGCGGTCAGGGTGCCAGTTTGCAGCTTCTCGATGATCTGCTCTTTGGTGGCATTTGGTTCGCCAATCGCACCGGCAATAGCCTCAACAGCCATACCAGCCAGAGGCCCACCGAGCAGCGTAGCGGCAGTCGGAGCTACCGATTTGATCAGACCCTTCCAGTCAAAGTCGCTCATTTCATTTCACCATTTTCGCTGCTGCTTGGTTAAGTAT